>Ga0066867_10001340_pt1 | contig 12277 bp, 16 predicted proteins | sample ETN01SmetaG_4_FD_65606 | JGI IMG/M metagenome (GOLD analysis project Ga0066867, IMG submission 65606) | Marine microbial and viral communities from oxygen minimum zone, Eastern Pacific Ocean - ETNP2014F12-01SV261 | ecosystem: Environmental > Aquatic > Marine > Oceanic ... | reverse complement strand
ATAACTTGAGGTTTCATCTTTACTCAGAGGGAGCAATTCCCAGTCAATGGTAATTCTCTGTTTTAACTGTCTGAGATCCGGACGGGATAATGTATTTTCAAGTTCCGGCTGTCCAACAAGAATAATCTGGATTAATTTATCTGTTTCGGTTTCTAAATTGGAGAGCAACCGGAGTTGTTCAAGTACATTAGGGCTCAGGTTCTGAGCTTCGTCAATAATAAGGATAACTTTGTTTCCCTGTCTTTTTTCTTCAAGAAGATACTCATTGAGTTCATCAATTAGGTTTTTTTTACTTTCATTATTGGATGGAATACCCAGTTCATCATTGATATTTTGAAGCAACTCTACATCAGTCAAATAGGGGTTAAAAATATAGGCTACTTTAATTTTTTTATCTAAATGATTTAAAAAATTACGACATAAAGTTGTCTTTCCGGTCCCTACTTCCCCTGTGATGGTGGCAAAACCCTTGTTTTCCTGAATACTGAAGACTAAATGCGCAAAGGCTTCCTGGTGTTCTTTGCTCATGTAAAAAAATTTGGGGTCAGGCGTCAGTTTGAAAGGTTTTTCCTTTAGCCCGAAATAGCTCTCGTAGAGAGACTGTTCTGCCATACCTGCATTGGTTTTATTTAGCGAAGAAGAAGAAGAAGAAGAAGAAGATTTTTTATTTAAGACATTTGAATCCATAATTGACCATAAGATTATCAAATTAATAGTTAATTTGCAATTAATTATAAATTAAACCGAGCTAGAAATTCCAAAGAGCGATTATTTCTAACCAAGGCAAGCAATTAACAAACAACTTCTTACTTCACTGGGTAAACTCCATCCCGTCGTAAGCAAAAGAGACGTTTTCCGGAAAGTTTTTTGGCGTCTTTTCAAAATTTATTTGATGTCCCAAGTGGATTAAAACTGCCCTTTCAGGTTTTAATTCTTCAATAACACTTAAAGCCTCCGAAATGTTGAAATGCGTGGGATGAGGCTCTTCCCTGAGAGCGTTGATAAATAACAGCTTTAAACCATAAAGCGCTTTTTTAGAGTCATCAGGGATTTTACTGCTGTCCGTTATATAAGCAACATCAAAAAAACGGTACCCGGTAATAACCAATTTACCATGGAACACTTTAAGAGGGATTATTTTAATACCTAATAGATGAAAAGGGTCTTCCACTTCAATCAGCTCAATTCGAGGTATACCGCCGCCAGCCTGAACATTTTCATCAAAAGCATAAAAATAGATTTTCTTAAGATAGCTTAATGTTTCTTTTCTTCCGTAACATGGAATCCGGCTTTTATACCTGCTTGTGAAAATCCTTAGCTCGTCAAGTCCGTGAACATGGTCCGCATGATGATGAGTAAACAAAACCGCATGGACATTTTCAATATTAAATTTTAAAGCCTGGTAACGAAAGTCGACAGAAGTATCAATAATTATGTTCTGATTGTTATGCTGAATAAGGATAGAGGTGCGGAGTCGGTTGTTCTTGGGATTGTTTGATTTGCAGATAGGACAATGACAACCAATAACCGGCACCCCGGTAGAGGTTCCGCATCCCAGAACTGTAATTTTAAAATTATTCGGCACGGGATAAAATCATTTGATAGAGTAACGGCAGCATGATCTCATGATGACCGGTTATAGAATAACCGCGGCCCCCATCCTGAGTTGGGCGGGAAATTACGTTTTCTTTAGGGCGGTAATGCTGGATCATATCCATATTAACAGTAGTAAAACCACGCGCATCGTGCCCTAGGTTTCTTGCAACAGATAATCCTTTCAAAAATACTTCAGGAAGCAATACGGAAGAACCAATATTAAAAAAGCATCCACCCCCTTCCAGATTGGCTATGATGGAAGTCAACAGTTTGAAATCGTTATATGTCCCCTGGCCAATCTTACTTCCGTCAAAGGATGGGTGCATATGTGTAATATCTGTTCCTATTGCCGAATGAACAGTGACAGGAATAGAAAATTCAAACCCTGCCGCTAAAAGGCTGTACTTCTTATGCTTATAGTCGCCCTCCGCTATTTCCTTTCCCCACATTTCTCCCAAGTTCGCTTCTTCATTGAAATGCTTTTGAAGTGCAGAGTTCATCATGGAACCGGTCTCTTCCACCATTCCGAATCGTCCTTCCTTTATTTCACCGGCGACATTTTCGGAAGTCTCTCCATTAAACGCAATCTCAAAATCATGTATTGCTCCGGCGCCGTTCATGGCCAGGGCGGTAATCAATTTCCTTTTCATCAGATCGATTATCAGGGTGGAAAGCCCGCACTTAATCAGATGCGCCCCAATTCCCCAGATAACAGGTTTAGCATTTTTTACAGACGAGACAACATCATCGGCAATCTTTTTCAGGTCATTGGCCTTTAACGTTTTTGGAAAGATTTTTTCTACTTGATCTCCCTTCTGCCAGTCTTTTAAATCAACAAAATGATTGATTGAGACCTTACTTTTCCTTTCTTTAATCGGGTATGTTTTTATTTTATTGAAATCCAGTTTTTTAAACATCGGTTTATCAAACATTTTTTTCCTTTATAAGATACCTTCAATATAGTTAATAGAGAAATTCAAGTCAATGGAGAAAAATATAAAGCGGAGAGGCTCCGCAACCGAATGGAGCTTCCGCTCCAGTGAGTAGACAAAAAACTTGTTCAAAAAACAAGCTTTTATATAGTAATAGCCTATTAACCACGAAGCTACGCTCAGAGGAGCGAAGCACACGAATAAAAATCTAGGGTGTCCGAAAACTAATTTAATAAAACGAGTGAAGTTTTAATCTGAATTGGTAGAACAGTTCATAAGGAGGAAAGTAAAATGTCTATATTTAAAGAATATAACCAACATCAGATAATGTTATTACCTCCAAGTATGGAGGAGGAGATAGAAGAAGGTCATAAAGCACGTCTAATAAACCGTGTAGTAAATGAGTTAAAGATAAGTAATATTGCAAAGAGTTATTCGGGGATAGGTTGTCGAGCCTATCATCCTCGGATGTTATTAAAGCTGTTGATCTATGGTTACAGCATAAGGATGAGGGGTTCCCGTAAGATTCAAAAAGCAACCCGGGAGGATTTTGTATTCATGTGGTTACCTGGAATGCAGGAGCCTAATTTTTAAACAATCAGTGATTTTCGCAAGAGTCGAATCCAAGATATTAAAAAGCAATTTCGTCAAGTGTTAGAGACGTGTAAAGAGTTGGGTTTAGTCCGTTGTGGTCGGATCAGTTTGGACGGGACAAAGTTGAAAGCGAACAGCTCTCGTCATAGAGTAATTTATAGGAAGTCCTTAGAGAATCGCAAGGCAAAATACGAAGAAGCGATAGAAGAAATACTAAAGGAAGCCAAGGCAGTGGATGAGGAAAAAGATCGTTGTTACGGGGAGCATGATGGTTATACGTTAGATCAAAATTACAGCAGTGGTAAGATTAAGAAATGTCTACAGAAGACCCAGCAAAAGCGAAAGAGTATAGGGCGCAAAGTGGAAAAGAAACTGGAGAAGCTGGAGGTTATCAATGAGAAGCTGCAACGAATGGGAGGAACTCATTTGGTAATACCGATAAAGATTCAACTCTAATGCAGATGAAGGAAGGGTATTTAGGTTTAGCCTATAACCTTCAGATGGCGACGGAGAATCAGGTCATAGTAGGCTATGGGGTTTATCAAAATCGAACGGATTATTACTTGTTGAAACCGATGGTTCAAGAAGTAGAGATCAATACCAAAAGAGAACCTGAAGCGATAACGACCGATAAGGGTTATGGTAGTCAAAAGAACTATAAATATATGGAAAGACGAGGTATAAAGACGGTAGATTCCTCATCAGAACTATGATTTTGACCGTATAGCCAGGAAGAAGAGAACTTATAAGAAATCAAAGAATCTTCCCTATGAAAGGTTAAAGTTAAAAATGATGAATTTCCTTGAAACGAAGGAAGGTAAGTCTTTATTAAAAAAACGTAAATATGATCCGGAACCCACCTTCGGAGATATTAAACAAAACATGGGATTTCGAAAGCTTCTCTTAAGGATAAAACCTAAGATAAATATCGAAGTCGGTTTAGTAGCTATCGCTCACAATATTAAAAAGATAAAATCCTTCTTGCAGGTCAATCAGATGGCTTTCCAGTTAGCATAATTGGAAAGATTAATAGATCCGAGCCGTTCCCAAAGGAAAATAACAAAAAAATAACCCTTTGTGCGTACCTTTTAGGGTTTTAGCCAATATAAAAAATTTTTTCGGACACCCTGATTAAGAGGGGGAGAGATCAAAAAAAATTATTTTTTGGAAGTGTCCTTAAATAAACTATTTTGAATACTATAATCCGGGGATTCTTGAGTTTTTTGAAAAATTGACTTATTATAAAATGTTGTTATAAATTCTTAAAATGTATGTGAATAATTACATTGCGCCTGTAGCTCAGCTGGATAGAGCAACGGACTTCTAATCCGTAGGTCGCAGGTTCGAATCCTGCCAGGCGTACCACTTTCAATATCTTACAACGACATTTTTGTCATCTGTCTAATATGATCTTTTCCTCGTACCAGCAATTAGAGAATTTGGTAAAACTCTATCGGTATTTCTGGTTCTGATATACCTGTCCGTCATTGCTGAACTACTATGCGCTAATAACTGTTGAGCATCATCTCCTTCTCTTTTTTTATCAGTTCCCTTCTTATCAATTTTAGTGTTTTCTTCCGTTCTATCACTCAATAGTACAAAATCGCTTTTTCTTGTACCACACAGTGGACATACCCAATCTTCAGGAAGGTCTTCAAATTTAGTTCCAGTAGGAATACCGCTATCTTTGTCATCCAACTCAGGATTATAAGCATGATCACATACTATGCATATCCATTTTCCCATCGTACTTACTAAAGATTATTCCAAAAACTTCCCTTATCGACTCCAACAGCCAAACCTGTTCGATTTTCATTAATCCCTGTTTACGTAAAAAATAATGTTAGTATGCACTATCTGTTTACCAAACAGATTTTTGAAGAAGAATTAGAATGGTTTCCAAAGGTATGATCTTTAAAAAAATTGAACAATTAACGTATTTCTATTATAATTAAGCAGAAAAAATGTAGCTTTACAAAGGAGGTTAAAGTTATGATTCTCTGTCCCGTAGCATTGGCAGTTGGTTGCAAAAAATGCCTGATGTTTAAAGCTTGTCCACTAAAAACCGTCCTGGGAGACCAGGAACAAGAGAAAGAACCGGATAAAAAGGAAAGATAGACTCCCAATCGTGAGCCTCTTATACTATCAAAATTACCGCTTCCCGGTCAGTTGATCAGGATTACGCCCAGTCGAAATCCCGCGCTACATTGTTGTAGTCATGCCAAATCTGGGCCTCTTTTTTTTGCAACATAAAGTCGTCGTCCTCTCCCGTGACGAGAGCGTGGCCTTTGTTAAGGTACGATTCCACAGAGGGATACCGAAGCATGAACATGACGATGCCGGTGTGTGCCATGTCCATAATATTTTTATCTTCTGTTACCTCTTTAAAAATGTCCCCGGCGTTTTCTGGGGTGACGGACTCGAACAGTTGAGAAGTTTTTTCTTCCAGTTCCGGGTGTTCATCACAAATTTTCGCGGTGGAGAGTTGCATGTCTAGGATTTTTTGAAAATCTGCCTCGTCGTACTCCCTCTCCATTCGCTTCACGTTCCAGACGGACCCGTCGGTTTTCCGTTCGTTCGGCTTGTCTTTACGCTCAGCCGTTTCACTGAATGCCACATTTGCTTCGTCCAACAGGATTTTGGCCTTGATTTCTGGTTTGGTTTCGGTAGTTGCCATGTTTTAAATAATCCTTTCTCTAAAAACAGTCGATTTTTTCTACAAGCGGTTTCCCCATTACTACAATAATGTCGTCACATGAGGAGTTCTCGGGGTCTGTCACCCTTTCATTGTCGGCAGTTTATCCTGCTCCTTATTCGAAAGTTCGGAGGTTTTGCTAAAGGCTTCTTTTAGTAAGTTGGTAACAATTTTATTTTATGATAAAATCGTTCAATAAGACAATGAAAAAAAAATTTAAAAAAATACAGAAAAGACCTGTCTTGCTCTGGGCCTGAAGGGACCGCTTTAAAAATCAAATTTAGTAATTATATCCCGCTCACCTTAGATTATTGTAAATTTTTTTTATTCCTTTAGTAAAGGAGGACTGTTATGAAGAAACTATCCATATTTCTTGTTATGTTTGCTTTAGCATTGATTATAGTGAGCTGTGGCGAGAAATCCAAGGACAAGAAAGGTTCTGATAAAAGCAAAGCTAAAAGTTCAGCTTCGCAAATGGGTCTTAAAGCACCCAAAGATGCTCCGAATAAAGAGGCTGCAAGCAAAAATGATGAAGGAGTTTCTCATTTAGTTCAAAGACAATGGGAAACAGCAGCAGGTTTTTTTAAGGAGGCAGTTGAAGCTAACGCTGACTTTGCAGAGGCTCATTTTAATTTAGCATTGTGCTTGCATAAGATGGGTAAACATGGCGAAGCTTCGAAACACTTCAAAATAGCCAAAGAGCTTGCTTCTGGCAGTTCTATGATTGTAGACAATAAGATATTAAAAGACCATGTAAACTAACATTATATTGAGTTAAGCAGGTGATAAAGCGTGGATTGTCCATTGGTTAATTGTTTTATGGACAGTTGATATCCAACGTCTAAATCAGCGGCGGTAGGCGGCTGTTTCTGGTAATATTAAAGACTTAATATATTTTCTACAGCATCTCGATAAGCACAAAATTCGCAATTTCCATTTACCTCAGGAACCTGTTCACTTAAAAGGCAGGAGTGAAGTTCACTTACTGTTTTGTCTATCCATGAGTCATTTCCTTTATAGGAAATTAGTGTAATATCAAATTCAAGTTTCCCATTAAAAGCATCTCTGTTTTTTTGTCCATTGCAGTAAACAAAATACCCGGCATTTGAAACAGAATAGCCACTATTTCTTAGAAGCCACTGATAAATTTCAATTTGTCTCTTGTAAGTAATTTGCCAACCCTGGTTTATATTTGTAATCTTTTCGTTTTTTGAAGTTGCTTTATAGTCCACAACAATGTACTCACCTCTAGAGTTAATCCATAAATCATCGATTGCACCAAAAACAAGAAGATTAGTTGCTTCATGCAGGTACTGAATACCGGTAAAATGCTGCAGTATTCAGCTCATCCTGGCTACCGGCAAAGAATCAATTTTCGGGTATTTCTAAGAGTTCACCATTCTCTATATGGCATAATTGGGTTTAGAGGGTATTATATAGCCCAAAAGATTCCCTCCCTCGCTGGAGAGAGGAGGATCAACTTCCAGCTCCAGAGGCAGCGTAGGTACGCTGAGGGAAGGAGAATACCTTGATTATATCTTAGCATACTCCTGACATGTTTCAATGTAAGGATTAGTAAAAAATTAGGTTTTTATAAATTTTTTTACATAAAAACAATCCTATGTTAGTAGTTATATTATAAGAATTTAAAAGGCAGATGTCTGGCTTCAAATTCCCCCGGGGTAAGCAAAAGCTGATCTTAATAAAACAAGGTTGCGACGGGCAATGTTTCTCCCAATGGAAATACCATTTCAGCGACGTCCGAAACGTTTCGCAACCCCAAGCCCGCAACTGAAAAGGTTAATAAAGGGATCAAATCTTTCCTTGACTACATTCTAATTCAGGGTTAGCGTGTAACGAGAAACTTGACAATAATGGAAGAAGGGATCAAATCTCGATTATTCAGGGCTCGGTTGTCGGGGATCAGGGGTCAAAGGAGTAGAACAATGAGTTCATAGTGCATTTAAAAAGTAAAATCTTAATCAATTATTTTAATTAGCATTAATTAGATTTATAAAATTCATCAGGAACACTTTTCTCTTCTGAAGATCGCATCTCTTTTTCCTTTTTTATTTGTTTTTCTGTATTCCAACCATGTATTTTTCGATTGGGGCGGAGCCTGCTATTATTAATAGTTATGAAAATCAGGCCACTTAATAAGATAAAAAAAATAAGGGCAAATATAAAAAGTCTCTTATATCCATCTTTCATAGTTTTATTTTGTTCGCAAAAAAGAAAGGATGATAATAACATCCAGCAGACACACAAATCAACAAACCGGAAACTATTAAAAATGTTATTAAAAACAGGGGTCAATTATCGGAGGTCATGAGTAGAACAATTAACAATTGTCAGCTAACAATGATTAGCAATCAGCTATAGGCGGTCAGTAAAGATGGAGAAGGAAAGGCAACACACCCCGCTTCTCTATAGAGGCACCCCTCTTTTAGAGGGGAATTTAATCCCCCTTATTGCCCCTAGTAGTACTTTTGCTCTGTGATCCCAAGCTTTCTACAGACCTGGGCTACTTACCTGACCCTTCGCCACTTCTACTTCGGGTTCCCGGAGCATCCCGATTATTTGCTCTTCTCGAAAACGCTTCTTTCCCATAAACTTACCCCTTTCTGGTTAATGCTTTACCACAATACTAATTTTAAGGGTGGATCAGTTTTTTTGGGGTTAGGCTGTACGGTATGGTTATTGAGGTAAGTTAATATTATCCAGTGTAATAGAAAAATCTTTTATAACATTTGAAGAAGTTTCTGGCATGACAATGTCTTTTTCATTCAATTTAAGATGGGTTCCAGCCACATTTCCTAAAATCACCACAAATTTTTCTTTTGCCTTCCATCTGGAGGTTTCTCCCTTTCGCAGAAGAGCCTCTTTTTTTTCAGCACCATCAATTTCCAAACCAATCCAGGCATCTTCCGTTGCTTCCATAGTGAGTGTAAGGATGTCTGTAACCTCACTTGTTTCAAGAGTTCTCTCACTTGTTTCAAGAGTTCCCTCAATTATTTCAGAAGTTCCCTCAATTTCAGTTAAAGGCGATGGGGAGGGAATTTTTTCTAAAATGCCTTCTCGCTGTGGTTGGATCTCCATATCCTCTGACTCAATAACGCTCTCTTCCTCTGTTGTATTGGAGCCTAATGTAATCCCAATGTTGTTTTTGCTTTCTTCAACGTCAATTTCATCTACACCTTGAGAAAATTTTTCATCTGAAACGAATGGTTGTTTTTCTTCTCTGTCTTTTGAAAAATTAATCAAAACCAGTAAAAAAGAAGATAACACAATAAAGATTGCTATAGCCCAAAAATAGGATATTTTAATGTCAAACTTTGTCGATTTTTCTGTGGAAATATCTGAAAATACTTGTGAATCCCTTTTATTTTCAATAAAACTATTGTATGCCAGAATAGCTTCGTTACCATCCATGCCGGTATTTTGGGCGTAGCATCTTATAAATCCTCTGACGAAGACATCGGCAGGAAGGTTTTCGAAGTCATCACTTTCCAGGTACTTTAAATATGTTTTGCTGATATTACTGTACTTCGAAATTTCGTCCAGAGTAATTCCCCTCAATTCTCTCTCTTTTTTTAAATATTCACCGAATGAATCCATAATAATTACTTGTCTATAATATTCAGATAGTTTTTTGCCTCCTCAGCCAGCAAACTATCAGGCGCTAATTCCATCATTTTTTGAAACTCTTTTCGGGCCTCCTCTTTCATATTTTTCTTCAGATAGATCAGGGCTAACTGGTTATGTGCCTATACTAATTCGGGCTGGGATTTAACCGCATTTTTAAACTCAACAAATGCGTGATCAAAAGTCTCAAGTCCCAAAAGGGATAACCCTAAATTATAATGTGCAACGGCATAATTATTTTTAAGTTCTACCGCTCCTTTTAATTCTTCAATTGATTTTTTAAATTAGTTTTTTTCATAATAAGCTATCCAATGGCATTATAAACATAATGAGGGGCCGCTATGTTGGGGTAGTTGAGAATCATCCTGAAGCTCTGAATAGCATTATTCCACTCTTTTAAAGCCATATAAGTATAAGCCAGGTTAGAAAATGTCACCACATAATTTTTATCCAGTTGGAGCGCTTTTTCAAATGATTCAATTGTTTCCTTATATTTATTTTGTCTAAAATATGCCTCCCCAATAGCAACAAGTATTTTAGGATCTTTGTCATTGAGTTTCTTTGCGGAATTTAATTTATTCATGGCAAGCGAAGGATCTGAATCCATTAATAACATGGCCCGATTATAAATTGCATCTGCAGGTACATTATTTTTGTCATATAGTGATCATTATAATTGAAATATTAAGACAATTTTATATCAAGTGCTATTTCAAAAACAATAGAAAAAATCTCATGTAGCAAAAAAATATATATTTAATATCGATAATCAATTGGTTTGCACCGGTTTTGTGTGGTAATTTATCTCAGCATTTACGAAAGTTTTTCTTAAACAGGTAATGAATCAAACTCAAAAAAAAGTATTGAGAATAATTGAAGATCTGAAAGAACACCTAAGCTATCTAAAACTGTTCGGATTTCAAGAAATACCAGTTGAAATTCCATCGCTTGAAAATTTTAAAAATGATGTTTCGAAAAAGCCGTTAACGAATATGTCTTTGACTCTTTCCGAAATAAAAGAAGAGCTGGGTGATTGCCGTAGATGTAAATTATTTTCTACCAGAACCCATATTGTTTTTGGAGTTGGAAATAAAAACGCAGACATTGTTTTCGTTGGAGAGGGTCCCGGACAAGAAGAGGACAAGCAGGGAGTTCCTTTCGTAGGAATGGCTGGTCAAAAGTTAACGGACATTATTGAGAAAGGAATGGGGCTGAAACGCAGTGATGTTTATATTTGTAATATAGTAAAATGCAGACCTCCCAACAATAGAGACCCGGAAAAAGACGAAATAGATGCTTGCAGTTCGTTTTTAGAAAAACAAATCAAGGCCATCAACCCAAAAGTAATTGTGGCATTAGGAAAACCGGCTTCTTCGACTCTGCTTGGGAGAAATGTCGCTATCACAAGAGAGCGCGGTACATGGCATTCGTTTCAGGGATATCAAGTGATGCTTACCTTTCACCCCGCGTACCTTTTACGCTTTTACACCGAAGAAAACCGCAGGCTTGTTTGGGAAGATATGAAGAAAGCGTTATCAGCAATATGAGTAATTTTAAATTAATCCAAGAAAAAATAAAAGGGATATCCAGATCAAGGGGCATTAAGAAAATTCTTTTTATCTGCCTGGGAAATTTGTGCCGCAGTCCGATGGCAGAATGCCTGTTGCGCACTCGATTGGAAAGTAAGGGGAAGAGAGATATTCAAATTTCTTCAGCTGGTTTTTTAGATCAGACGGGATTTTGCTCCCCCGAGGAAATCCGTGTGGTGATGGATGAAGCGGGGATTGATGTTTCGCTACATCGTTCAAGTCCTGCAACAGAAGAAAAAATCAGAGAGGCTGATTTAATTATAGTGATGGAAAAAAAACAGAGGGAATATCTTTGTCACCAATTTCCTGACGAGACATACCGAATTTTTATATTAAGTCAGTTTGATTACCAAAATCCGGAAGAAAGGGATGTGACTGATCCTATGGGAAAGGCATTACCTCTTTATAAAGATTGTTTCAATAAAATAAAAACTCTGGTAGAGGGGTTGACAGAGCATATTCTTAGTATTAATTGATAGAGTCTTCTGGCGGGTTATTTAATCATCTTTTTTGCCGACTGGATTAGTTTCCGGTTTGGTTGCCGGTTCTGGTTTGGTGTTGGATTCGGATTTTGCTTCGATAGAATTTTCTTGTTCTGCTATAACAGCTGCCTTGGCCTTTGCTTCTTTTTTGGCTAGTTCATCAGCTTTGATTTTACCAAAGACAATGACATCAACTTCATGGCTGCCAAGGGATTCTCTTTCCAACAAAGCTTCAGCTAATTTATCAAGGGTTTTTTTATTTTCCCGGACGAGTTTTTTTGCCCGTTCATAGCTTTTGGCTACCAACTCTTTGACTTCTTTGTCTATTGCAATTGCCGTGGCTTCACTATAGTCCTTGTGCTGGGATATTTCACGTCCGAGAAATATCTGTTCCTCTTTTTTTCCATAGGCTAACGGTCCCATAGTTTCGCTCATACCCCATTCACAGATCATTTTCCTGGCAAGGTCCGTACCCTGTTCAATATCATTTCCCGCGCCGGTAGTGATTTGATTTAAAGCTATTTCCTCCGCTGCCCTACCTCCAAACAAAACAGCAAGCCGATCCATAAGATACTTTACAGGGTAAGTGTGTCTTTCGTCTACAGGGAGCTGCATAGTTAAGCCTAATGCTCTCCCCCTTGGAATAATTGTTACTTTATGTACGGGATCTGTGCCAGGGATTAGTTTTGCTACCAAGACATGGCCTGCCTCATGAAACGCTGTATTTCTTTTTTCCTCGTCACT
>Ga0066867_10001325_pt1 | contig 12327 bp, 6 predicted proteins | sample ETN01SmetaG_4_FD_65606 | JGI IMG/M metagenome (GOLD analysis project Ga0066867, IMG submission 65606) | Marine microbial and viral communities from oxygen minimum zone, Eastern Pacific Ocean - ETNP2014F12-01SV261 | ecosystem: Environmental > Aquatic > Marine > Oceanic ... | reverse complement strand
TATTATTAATATTTCATAGATATTTCATGTTGACTGTAATAATTATCAAAGTCAGTCTACCGCCGTGTATTGCATTAACAGATTCAATAAGTGTTTCATTGCATCTAAACTGACTGGTTATGCAGCAATGAAAGGGATTGTTTTGACCTGTGCGACTTTGCTGTTGTTAGTGGGTGAAATTGCCGCTCATGCACAAGTGGTCCGAGTGGGTGAAGTTTGCCGAGATTTTGAAATAACCAATCGTAGTGATCAAAGTCCTCTAATATTGAGCGACTATGAAGGCCATGTGATTGTGCTTGATTTTTTCGCTTGGTGGTGTGGCCCATGCCGAAACTCCTCACCGATTGTCGAGAGAGATATTTATCAGTATTTCAAGGACCAGGGTGGCAACGATCATGGCGTGCCGGTCACGGTGATCGCTGTCAACATTGAGTCAGATAGTCCTGATCGAACCGATCAATTTGTACAAGACGCGGGACTGGAACTGGTTGCAGATGATTTTGAAAGGGAGGCCTGGAATCAATTTAATGAACAGAATGCGATTCCGCTTTTTGTAATAATGAATGGTGTTAATGGGAATTCGGACTACGAACAATGGGAGGTTCTCTACAAGAAGACAGGATTTGAGGGTACCGAGAAATTCCGTGACATCATTAACAGGGTACAGTCCGGGGTCAACCCGCCGGATCCTGAAGAGGAGGCCATCGAACTTGAGGGTGCGGATATCTCTGATTTTCGTGAAGTTTTGGATAACAATACCTTGAGTTTGTCTGTTGGACCGTCTGGTGCAAAATGGTTTAAAGACACCGAGATATCATCAGACGGTTCGGATTCACTCAAAAGTCAGCTGATAATTAATAATTCATCAACATGGGTAGAAACTTCTATAAAGGGACCTGGATTTGTTTTTTTTCAATGGCGAACCAGCAATGATTACGGTCAGGATTTTAGCTGTTATTTGGGTGATGAACTGGTTGCGACTTTTGAACGTGGATTTAGCTGGGATGAACCAAATTGGCTGCCAAGTTTGACTCGAGTTCCGGCGGGGCAGCATACCCTTAAGTGGGTATATTCAAAGACCCTTGCGAATAGATTGGATATATTCGGATGGTTGGATGATGTTCAGTTTTATTCAGAAGAAGAAGTCCTTAGGGATTCGGTTTCAGCTATCGGCTTGGATGGAGCCACGTTTGAGTTTGGCGGTCAGGGGATGTGGATTGCAGACAAGGTAAACACCCTAGATGGAGACGGAGGGTTGACCAGTTTTGGGGTTGGTCGTAATGGAAGGGCCTGGTTCCAGACAACAGTCGAAGGCCCGGCATATATGGAGTTTCACTACAAAACACCCCATTCAATGGTTTCCGGGCCATCACTGCTGTTTTCACTGGATGAAAAAGATTTGGATCTTGGTCCTGCCCGAATGAGTTCATCGCATACAGATTGGATACGTTCCGTGGTAGAAATCCCCGAGGGTCAGCATCAAGCAAGGTGGTTGGGAAAGAATAATGTTGTTATTGATTTAGTAAAAATTAGTGAAGCTAACAGGGGTGCTCCAGTCATTATCAAACCGCCAACTCCAGTTGAAATCTCCGCTTCTGAATCTGCCTTGTTTGAGGTTGAGGCAATGGGATATCCATTCCCAGACTACCAGTGGTCATATAGTGGTGTTGCATTGGAGGGAAAAACAGATCGGGTTTTGCGGTTGAACAATCTTTGGAGGGATCATTCTGGGCAGGTCAGCGTTATTGTCTCAAATGAATTTGGTGCTGTTGAATCTGATCCCGTTGATTTGAGTGTGAATGAGGATTTGGACGTGGAGTTGGCCGAGGCGCTGGACTTTGATGGGAGGGTAGTTTCCTTGGGCAAGGTCTCGGACGGTTGGATTAAGGCCGCAACCAACACTGCGGTCGGTGGTGATGTTGCCCGTTCATTTGAATCATCAACCAGACAGAGCGTGAAAAATACTTTTGCCGTCAGGGTTGAAGGCCCCGGTTATATGAAATTTCAATGGCGTTTAGACTCAACCTTGAAGCACACCGAAGATTCAATCGGTTCTTTTTTGGACGATTTTAGTAAAACATTGTCTTTTTTAGACCAAGCTGCCCCGGCCGAATCGTCTGAATGGCGTGATAATTGGGTGTTTGTCCCGTCAGGATATCATAGCATTTATTTTGTTTTTAACAAGGATTCCCAATACGCCACAACTGCATACCTAGATCATCTGCAATTTGCCAAGGTACAACCGGGAAAACCCACCTTTGTTGATTTTCCAAGTGAAGAAATTAATATTCAACTGGGAGAAAGCCTTGTTTTACCGATTAAGAATGCTGATGGATTTCCGTTTCCAAAATTTCAATGGCAAGTTAATGAGGTGGATATACCGCAGGCAAATGGCAGTATGTTTCATCTGGAAAGTGCTTGGGACTTCGATTCAGCAGACTATTCAGTTGTTTTATCAAACCAACACGGAGTGATTAAGAGTCATTCGGTCAGGGTCAATGTTGTGGGAGACGGCAATCCGAGTTTGGCTGAAGGTCTCGATGCAGGAAATCTGAAATTCCTGAACACAGGGCAAAATAGTTGGGCGAAAGTATCTTCTTCAAATAGTCTGGGACAAGACGCAGTAATGAGTTCCTTGTCGGATGATGCAACTTTATCAAGATTGTTGACAATGGTTGAGGGTCCTGGGGTTTTGGAGTTTGCTTGGAAGATTGAGGGTCCGGATTTTGATGGGGGAAGGTTGGATTTTTATCTCAATGATTCTGAGGTTTCAGTATTAAAAATTAAAAGTGACTGGAAAAAAACGAAACATTTTATTGCTTCAGGTAAACAAAAGCTGGAGTGGACATTCCGTCTTGGAGCAATGGACATTGGCGAATACAAAGGTTATTTGGATGCAGTACGATTTTACACGCCAAACGATTCGCCGCCTGTTTTGACGATTCAACCAAAAGGGGTCAATGTCGAGGGTGTAGAGGATGTTTCCCTGGAGGTTACAACCGAAGGGTGGCCTATACCTGAGTTGCAGTGGTTCCATGATGGGATCCCAATCAAAGGTGCAAACAATGAACGTTTACCTCTTGGAATGATTTGGCCTGAAGATCAGGGAAACTATTGGGTCGTGGCAAAGAATTCCCAGGGAGAAGTAAGAAGTGATACGGCAACGATAAAAATTGTTCGAGAGTTTGACGAAGAGATCGGGTTGGCGTTGGACACAGACATATATTTTGTTGTTGGCGGTATGGGTGACTGGAAACTTCAGTCGAACATTACGTCGGATGGCGTTGACGCGCTGAAATTGGGCGGATTGCCTCTTTTTGATCCTGCGAAACCAGCTGAGCTGTCATTTGCAACGTTGACAACGCAGCTTGATGGTCCCGGCGAGCTTGTTTTTAAGCTGAAAATAAAGGGTGAACACCAGATCTTTCGGGCGTATCTTGGCGAGTTTTCATTATGGAATTCAGACTACTTAACCATCAGGGATACAGAAATAAACTGGGAAGAACATTCTCTCTTAATCCCAGAGGGGAATCACATGGTAAGGCTAATGTTTGTTCAAGGTGGTCCGGTCAAAAATGGAATATCCAGTTCCGTCTGGATTGATGAGCTAAAATATTCAAAAGAAGAGCCACCACCACCACCAGAAATCTCAATAGTGAACCTTGATAAGGAAAAATTTATTGTCCGTATTAATACCGAGCCAGGTAAAAGATATCGCTTGGAAACTTCAGGTAATTTGGAGGATTGGGAAACAACGAACGAATTCAGCTCAATTGAGGAAAACCTACAAATTGAGTTGCCGCTTAGTAGAGATAAACAGGGCTTGTTTTTTAGGTTTAAAACAGATTAATGAACTTATTGTTTGGTTAGAATATTAGCCAACTCACCATTGCTGTAAAACAATAATGGTTTTATTGCGTGGATTTCACACATCCGGAGCGTTGTTCTCACTACACCCCCGCTTGGCCCAGCGTTGATGCGGCCCAAAAACGTCTTTTTTGCTGTGGTTCAGGCTTGGCATAACCGGTGCTAAAGTAGAGGCAGACGTCGTTCTTCGGGTTGCTACGACGTTGTTTGGGGAAAACGACTGGGAGCGGGGCGCTCATTCCGGTTGCCCGCCACAAATCTCCTCCGGTTGGCGGACTAGCCTTGCTCCCAGTTTCCCTTTAACCCTTCGAGCCGGCGGATTCCGGTCTTCATTTTGGCCTCAAACCGTCTACATTTGGCACGGGTTTGGCTGGCTGACACGCGCGTGATGACGCAAAAAACCAATTTGACGCTGTGGCTTCTGCTCTTGGGCGGTGCGGTTTTGTGTGCCCAAACACCGCTGGAACTGGGCAGCAAGACCGACTTTTACGTCGTGCCGGGCGGCGGAAAATTGATGACCCGCGACGAGTATATGAGCCGGTACCAGAGCGACAACAGCTTTCAGGCCTCCAACGCCGTCGAGGTGTCGGTGATGCATTTCAACGACACCGCAACGGTTGCCGACCAGCGCAAAAAAGCCTCGCCGAAGGAAAAGCCGAAAACCAAGGGCCCGGTAACCTCGGTTTCCCTCGTGTTCAGCCGGCCGATTTTTGATTCCGGATTCGGCACCTTCTCTGCCGCGGACATGGTCCAAATCCGGAGCGCCCTGGCCAAGTTCAAGCAGTGGAAAACCGAGAGTGCCGCCAGCCCGTCCGGCACCGAGCTTCGCCGTCCCTTTCCCCAGGCGCTGTCCTGGCCGGTGGCGATCGAGGCGAACAACGCGGTCACCCTCACCGAGCAGCCGCTGCTGTTCATGCACGACCAAAAGGGGGTCGCCTTTTTGATGTTGGAGAAAGACAAGGCATTGCCCGGCGGGATGGAAAAAACCACCATCACAGCCACCGCCGCCGGAGCCGCGGCCGGAGGAGGGGCGGCGGCAGCAGCTGCGGGAGCAGCTGGTGGGGGTGCGGCTCCGGCGGGGGGTGCGGGAGCGGGTGCCAAGGCCAAGGTCACCTATGTCGATCACTGGATGAGCGACCGCGACGTGGCGATATTCGAGGCAACGCTCGACAAGGTGGACGAGTTGCTCAGGCAGAACCGCGCCGCCATCCAAAAACTCCAATAGCTCCGTCGCGACCCGGGAAAGCTTCCCTCCCTGTCACGCCGCAAGCATACTCGTCTCCGGCGGCGTTTGAATGCTCCGCCGGTTTTTGTGTCTGAGCTTTTCCGGAGGTTCGACCTTTCTGTTTTTCGTGTCCGAGGATTCCAAGTCCCGTGTTCGCAAACGGCGGTGGTGGCGTTGGCCGCTACGCGTCTGCATCGTGCTGCTGCTCGCTGCCGTCGGGGCGGCGCTCTACCTGAACCAGGCCGGGCTGCCGGATTTCGCCAAGCGGAGCCTTCAGGCGCGCCTGGCCGAGCGCGGTGTCCGACTCGATTTCGACTGGCTGCGGATGGACTGGAACGGCGCTTGGCGTGCTACCCAACTGCGGCTTGGCCAGGCGGACGCCGGCGGCAGTGTCGGCGTCACTGTTGATGGCAGCATTGTCCGCCCCGATTACGGCGCGCTGCTCGCGGGCCGGGCCACCGTTCGAGATTTCTCCCTCACCGGTCTTCAATTTGAAGCGCAACTGACCGATGGCGGCACCAATCTGCCGCCGATTCGAGTAAGTTGGCCGGAGGGTGAATTGCGCCTGGCCCACTCCGGCGCGCTGACGGCAAAAAACCTTAAGGGGGACGTGATGGGTGTCTCGGTGGACGCCGCCCTGAGCGTGGCCAATGCGATGGCACCGCTCTTGGATCGGGAACCTAGCGCCGAGCCGCTCGACGCCGAGGGGCTCTCGGAAAAACTCAAGCCATTCAAGGCCGGCCTGGCCGGCTTGGCCAAGCGCCGCGAGACCCTCAGTTTCCGCACCAAGCCCAGTTTCGAGTTGCGGCTTGAGGGCGACGCGAAGCGCCCCGGCGAGATGCAGGGCCGGATCAGCTTGCAGGCCGGTGGGGCGACAATGCAGGAGGGATCGCTGGAGGCGTTGGCGGTCGAGTTGAGCCTGGGCACCCCGGAAGGCATCACCGGGTTGCTCCGCATCACCGAGCTGGTTTCGCCGTCGGCGACAATCGGCTCGGCGACGGTCACCGTCAATGCGCCGCAGTCGGCCACGAACGCCATCCCGGAGCGCGTCGGTTTCAAGTTATCGCTTGGCCAAGTGACGGCGGCCAAGGCGGTGGTCGAGTCGGTTGATCTCAGCGGCAGTTTGGCCAAGGTCGGCTCGCCGACCGAGACGGATGAACGCTGGGCGTACTGGGCCAAGCTCGTGCCGTACGAGGCTGATTTCAGCGGCTTGGCCAAGGGCATCACCGGCGACAAGGGGCTGGTGATTCGCGAAGTGTCGATGGCCGGCGACTGGCGGGCGCCGCGCCTGGTGCTGAGCCGACTCGACGCCAAGCTGTACGACGGCAGCGTGAGCGGTTCGGCGGAACTGGACGTGGCCACCCGCCTGGCCAAGTCGGCGGGCCGGGTCGATTTCAGCCTGCACCATGTGTTTGAGCTGCTCACGCCCAAGGCACAGCGCTGGCTCAAACAGTACCAGTGGAGTGAGACGCCGGTGGTAACCGGCGCGGCGCGTGCCACGCTACCGGAGTGGATCAAGGCCGAGCCGGACTGGCGTGCCGAGGTGCGGTCGACGCTGACGCTCAACGGACAAGTGACCTCGGGGCCAATGAGCTTTCGCGGCATCGAGGTCGAGTCGATGCGAAGCGACCTGGTGTACTCGAACCTCACTTGGCGCCTGCCGAACCTTGTGGCCAGGCGACCGGAGGGGGAGGTGCGCATGGCGCTGCGCTCGCATACCGGGACGCAGGATTTTCAGATCGATTTTCGCAGCAGCATTGACCCGCACGCGGTTACCCCGGCGCTTGAGGAGGAGAAGCAGAAAAAGGGGTTCGATTATTTTGCATTCGAGACGCCGCCGGTGGTTGAAGGGCAGGTTTGGGGGCGGTGGCGCGAGCGGGAACGAACCAGTTTTCGCGCCTCCGTGGCAGCGACGAATTTCACCTTTCGCGCTCAGCAGGTTGATGCCTTTGCCGCCGAACTTTCGTTTGCAGACGGATTCCTCAACATGACCAATGCCGTGGTGCGCCGGCCGGAGGGCAAGGCCAGCATGGATGCTCTGGGCTTCGACACTCGCACCAGGCGGCTGTACCTGACCAATGCGGTGGGCCGAATTGAGCCAGTGGCGGTCGCGAAGGCGATCGGCCCGAGGACGGCCCGCTCGCTCGAGCCGTACCAGTTTTTAGAGCCGCCGCTGGTAAGCGTCAACGGCTGGGTCCAGACCGGCCCGGGACGAAACCCGGCGGATCTGCATTTACTCATCGACGGTGGAGCCTTTCACTTCAGCAAGTTCAACTCGCAAGACTTGGATGGCGAAATATTTTGGCGCGGACAGACGGTGACACTCACCAATATCGTCGCCGAGTTTTATGGCGGTGAATTGCGCGGGAATCTTGTGTCCAAATTTAAGGAGGATCGCTCGGCTGAGCTGGCGTTTCATCTCAACACCAAGCGGACGGAATTGACCGGTTTGATGTCGGATATTCTTGGTAAGAAATCAGATCTGAGCGGCCGTATGGATGGGTCGCTGGACATCACCGCCAACTCGAACGACTGGGAGAGCTGGAACGGATCGTCCCGCGTGACCCTGAAGGATGGGTACCTGTGGGAGCTCCCGTTGATTGGCGTCTTCTCGCCCGTGCTGGATCGCCTGGCACCAGGGCTGGGTGCCAGCACATTCTCGGAGGGTACGGCTGACTTCACCATCACCGACAGCATCGTTGGAAGCAGGAACCTCGAGCTCAAGTCACCGCTGGTTCGGTTGCAATACACAGGGAAGATTGATTTTGAGGGTCGAATCAAAAAGGCCGGGGTGGTGGCGGAGGCGTTGCGTGACACGTGGGTGATTGGGCCGGCGCTGGGGCCGTTGTTCAACCTGGCACTGTCGCCGATCGAGCGCATGCTCAAGTTCGAGTTGAGCGGCACGCTCAATCAGCCGAAGCTGGAGCTGAAACACATTCCCAAGGCGCTGCTGGTGCCGTTTAAGTTGCCGTTCAAGGTGTTTGACGAACTGGTTCCGGACAAGGAGCCCAGTCAGGGGCAGCCCGGCAGGCGTGGCCCGTAAGTTGCTCCGACTTGGCTCGGCGGACGGATCAGGTTAGCGTCTGGCCAAGCGAACACGGGAACCTCAAGTCATGCCCACCTACACCGCGACCCAGCTGCAGGAATCATATCCACGATGCCCCCACTGCGCCTGCACCGACCTGGCGAACCTGGTGCGGGAGGAGATTCTGTCGTTTGAACTGTTCAACGAACTGGACGACTTGAAACTGCAGGAGGTGTTGGTGGAGTTGATGCGCGAGGGGGCGCCGGGGCTGTTCCTCCAGCAGGCGCCGTTGTCGGTCCGCAATCATGTCCGCGAAAACCTCTCGAGCTACAACCGCGATCGGCTCGATGCCGATCTGCGGGAAACGGTGACGGAAGCGGAGCGGCGGGAGGTGATCGACCGCACCGCCAGCCCGGCCTGGGTGATGCAGCTTCGTGGCGATGTGAGCCTGAAGCTGCCGGAGGAAGCCCCGTCCGCCGCCGGGAGGTGTCCGGTCTGCAAGCGGGCCACCATCGCGCTGGAAAACCTGCGCGATCTGGCCAGCTGCCCGGAGTGCCATTCGGCCGGACTGTTCGACACGCTCGTGCAGGGCATCGAGCGGATGGCGTTCATTACATCGATGCCGCCGGGGATGGTCTCGGAGTTCACCCGCCGTTATCTCAACCACATTCACGTCCGGTCGCTGGCGGTGTTGTTCAAGCCGGCCAGCGCGGAGGAATTGCAGGAGACCTTGGCCAAGTTTCCGCGCGGGTTGCGGATGGACGTGCAGGACCGGATGGCGGCGATCGAGCCGCCGAGCGCGGCGCGGACCCGGGCCGCCGCGCACCATGTGTTGGCGGCGGTGTTCACCCAGTGCTTCGATCCCGACCTCGAGGACGTCGGCTTCTCCCTCCCGGCGTATGCCGGGTCGACCTGCGACCGCTGCGGCGGCCACGCGGTCGTGTGACGAAAGAGGTACACATTCCCCGCAGCTTGGTGCAGCCTCCGGGCCGTTCACTTTTTGTGCCTATGAAACGATTCACACTCAAACTACTGGCGCTTGGGTTGGCGGCGGCGCCGCTTGGCCAAGCGGCGTGGGAGGACGCACCAGCCTGCTTGTTTGCTCCATCCGTCGGTAGCTGCGTTCCTAATTGTAAGGAAAGGGCGGATGGAAGCGTGCACTTACGCGTTTCCGGATTCCCATGGTGAGGGCGGACTGGCAGTTTGGCGGGAGCATGAAACGCACTCAAATTATTTTCCTCTCCGCATTGCTGGCGATTTCCACTTATGCCGCGGAAAAGACGAATGTGTTGTTCCTGATTTGTGATGATTTGAATTGCGATATTGGCAGTTACGGACATCCGCAGGTGCGGACGCCAAACATCGATCGCCTCGCTAAACGGGGGGTGCGGTTTGAACGGGCGTATTGTCAGTACCCGCTGTGCGGGCCGAGCCGGGCTTCGTTTATGACAGGGCTGTATCCGGATCAATCGCTCATTCATCGCAATGCCATTCTCATTCGCAAGCACCTGCCCGATGTGGTGACGATGTCGCAGCATTTCAAAAACAACGGCTACGACGCCACGCGCATAGGCAAGATTTATCATTACAACGTGCCGAAAGATATTGGTAACGACGGCCACGACGATCCGGCCTCGTGGTCACACACGTTCAATCCCCGCGGGCGGGACAAAACTGATGAAGCGAAAGTGTTCACGCTGCGGAAGGGCAGCTACGGCGGCACGCTCAGTTGGCTCGCCGCGGATGGAACAGACGAAGAACAAACCGACGGTATCGCCGCCACCGAAGCGGCCGAACGGCTGGAGCAGTTTGCCAAGACGAAGCAGTCGTTTTTTATGGCGGTGGGTTTGTATCGGCCGCACACACCGTACGTGGCGCCAAAGAAATATTTTGAACTGTATCCGCTGAAAAAAATCGTGGTGCCGACGGTGCCGAAGGGTTATCTCGACACGTTGCCGAAAGCTGCCCGCGCATCAATCAATCGCAAACGGGAACAGGTTAACCTGAAGGACTCGCTCGCGCGGCAGGCGATTCAGGCGTACTACGCGTCCATCACCTTTGCCGACGCCCAAGTGGGTCGCATCCTCGAAACACTCGAACGCACCGGCCTCGCCAAAAACACGGTGGTGGTTTTCACCTCGGACCATGGCTATCATATGGGTGAACACGGGCATTATCAAAAAACCACTCTCTTCGAAAACGCCGCGCGCGTGCCGCTAATCATCGCCACCCCCGACATGGCCACCGCCGATAAGTCCACAGCGATGCCGGTGGAAATGGTCGATTTTTATCCCACCCTCGCCGAGTTGTGCGGACTTCCCAAGTCACAACATTTGTCTGGCGTAAGCCTTGCGCCAACGTTGCGGAACCTTCGCGCAGTACCTCGCCGCGATGCGCTGACGCAATACGCCACAGGCTATAGCCTCCGCACGGCGCGCTATCGCTACACCGAATGGGGCACAAACGGTAGCGGCGGCGCGGAACTTTACGACCACACCAACGACACTGCCGAAATGAAAAATCTCGCCGATCTCGCCGCCCACAAAAACATCGTGGCGGAATTATCAAAACGCCTGCATGCGCGCATCGCCGAGGCCAACCGAAAACCTAAAGGCGTCACCCAAGTACCGACCCGGAAAAAATGAACAATCGGGACCTGGCCAGGCGGTTCATGACCGCGCCCACTCGGGGGGGTAGGCGGAAAACTCCGCCACGATCCGCTGCGCCTCCTCGATGATAATGTTTTGGCGTTGCAGTCGGCCCAGCCCCAGCATTTGGGTGATCTCCGGGTTGCCCACCCCGTAGCTTTTCACCGTGCGTATCTGGTTGGCCAAGGCGCGGTGTCGCATCTCGACAGCATGGTTCATCTTCGGTTCACGCGGCTGGATGGGTTCGATCTCGCTGGGCATGAATCGATTCATTTCCCGGCGACCACTCGCGGGTCAGCCGGCGGGATCGGTTTCTCAAGCGCCCAGAGGACACCGTTAAGCAGCAGTCGCTGAAAGGCCGGCAACGAAAAGTCGCCGACGCCGCCAAGTGATGTGTAAAAGACACGGCTGCCGTTGACCTCGTTCGTCCACGCCACCGGCTCGCTGATGTCGTCCCGGCCCGCGAGCCTGCCGGCCATCAGCACTGAAACGTTGGAGGCGACCGGCTTGTTTTTGTAGAGGTGCGATTTGACCTCGAAGGCATCGTGCAGTATGCCGGTGAGGATGGGATGTTTGGCTCCCGCAGTCGTGGCCTGAATGATGGTGGCGGGGTCTTTCGGCGGCCTGTTGCCGTAATGGTTGCGGTAGTCGACGCCGAGGATTTCGTCGTCGAATCTCGCCCAGCGCGCGTGGTGTTCGCCGGAAGGTTCCCGGTCGAACGCATGGCTGGCGGTCCGGATGCCGACGAGCGGCCTGCCCTTGGCCAAGTGCGCGCGGACGAGGTCGAGCTGCGCCTTGGGCGGTGTGCGGCGACGGACGCTCAGGAAGAGCAGGTCGGCTTCCTTCAGCGCCCCAAGGCCGGCGAAATCGTTCGGGTCGTTTTCATTCACGTGCACAAACGTGCAGCGGATGCCGCGGTACCCGAGCTGTCTTTTTGCAAACGCTGGAAGGGTCGAGGCGGTGTTGTATTCACTCTCGCCGATCATGAACACGACGTGCGGTGGGGTGTCGCCCCCGAAGCGGAACGGCTCACCGTCGAGCAGCTGGTCGCTAGTGGTCGTCGCACAGACCCGTTGCTCGATGTGCTCGACGACGAGCGAGGTGCCGCGAAAGTGATTCACATACGGCCAGCGCGCCGGGTTGTACATCGAGTCGGTCAGGTCGCGGACGAGCAAAACATTTTTGCCGTTGCGCGCCATGTTGCGCAGGCCGAAGGGGCGGCCGAGCACGCACATGTTCGTGTGCACGCCGACGAGCAGCACGTTGCGGATGCCGCGCGCCTCGAGCAGGTTCCAGATCTCGATGCCGCTGTCACTGATCGCGTCGCGCTTGGCATCGATCTCGATCAGGTCCACCTGCCGCTTCCACGGGCTGCCCGGGTTGCGGCCAAGCTCGGCCAGGTGCTTGGCCCAGGCGGCGTGCTCCGCGGGATCGTCGTCCTCGCCGCCGTCGGAGTGGTCGACCGGGTAGCCCTGGTTTTTCTCCACCTTGTCGATCCAGTGACACCAGTTCTCGATGGCCTTGGGTTGCGTAGCGGCGGCGGGGGCAGCTTGGGCTCGCTT
>Ga0066867_10001323_pt1 | contig 12334 bp, 7 predicted proteins | sample ETN01SmetaG_4_FD_65606 | JGI IMG/M metagenome (GOLD analysis project Ga0066867, IMG submission 65606) | Marine microbial and viral communities from oxygen minimum zone, Eastern Pacific Ocean - ETNP2014F12-01SV261 | ecosystem: Environmental > Aquatic > Marine > Oceanic ... | reverse complement strand
CGGTCAGCCACATGTCCAAAAATGTATTGGGATCATTATAATCACCAATCCAACCGGCCCGACTCACTTGATACTCCATCTTCTGTTGCGTATTCAGATAGACCTTCCATTCCTCGTTGGTAAGCTCAATCTGAACTTTTAGATTGTTTTGCCACATTTGCTGGATCGCCTCGGCAATCCGCTGATGTGCTTCGGAAGTATTGTACAGTAATTTGAGCTTAGGAAATCCCTTCCCCTGTGGATATCCGGCTTCGGCCAACAACCGGGAAGCCCGTTCGGGATCAAAACCGATCTTCGGCCCACCATTATATGTATACCCACCGGTATCAGGTGGAGTAAAAAACGTGGTTGGCTTATCCGCACCACGCAACACGTTACGAACCAGACTTTCACGATCGAGGGCAAGCGCCAAAGCCTGCCTTACCTTCTTATTATCCAATGGAGGCTCTGTTACGTTTAGTCGGTAAAAATAAACTCCAAGATAAGGATCAAGCCGCAAATCCTGCGGATTTTTTTTACGGTATACATCAATCTTATTAAGTGGAATGGTGTTAGACACGTGAATTTGACCACTGCGAAAAGCCCGCTCCTCCACCTCCGCACTACTAATCGGCTTAAAGTTAACCTCTTTTAAGGTAACCTTTGCTTTATCCCAATAGGTCGGACTTTTCTTCACCACAATCACGTCATTGACTTCCCATTTATCGAGAACAAAAGGTCCATTGCCGACAAAATTGCCCGGCCGGGTCCAGGGATTATTGGGGGAATCAACCGGGCCATATTTCTTTACCGTCGGAATATGAACCGGAAACCAGGAATAGTGGTTCAGCAATGAAAGGAAATAGGGAGTGGGCCCTGCTAGAGTAATCTTCAAAGTGTGTTCGTCCACCGCCTCAAAGCCCACCTTAGAAAATTCCTTTAACTTACCGGTATTAAATTCCTTGGCATTCTTCACCACGTGCAACATGTAGGCATATTGAGAAGCCAGCTTAGGAGAGAGCATTCTCTGATAACTCAGGACGAAGTCCTGAGCAGTAACCGTGTCCCCTGTAGACCATTGTGCATTCGAACGCAAATGAAACGTCCACACCAACCCATCCTCACTATTCTCCCAACGCTCAGCCACGCCAGGAACCGGATGCAAGTCCTTCGGATCCTCGCCAACCAATCCTTCAATTAAAGCAACCAACACGTTGTGCTCAGGAACCCCGGTAACAACATGAGGATCCAAGCCTTCAGGCTCTGCTCCATTCCCCAGATTGAGTATTTGCAGGTGGACTGAAGGATCACCGGATTTCTTGTTAGTGGATGATTTACCACACCCGAGTAATAGACAAACCAGTACAGGAACAATAAACCGGTGAAACATCGCTGGATCGTGAGTCAATCCAACCCCCTCGGGCAAGCCGATTCTACTGATTCGGAACACCACCCTCTGGCTGAGATAAAGGAATTTCTGGGAATTCGTCTTTCTTTAAACCGTACACTGTGCGTAGAGCTGCAACGATCGTTGGATCTTCGTCCTTGAGGTACTCAATCAGCCTCATGATCTTTAGTTCCTCAAAAGTTGCCAAAGTCACACGGTTCTCCGCAGCTCCCTTAAAGCGTGCTGAAAATAAATTATACACCTCTTCGGCTTTATTTAGATAATCCGCAGCCTCCTCCTTTTCGCCTTTGGCTAAATGGGTAAAGTGCCTTAGAAACAAGCCTGTAATCATGGCCACCGTCTTGTCTATCCCTCCACGACTCACAGCGTCTTTCAGCCTAAAGAGAACAAATTTTTCCAAGTCATACGTTTCTGTTTCTGGATTAAACCCCGTATACCAAGTCATCCTATCGGGGTAATTTTCTAGCGCCAGCTTGAGCCACTCCACAGATTCTTTTTCACGACCATAGTAATAATTCCATTCCACCACCCGCTTGAGAAAATTCATGTGCGCCATTTCATATGATTGCCCTGATTGAGCAGAACGTTCATCTTGTGCCCGCGTCACCATTTCCACATAAGCTAAGTGCGTCCTGCCAGCCAACTCCATATTCGGAACCACAGAACCCTTATCGTCAAAATAATCCGACGGACTAATTGTACGGCCCGACGGCGTATTCAGCCTGCCTCTCTCAAAACAATACATCATTGACTGGAATACAATGCGCTCGAGCTTGCGTAAATCATTCTCCTTGGAAGGATTATGGCCGCATCGTTTAAGCCCTAATTTAGCCCAGTAAAGAGACTGCACCTCCGGAAGTCTCCAGTCTAATGCATAGACCACTGAGCCATCACTTTTTTCCACACGCCCATACTGTTCATTCACAGCTTTCATCTCACGTGGGTCGAGCTTGTACTCTTCCCGCAAACGCTGCACCCGGGTCGCCACCTCTTCATTGGGTGGATCAATTAATTCATCAAAGTTTGGCACGCCGCGCATGGCATTGGCCTGAGCTTCATCCTTCCATAACACTGCAGTCATCGCCTGCAACCAACGAAGCTTATAATAACGATGATGATCATCCATATTATGCCCCATCTTATGCTGAAAAATCCATCCCAACTCATGATATATAAGGGGTTCTTGTGGGTTATATTTTATCCCGTGATCTCGAAGCAAACTAACTCCCTCTGAAACATATTTCCACCTTGTCTCTGCATCGGGGTAGGTCACTGAAATATTATAGGCCATATTCCAGGCTCGGTTTCTCCATACCATGGAGACATGCGGCTGGAGTTGTGCTACCCACTCTGAAAGCTGCATTTGTTCCTGATATTTTTTCTGCAACTGCATTTCATTAGCCCGCAGCCAAAGATAGGATGAGATAAGACCGCGAAAACCACCCAAAGACTGCGTGACTAAGGCCAACATCGGAGGAGCATCCTGAAGTGGTTCAAGATAAGAGGGGCTCAACTCTCCACGCTGAGCATTCAAGTTACTTTGAATGAAAAATAAACCTGCTAAAGAAACTGAAATTATAGCAATCAACGCCAACTTGGAAGGAACATCCCTCATCACCCTTTTAGCCGAGGCCACCTCCTTATTTTTCCGGCTGTTATCGGTCAAAGAATCCATCTTCCCCTATCCTCCATTAGTGCTGGTAATAGCCAGTTGCCGCTTGGAAAGAATAATACTCCCCAAAACCCCCATTGTCAGGCCCGAGAGCCCCCAAATATAGCCATAGGCACGAAGCAACTCAAACCACGTAATGCTGCGGCCTTCTGTGAGCTTCTCTACAGGTGAATAATCTTTTATCGGCTTAATCAGGGCAACCATAACCTTGAACGCGGGCATAGCAAAGGTGTCCACATAGGACTTATCGCGCTGACCATCGGTATAGGTCTGCATAACGGTTCCCTCTTCAACCACATCCTGCATTAGTCCCAAGCAAAAGGAAATGACCAGCACCCCTATACAAGCAAATGCAGACATCGAAAAAGACATAAAACTACCTGCAAACAAGCCGAGAGCAGCTAAAGCTCCCAACCAGGCAAAAACAATACCTAAGGCACGAAGATAATTAACCGCAAAGCCAGCCTCCTTATACAATAATTCAACCCCTTTTCCCCCTACCCGACCGCGCGAATCCAGATAGGGAACCTTCAAGCTAGCTCGCCCGCCGTTATAGAAAAAAATGGATATCAAACTATTAGTATCAAACATATTTATTCTCCCTCCTTCGTTTGAAGGGAGAGATACAGGCATTGGAATCTCATGAAATGTTCTCGCGTCAAACTGAACCGTATCCTGGACAACCTGCCCCTTTCCAGGGCCAAAACCGAACACGAAGGGATAAAGATCATCGTCCTTGTAAGCTACCTGGGTATCTTCGAAATAAAATCTCATTGCGAATTCATCCAACTCATCAGGATTCCATCCGCGCGGTTTTTTAAACTGCAAGGAAAGCCCTTCGGCTACACCTAATATTTGCGAATACCCCAGAATTTCCTGCCGTATCTGGTTGGTGGCGGCCACTTTTTCATAACTATCAAGTTCTTGGACAATCTCACCGGGATTAACCCCCGATTCTTGCTGAGCCTCAATTTTCATCTGTAACAACTGTACTTCACGTTTCGGCACATATTCCTTCATCATCTGTTCAACCCAAGTCTCCAAGGGGACACCTCTGGAGCTCAAGGGGCCATTCGTTTGCGTCTGATATAACGCCCTTCTCCCAACGCTATTAATCATGGGAATACTGGCCCGCGCAACCAAGATTTTATCTCTCAACTTCTTCTCTTCCAAACCCGCAAGACTGTTACGCACAAGCCCTATGTCCACCAGGATTGGATTCCCCTCCTTATCCTCTTTGGGTCTCCCTGTTTTCGGATCGGATTCCACTTGAGGAATTCCTGAATTATAGGCCAACTGACGGATCTCATTTTCAGTCAAATCCTTAATTCTGTTCAAACCATCCCGAGTCAGTTGATTCGCGCGGTATTCCACCATGCCGTAAACCACGCCTCCGGCAAAAAGCAGCAATACAAAATTCATGCTCATTACGCCTACCCATTTACCCAACCATATCTGCCAGCGGGAAATGGGCTTCGTCGCGACCATCTGTAGCTGATGATTCTCTATTTCGTTAGCCAGCGAGCCTGCGGAAATCCATAATGTCGCAGCTCCCATAATAGCTGTGATCATAGCCAGGGTATAGGTGATGAGAATCTGGGTCATCCCCGCTGCAGATCCGTCATCCTTGACAATTAACGGCATCCCTCCAACGGCCAGCAGGAGTAACCCCAACATCACCCAGAAGAAACGGTAGCGTATCGAAGCCTTCCAAGTTAAAAAGGCGACAGCCAGTAGCGGTTTGAACCCCATGGCTAATCCCCTCCCAGAAGGCCGGATAACTTATCATCCACCTCATCCAGGTTTTTCTTTCCTGCATCCTTCTTTTCTGCAGGCGACTCTTTTGGCGGAACAGGATCCGGCTTAACCTCAGAGAGTAAATCCAGTTTGGCCTCGTCCACTTTAGACTCCGGAGCACTGACTGATTCCTCATCAGCCACCTTGGATTTAGGCTTTTCGTCCTCCTTGTCAGCCAAACGATTGAGCATCGTCTCAGCCTGGGTTGGCACAGGTTGATCAGCTCTCAAAAATTCTGCCACTTCGCTTCCTGAGGTTGCCCCTGAAGTCTCGTCCGAAGCACGGGCTTTTTCCACCACGTTCAAAAACAGAGTTTCAAGATTTTGAGATGGATTATCCACGCGAATGTCTTTCTTATCAGCATGCCTTCCCATCGCTTCGAGAACTTCCTTTTGCGCCGCTTCACTCAACGCCGGCATCGTAAACTGAACCGTATCTCGTTCGGTCAAAAGTTCATCAAGCGTCCCGTATTGCTGAACCTTACCTCCATAATAAATAACTGCCCGATCGCAGACATCCTCGACGTCGGCCAACAGATGGCTGGAAAGTATCACGGTTTTTCCGCGCGCCTTTAGATTCTTAATTAGGTCCTTTATTTCACGACAACCAATTGGATCCATCCCAGCGGTGGGTTCGTCCAGAATAACCAGATCCGGATCGTTAATAAGTGCCTGAGCAAGACCGATACGACGCTGCATCCCCTTGGAAAACTCGCCAACCGTCCGCATTTGCACCCCCTTTAGACCGACCATCTCCAACAGTTGTTCCGAACGCAGTTTCTTTTCCTCAGTATCCAGCGCGAACAAACCTCCAAAGAAATCGAGGGTTTCTGCAGAGTTCAAATAACGATACAAATAGGACTCTTCAGGAAGATAACCAATGCGCTCTTTGGTTTTTACGTCACGAGGTGAATGGCCAAAAATACGGGCCATGCCACGCGTTGGATTCAGCAATCCCAACAAAACCTTGATGGTCGTGGATTTACCCGAGCCATTCGGCCCCAGCAATCCAAACACTTCACCTTTTCGAACTTCAAAACTAACATCATTAATCGCCTTAGCCTTGGGTCGCCCCCAAAAATCGCGGAACACTTTTTCCAGAGATCGCACCACAACAACATCATCGCTATAGGTAGTGCCCTCGCTGTTGACTTCGGTGATTTCCATCAGATTTTTGTCTTTTCCCTATGCGGACACAGTCACCGCTTCACTCGAATCTTCCGGAAAAGAATCCCCATCCTGAACCGTATCTGCATCCACCTCCATGGTATCAAACGCCTCATATTCCTCTCCTTCACGCACCAATCGGGCACTGTTAAACACAACAATAAGTGACCCTGTGACATTCAGCACCGCGGCAGATACCGGAGTAATTTTGTTAAGTGCTGCCAACACCAGCCCTCCGATGACAAAGAAAATCCCAATGACAAAATTTTGATTTATTACCTGACGTGTCATCCTTGAAAGATGCATTAGAAACGGAAGTCTCCGCAAGTCGTTGTTCATTAAGGCAATTGTAGCACTCTGAATAGCCACATCACTCCCTGCTGCCCCCATGGCAATACCAATATCCCCCGCCTTCAATGCAGGAGCATCATTTACCCCATCCCCCACAAAAGCCACCTTGTATCCGCGGGCACGAAGATCTTCCACATACTTTACCTTTTGAGCAGGCAAACAATCGGCCTGTACATTCTCACAACCAACTTCTTCTGCTACACGCTCTGCCACCGGAGCCCGGTCACCGGACACAATAGCCAATCGTTTCACACCCTCTAGGCTCAGTTCATTCAAAGATTCTTTTGCCTCAGAGCGAATTTCATCAGTCATCCCCACCCAGCCAATGAATTTTCCCTCCCGAGAAACATGGACAAGACTATAACCTTGGGTTTCGTCAATATCCACTGCCCCCGTTATATCGCCCTCCACATTATTTTCCTCCAACAAAACTTGCCGACCCACCAATATTGATTGGCCGTCCACCTTCGCCTTTACCCCAAGACCAGCAACTTCAGTAAAATCCTCTGGTTCCTCCAGAACCACCGCAGCCTCTTTGGCTAAGGTCATAATCGCCTTGGCTGTTGGATGGTTGCTGTATTGTTCTGCCGAAGCAGTCAAAAATAAGAGCTCAGCAGGCTTGACCCCTTCCACGGGTGCCAACCGGCTAACCTTGAGGGTGCCGGTTGTGATTGTTCCGGTCTTATCAAATATGAAAGCATTAATTCGAGCAGCCAACTCGATGTCACTAACCTGCTTGATCATAATTCCCAAACGAGAAGCGGTAGCCACCGCTGCCACCATGGCTGTGGGAGTTGCTAAAATAAAGGCAACTGGACTGGAAACAATGAAAACGGAAATCACCCGATTTAGATCCTGTGTGAACGCCCAAACCAAGGCTCCTATCACAAGAACCAGAGGAGTATAAAACCCCATATACTTATCAACTATTTTCTCGAAATGGGTCTTGGAATGCGCAGCCTGCAGAATCAGTTCCCGTACACGGCCAAATTCGGTTTCTACCCCCACCTTGGTCACTTTTACCTCCAGCACCCCATCTATATTAATCGTACCCTGAAAAACATTATCACCAGGACTTTTATCCACCGGTAACGATTCACCCGTAATATTAGCCTGATTAATAGATCCGCTTCCTGTAAGAATATCGCCATCTGCAGGAACATTATCCCCTGGTCGAACACGGATGCGGTCACCAACCACCAAATCATTGGCAGACACTTCATCTTCGGTTCCCTCATCATTGAGTCGACTGGCCTTGGTTGGAGCTCTTTCCAGTAACCTGCGGATTGCCTCCTGAGCTCCCGAAGCGGTGCGGGATTCAATCATCTCGGCCAATAACATGAAGAAAGCTACCAAGCCTGCCGCATGGTAGTCTCCATGAGCAAAAGTAGCCAAAACAGCAATGGCCACCAGCTCATTGGTGGTAAGCAATCCCTGTTGCAAATCCTTAATGGTGGTCCGAAATATGCGAATACCTAAAATGATTGCCCCGATCATTGCACTGAAGTCGCCTACCCGTGATTCGGCGCCTATTATCCAATCGGCCAGAAACCCATTAATAATAAAGAGAATCCCCGCGAATATATATTTCACGGTCGTGGAGGAAGCAGAATCCTTTTTTAACTCTTCAGAGTGGTTGGAAGTGTTTTCCATACTGCTTACTTTCCTCCCCCTTCCTTCTCTTTACTAACTTCAGGGGGAGGCTGATTAATCATTAGTCTCAATTTAGACCGATTCAATTTCCCACCCTTTGACACTAAATATATTTTAATATCCTCATTTTCAGCAATCCGTTCCATGGCCTCGTAGTATAACTGTTCTGTGTAACGCCTACGGGCTACCGGATCGGGATACTTGGTAACAATATCCTGAAACCGGGAAGCCAAGGATTTTACCGACGCCCTGAGTGCTTCTGCTTCGTTTTTTGCCTTATTTCGAATTGTTGCCACATCTCCTGAAGAAGCCCCACTTCCAACACCGCCGGATTCAATTGCCCGACGCACACCATCTGCCGCGATTTTTGCCGAACTCAACACTTCATCAACGCTTGTCCTCACACCGGAAAACTTGTCGTAAGCTTTCTTCGTCATGAACGGAAGCTTCACATCATCTCCACCAACATTCACGCGTTCTATCTCCACTCCAAGGTCATAATCACGGGCCAGCTTGACCACACGACTCTTGACGTTTTCAGCAAACTGGGTGGGATTCTCAAGGATCGTAGCAAGGTCAGACCGCGAAGCAGCAAAGGTTACGCCATTATCAAGAATCAACTGCAGCACCGCTGTGGCTTCCTCGAAAGCAAAGGCGAACTTGCTGGGGTCGGAAACATTGTATGTCATCTCCGCTTTAATATGAATGATCTTGTCATCCATTGTCACAGCATACCCATCCCGCGAAGCATCAACGGGGCGTTGACCTATATCATCACCTCTCTCGGCAAGCCCAATCGCTGCATGCCATGCCACATTGGAATTTATCGGTCGATTTCGGATGATCTCAACCTTTTCATCGATCGGATAAGGCCAGGCAAAACGCGTGCCAGCTTTGTACACCTCCTCCGGACTAGTGGCTTGAGCCTTTCCGAAGCGCAACACGATTACTCCTTCAGCATCTTGTTTCACATTAACCAGATTGGAAAAGACCAGCAGATATATGACCAGAACGGCGATCACGATCTTAAGAATCGTAAAACTACTCTGTAGTGCCTCCTCCATCGCACGCGTACCTGATTCGTTTTCCAGATTCACTTCCGGAATATCCTGAGGGTTAGTCGGCTTGGTGCTCATGGTCGGAATATTAAGGTGTATTATTCGAGACAGTCTTTTTCTACTCTTCTTTTGTCGGCTTTTGGCTCTGAGGTTTATCCAAGCCACGCAGCAGCCCAAAAGGCCCCATCGAGTCATCCAGAATCAGTGTCGTTTGTTTCTTTACCGATTTTTCAAGAGCCTGCAACTCCATCAGGAAAACCGCCAACTTAGGATCCTGCTCCATCAGCTTAAACTGCTGCAAAGCATCAGCTTGTGCCGCTGCACGAATTGATTCCGCCTCTGCTTCTGCCTTTTGCTTTGCAGTCTCCTTGTCGTTCTGAGCTTTATTAACAATAGTGCGAGCTTCCTGCTCGGCTAGATGAATGGTCGTCCCCGCCTTGTTAGTCCACTGCGTCACCATTGCATTGAGCACCACATCCAAATTACTCTGAGGCACCCCTACTTTGCGGATCCCAACAAAACGAATTTCAACACCGAGATTCTCAGCTTTCCCCTTCGCCGCGTCTTGAATAGCCTTCTCCAAATCATCGAAGTTCACCTTTTCGGCGGCCTTTGCACTGGCTCCCTGGACAAAACTCCCAAAACTGCTAGCCACATTGTTCACTTGATTGTTTTTTTCCGTATCCACAATCTCAAGCAGCTGCTTCTCCGCATCCTTCGTTCGCTCTTCCGAATTAGAGCCATTAGTGCGCTCCATGAAAATGCTCGGATCAGAAATCTTCCAACCGAAGTAAAACTGCATCATCACACTCCCCCCATTCCGGGTCATCACCTGATCGTAGCGGGTGGTTTTTACGTGGATTCGCTTATCAAACTTGTACACGTTTTGAATTGGCCAAGGCCATTTAAAACGAAGGCCTGGCTCCTCAATGGGATCACTATTCTTCCCCAGATGATTAACGAATGCTATCTCATCCTGACGCACCTGAAAGGTAAACATGTACGATCCAAAAATGAGCAACAGCAACCCGAAGATAACAATATTAACTATTTTCTTCATGATATTATTTTATATTATTTTTCCGGAACTTTAATGTCCGTCATTCCGCGGCGAATAGCCTCATGTAAATCAAGATCCAGCTCAATTTCATGATTTTGCGCAGCCACCACAAATTTTCTTGCTTGTTCCACAGCTCTTACAAAAGTGGTCAGGTAGAGCCACACCGGATAGGTGTTGGGGGCCTGGGCAAAAGGTTCTCTCGACCCTAATTGACTTTCTGCACGGGCCTTGGCTTGCATCTTCAATAAATCTGATGCCACCGTTGCCCCATACTCAATGAGCTCAACCTCACTGTCCTGTTCCGCCGCCAATCTTAGCTTTTCCTGTTGGGCATTGAACTTAGTAATCTCACTCACCAACCCCGCTGTGACAGGCCCTTCAAAGGCTGCGGCCACAGGCATCGGATTTAACCCGGAGTCTTCTTCTCCGGGTGCCGATGGCCCCCTTTCCACCACCATGTCTGGCGATTCTGCTGGCGGACGCAAATCCGCCACTCCAACAAACAGGATTTCCACTCCCAGTTTATCGGAGGCCTGTTGAATATTATTCCTTAAGGTCTCCTGGGCAGATTTACGCCCCTTGATGAGCAGCTCCTCAAAATCGTGGGCGAGAAAATATGCCACAACTTCTCGAGTCGCAATATTCCGAAGCAGCTGCTCCGGGTCTGAAAACCGCAACCAACCATCCTCCAATCCATTAATCCCCTTTTCTCCCCCACTACGAATACGATATTGAACAGGAACGCTGGCCACCATCAGGTTGGCCCCAACTGTCTCATCACCACTACCGGTAAGGAAGAAGAGCTCACCGGTTTTCTTTTTCGAATCGTAATCCTTACCGGTGGGCTCCAACCACAATCCAGGCCTATCCATCTGACCGAGTTCTTTCAGTTCATCCTCGCTGAGCGGCTCTAGACCAACGTGAAAAGTGTGGACCTGATCCGGATAGAACCGTTCTACTGAGGCGAAGGGCCAGGGCAATTTAAGATGAATACCAGGTTCCAAAAGATCTGATCGCTTTTGTGCTCCATCCACCAGTTTCCCCCGTACTGATGGCTCAATCACGACGATACTCGTCGAAAGCCACAAGAGAATCACTTGCAGGCCAATAATTACACCCAAACGTTCGCGTAAAAACTGATAGCCCCATGTTTCAGAGACCCTGAAACCAAACTGATAGTCGAGTATCTGTCCAGCGGTGGTAAAGAGATTCTCAGGCTTGGCGATCAAACCAATCAGACGACTTTGATATAACAGGCGCGACTGCCTCCCCGTCACCCGCGGGCGATATACCTCAAAAATCATACTCAACAGATTTTCAACGGCGGACACCCCCAGAAGGATTGTTAATCCTGTTCCCACATAAACATCAGCACTCGCTTCCTTAAACGACACTGACACCACTGCCGCCAAAACGAAGTTCAGATAAGCCCCAAACAGAACATAATCCGAAGCCGGCTGCAAAAAACGCTGCTTCTCAATTCGGGCAAGATTAGAGGCAAACTGCCCGCGCAGAAAAAAGATCAACCCCATCAGTGCCGAACCGAAAAGAGCTATATATTTGCCCTCTATCATCCAGCTATCAATTGTCTGAAACGCGGTAGGCAAGCGCGCAGTCGCAATGTAATAAACGCCATATGCCTGGAGGAAGAACATAAGGATAGCGACAAACGGCATACCCAACTTTTCAAACTGTTCGCGGGAGCGTTTCGCCGGAAGCACTTCACCCTCATCAAACAGTGCATCGGTGGTGGCCCCCTGTCGGATTTCGTCCAATTCGAGAGCCTCCATCTGCTCTCGTTCACGTAATTGCATGTGCAGCAAGCTAACCAAAGCCACCACAAGACCCAGAATCATGAATGCTGCTATCGCATAGGCAGTAATGGAACTGGTAACCACGGCCAAAGCAACCGAACCCCCAACCCCCACAAATCCTATGAGGAGGATGTTCCATAATCCTCCCATCTTATTTATTTTATCAATTTTTTCAGCTGCCATCGCCACTTAATTCCCGATTCTCAAACATCCAGATTGCCACGGATAAAGCCAACACTACATAAAGCATCATATAGAGGCCGGCAGTGCCAACATACCTCACTGGCACCACCCCTTGACTATACTTTGTCTTAAAACGCGTTTCACCTAACTCATCCGATTGGGGATTCATGGAATCGGAGAGCCAGAAAAGCTG
>Ga0066867_10001312_pt1 | contig 12367 bp, 10 predicted proteins | sample ETN01SmetaG_4_FD_65606 | JGI IMG/M metagenome (GOLD analysis project Ga0066867, IMG submission 65606) | Marine microbial and viral communities from oxygen minimum zone, Eastern Pacific Ocean - ETNP2014F12-01SV261 | ecosystem: Environmental > Aquatic > Marine > Oceanic ... | reverse complement strand
TTAACCTGAATTATTCATCAACTCATTAAAGTGAACGAAAACTTAGCGTATTTCCAAGGAACTGCCTGTTTAAAGAATTATGCGGCAGCTGCACTTAACCGATGTAAATGAGGTCAACCTCTAAAGAATCAAAGATAAAGTTAGAGCTCATTCAAGGCCATTATGTCAGAATTTGAACTGTTTGCATCCAAAATGAGAAATAGATCCATCAGACAAGCCTTTTCGAATCGATCCTGAGGGACGATCCTGAATTTCGTTGTTATGGCTTCGTTCAGAGTGTTCTGAAGGATTTTCCTTCGGACATCAGAAACCTGCCCAAGGATGGCAACGGGTAAAACAATACCCTCTGGTTTCTGCTCAGACGGACTGGGTGAGGAGGAGGAGGAACTGCAGGAAGACAGACCCACACTGGCAATAACAATCAAAAAAAGGATGGCATTCAGCCTCATCATCAAATCAAAGAGAGCGTCAGTTTCTTCATATCATTTTTAAATACTTTCAAGCGAAGATGAAAAACATTTTATACTCAATCAGAAGAAATATCGCCTGGGGAAAAAGGAAAAAATAAGTACGGGAAAAAGGAAAAAACTTGATGACAGAAGGCCATGCATGAGCCTGTTGGGGTTCAATCTCCTCATTTCATTGGATACCTTTTGAAGGAAAATTCAAGGGAAATTCGATGGGGGCAGAAGAACCGCGAGAGTGGGATTGATGCTCTTTTTTCAGGCTAAAGTTTTCCTCCAATCTGCCGATCAAGGTAATGACATTTCATGGGTGATGTCCGTGGTCAAACGGAGGCGTAATGTTTCCGGGAGGACCCCGGGCCTTTCTGCAGGAGGAGCGTGCCGGCGAACTGCCGGCAGAGGGAGGAGCAATCCGCCACGATTCTATCCAACAGCAGGAGCCCCATGAACGTTCTTAGAAATTCATGGAACCCACAGCTGCCGGCTGAACTTTTGAAGTTCGGAGGGGTCAGGGTTGAGAACCGTCATTCCAGAGATGCGGACAACGCATGCCTGTGTTCAAGAGGAACCGGCATTGTTCTGTTTGCTTTCCGGAAGCCTTAGTGGTTCCCAAACCGCCTGTTGCCGCGGTCTTTCTGCATTCAGGAAGACGATGCGGGAACCAGGACCTTTCCAGCTTCGGTGGGATGCTGCGATGTCTGGTGAGATGCCTGTGCCTCATCGCCAGGTCGCATTGTTCTGCATTTTGTTCTGTGGCAGGTCTCTTCCTCATGTTAGAATCACGCTTCGGATCGTTCTGAAGAGAAGACCGGTGTCGTGTTTTCAAGGAAAGACTTGGCCTGTCACAGAGGCCGGGTGTGTGGTGGGTTCAGCTGAGAAACCAGTCAGCCTAGGAGTAATATGATCCTGAGGACCAAGGTGATCCTGATTGGACTGCTCGTGATACTGCTCGTCGGAGTCCCTCCCGGACTCGGTCAGCAGCCTCCTGCGGACAGTCGGGGGAATCTTTATTCGATCTGGCTCAAACTGTCCCTGATGGGACACAACCAGTCCGAGATCGAAGCGATACTGAATGGGGTCACTCCTGAACAGCTGAACCGGATCAAAAATCAACTGCGCCGTGATGTGTTGAATTCGTTGCGAAGGCTCAACCTCCAAAACGAGATCAACATGAGCACCACCGAGCAGGAGTTGTACACCATCCGTGAAAAAATCCGCACCGAAATTCGGTTTGCGGGGATGGAAAACGATTCCCGTTTGCGCAGGATGATCCGGCACCAGTTCGGGATTACCCTGCATAACATTTGAATCTTGCCAAACCGACCATCATGGTCGGGACTCCCGATAGCCCTCCACCCCCAAGGTGGAGGGCGGGTATCCAAATTGTGGAGCTTTTTCCTGTCATGGGGCAGACTGCGCCCATGATCCGTCAACCGGACTTAAAAAATTGGTTTTTTAGATTTTATTAAAGAGTTTGGTGGGCAGGTTTGAAGCCGGTCACCCGCTCGGGCCTCATTCTCAGGTTTCACACCCCTAGAAATCGATGCTGGAGTTCTGTGTCGTCCTGCAACTGAGATGAAGTCCCATCCCAGACGACCTTTCCTTTTTCGATGATGTAGTGCCGGTCTGCAATGCGCGTGAGGGCCTCGATGTTCTTGTCGACCAGGAGGATGGACTGCCCGGCAGACTTCAGGTTGCGGACGCAATTCCAGATCTCATTCCGGATCAGGGGAGCCAGCCCCTCGGTTGCTTCGTCAAGGATCAGCAATCTGGGATTGGTCATCAGGGCCCGTCCGATCGCAAGCATCTGCTGCTCTCCGCCTGAAAGCTGGTTTCCCATATGGTGAATGCGGTTGGGGAGCCTGGGGAAAAGGTCGAAGACCCGTTCAAGATTCCAGGGATTTTCACTGCGGGTGCGGTTGGACGCAGTGGCCACCAGGTTTTCCATCACCGTCAGGTTGGGAAACACCTGTCGCCCTTCAGGAACAAGGCTTAACCCGGTTTTTGCAATTTTGTAGGAAGGCAGTTCGCGGATTTCCTGGTTCTGGAAACGGATGCTTCCGGAACGTGCCGGAACGAGGCCCATCACCGAACTCAGGGTGGTGGTTTTGCCCATCCCGTTGCGGCCCAGCAGGGTGACCACCTCTCCCTCTCCGACGCTCAGCTGCATCCCAAAAAGCACCTGGCTCTGACCGTATGCGGTTTCCAGTCCGTTGATTTCAAGCATAGGAAGTTAATTCATCAACTTTTCGGACGTTTGTCAACAATCCTGCGGGCCTTGCCTGCAGAACGTTCGATTCCGCCTTTGGCTTCCAGCCGGACCTTGGCGGTCACGCCGATTCGATTTTTGATGTGAGACACCAGGGTCCGGACGATGTCTTCTGAAACCTCGGCTGAAGGCTCCGCCTCACGGGGTTCGCTCAGAACCGTCATCTCATCCAGCGCACCGTCACGGCTCAGTTCAATCTGATAGTTGGGAGAAAGCCTGGTGTCTTCAAGCAGGATTTCTTCAATCTGAGAAGGAAACACGTTGACTCCACGAACAATCATCATGTCATCGGAGCGTCCTGTTACTTTCTGCATCCTGCGCATCGTCCGGTTCATTCCAGGAAGCAAACGGGTCAGGTCCCGGGTTCTGTAGCGGATGATCGGAAAGGCTTCCTTGGTCAGGGAGGTAATCACCAGTTCTCCCGCTTCTCCATCAGGTAGGACCTCTCCGGTTTGAGGATCGATGATTTCCGGGTAGAAATGATCCTCCCAGAGATAAAGTCCGTCTTTCTCTTCAATGCATTCACTCGAAACCCCAGGGCCGATCACTTCGGAAAGTCCGTAGATGTCGAGGCATTGCATCTGTAAACGCTCCTCAATCTCCCGGCGCATCGAAACGGTCCAGGGTTCGGCACCACAGATGCCGATGCGCAGGGAGCTTTCCCGGGCGTCCAATCCCTGGCGGTCGAACTCCTCGGCCAGGGCAAGCAGGTAGGACGGAGTGACCATGATCAAGGCCGGGCGAAAATCGTGGATCAGCCGGACCTGCCGTTCGGTCAGTCCTCCGGAAACAGGGATCACCGTGCAGCCCAATTTTTCAGCACCATAATGTGCTCCAAGCCCTCCGGTGAAAAGCCCGTACCCATAGGCCACATGCGCCAGGTCCCCGGGGCGCCCGCCGCAGGCCCAGATGGTCCTTGCCATCACATGGGCCCAGGTATCGACATCCTTGCGCGTGTATCCCACCACCGTTGGCTGGCCGGTGGTCCCACTGGATGCATGAATCCGCACCACTTCTTCACGGGGAACAGCAAACATGCCAAAAGGATAATTTTGACGCAGATCCTGCTTCAACGTGAAAGGAAAACGCGAAAGACTTTCGAGATCCTTGAGGGATTCAGGGTCCACTCCGGATGATTGAAATGCTTCCCGATAATGCGGAACCTTGTCATAAGCCAACTTCAAGGTTTGTTCCAGACGTTCCAACTGCAGGGCACTCAGTTCATCTCGACTCGCGGTTTCTATTGCCTCCCAGGCAGGAGATTGACTCTGGTTCATGGTTCAACCTTCATAAGAACTTATTGTAAATGATGCATCACCGAATAATTCCTGATTCATCAATCAAAGAGAATGAATGTTTGAGGAACATGCATAAAGTCTGAGAGCCCGTACCCTGCTATGCGTGCATGGCGGAGCCATCCAAAATTATAACATTCAACTGAATAAGCAACCGTTCGAGGCAGGCCCTCCGTTTCGCTCCTCGCATGACGTACTTTGGTGTTTGCAGACTCATGATGTTTTTTCAAAAAACCATCATACGCGATTTAACTCAGCCCTCAACCCGCTTTTGTTCATCACGGGAAAGAAAAAAAGCAGGGGGACTAGACAGCTTCAAAAATGTCCATTAACTTAAATGGGGTATTATTTATCACTTGGGAGGTTAAAAAAATGAACGAGGTCTGCGAAGCCAGGCCGATGATTGGCAACGAAGCCATCGCACGCGGTGCGTGGGAGGCCGGTGTCAAAGTCGCGGCTGCTTATCCTGGAACCCCTTCGACTGAAATCCTGGAATACCTGGGAAGCTATCCCTCCGGGGATCTCCATGCCCAGTGGTCGACCAATGAAAAGGTCGCCTGCGACGTCGCCATCGGAGCCTCCTTCGAAGGCGTGAGGGCCTTGACGGCGATGAAGCATGTCGGCCTCAACGTCGCCAGCGACGCCCTGCTTTCCCAGTCTTACATCGGAGTCAACGGCGGGCTGGTGCTCGTCGTTTGTGATGATCCCGGCATCCACAGTTCCCAGAACGAACAGGACACACGCATCTTCTGCCAGCTTGCCGGAGTTCCGGTGCTGGAACCTTCGGATGCCCAGGAAGCCCTGGAATTTGTGAAACGGGCCTTCGACCTGAGCGAACAGTTCGACACCCCTGTCGTGCTCCGCAGCACAACCCGGCTTTGCCACACGCGCAGTCTGGTCTGGACCGGTGAACGGCTGGAACGGGAAGCCGGCGGGTTTCAGGAGAATCCGCAAAAGAATGTGATTATCCCCGCCCATGCACGGCTGAGGCACCCGAAAGTACTGGAACGGATGAACTCCCTCAAGGAGCATTTCAATGATCCGGAATGGTCACGCCTGGAAAAGGGTGATCCGAAATTCGGGGTGGTCACCGTTGGTCCAGTCTACACCTACGTCAAGGAAGTCCTGCCCGAGGCAACAATCCTCAAGCTTTCCTCGTCCTTTCCCCTGCCGGAGGAAACGCTACGGAAATTTTGTGACTCGGTGGATCGTGTGTTCGTGGCCGAGGAACTTGAGCCGGTCATCGAGCTTGCGATGCTGGCAATGGGATTGGAGGTTGAGGGCAAGCAGCTTTTTCCGCGCACCGGTGAATTTTCTCCGGAAATCGTGAGCAGGGGTTTTGAAAAAGCTGGGCTGCTGGAAGCTAATGAAGACCAGGATGACTGGGAAATTCAACCCATGGTGCGGCCTCCTGTACTCTGTGCAGGATGCCCCCACACCACCAGCTACATGGCACTCCGGGCCCTGGAAGCACGGGTGGCCGGAGATATAGGATGCTACACCCTGGCGGCAGTGGAACCGCTGAGGGCCATCGACACCACTGTGGCCATGGGTTCCAGCATTGCCAACGCCCTGGGGATGGCCAAAGCAGGTTGTGAGACAAAACCGATTGTGGCAACCATCGGCGATTCGACCTTCCTCCATTCCGGTATTCCTCCCTTGATCGATGCGGTCTACAACAAGGCCAATATCACCGTCTTGCTGCTCGACAACCAGATCGTTGCCATGACAGGAGGACAGGACCATCCTGGGACCGGAAAGACGCTTCGCGGGGAGGAGACGGAACGTGTCGATTATGCCGAATTGGCAAAAGCCTGCGGAGTGAAATGGATCCGTACCGTCGATTCCTACGATGTGGCGGCGGTGTTGAAAAACCTGCGGGAAGCCGTCGATTACCCGGGGGTCTCGATGCTCATCTCGAACCGGCCTTGTGTGCTGGATCCGGTTAAAATCAAGGGCGAACCGCTGCAGATTAATGCTGCCAATTGCACCGGCTGCCAGTCCTGCATGAACCTTGGCTGCCCATCCCTCAGTTGGAGCGGAGAATTCCACGAGGGACATAACAAGGTTCAGATCGATACGCTTTCCTGCATAGGCTGCACCCTCTGCGCCCAGGTCTGCCCGACCGACTGCATTCGGCCGGTGCTGAAGGAGGCTGCGTGAATCTGTCAACTCACCTTGCGGCAGATCAAGGTCAGGATTCTGAAATCGAGCAAAAACCCGGATTCCAGAAGAAGGGTCCGGTGAATGTGCTGATTGTCGGGGTCGGAGGCCAGGGGGTGATCATGGTCTCCAAAGTCCTGGCCAGGCTTTGCCAGAAATCCGGATTCCAAGTCAAACAGAGTGAAATTCACGGCATGGCCAAGCGGGGCGGAGCGGTTTTCAGCCACGTCCGTTTCGGAGAAGAGGTCTGGTCTCCAACGATCCCGGCTGGCAAAGCCGACATCCTGCTTGCCCTGGAATGGGCAGAAGGCATGCGCTGGCTGCGATATTTGAATCCCAAAAAAGGAACCTTCATATGTGACACACAACGGATCGTTCCTCCTTTTGCCTGCCGAAACCGTCAGCTTGGAGCAGAACAGACCTATGCCCGTGAAACCCCTTCGGCGATTTTCGATCGTGTGAATAACGGCTATGCGATTGATGCATCAAGGATGGCAGACGAACTGGGAAACATCCGTGTTGCCAATACACTTTTATTGGGATTGTTGTCCAAAGCACTGGATTTCAGTCAGGAGGAATGGCAGTCGGTGATTGAAGAGTTTGTTCCTCCCAAGACCAAGGAATTGAATCAAAAAGCCTTTCTTCTGGGACGGGACTGGGTAGAGCAAGCCATGGAAATGCCTCAAACCCATGAACCCCTCATGGATCCCGAGATTTCTTTTCTCAACCTACAGAAAAAATCTGAAATTGAATTGGAAATCACTGAGTCCTGGTGCAAGGGCTGCGACATCTGCGTCAAGATGTGCCCGGAACGTTGCCTTAAATTGAATTCGGAACAGGTGGTGGAACTGACAGACGCCAATGCTTGTACCGGATGCCGGATCTGTGAGTGGCTCTGTCCGGATCTGGCGATTAAACTGCACCTGCATTTACCTGAAGAAATCCCAAACTAAGATCATGGCTAAAGTCATTCAAAGCCTTCAGGGCAACCATGCCTGTGCATTGGGTGCCATTGCTGCAGGTTGCCGGTTTTATGCAGGTTATCCGATCACTCCTTCTTCTGAAATTGCAGAGCGGATGGCACTGGAACTACCGAAGGTGGACGGTTATTTCATCCAGATGGAAGATGAACTGGCATCGATGGGAGCGGTGCTGGGTGCCTCAATGGGTGGAACCAAGGCCATGACTGCCACCAGCGGTCCGGGATTTTCACTGAAACAGGAAAACCTGGGCTATGCCTCCGCCGTGGAAATCCCCTGTGTGGTAGCCAACGTCATGCGTGGTGGTCCCAGTACGGGGATGCCGACCCGACCTGCACAGGCGGATATTATGCAGGCACGGTGGGGAAGTCATGGAGATCATCCTGTCATTGTACTGACACCTGATTCGGTCAAGGAAATACATGACCAAACCATACGTGCCTTTGATTTGGCTGAAAGCCTTCGTGTACCTGTGGTAGTGCTCTTTGATGAAGTCCTCGGACACCTCCAGGAAACCTTTGAAATTGATTTAGAAAAAAAGGAAAACAACGTTCAGCGCAAGAAAGCCTCGAAGCGTACCAAGAATTACCAACCCTATGCGATTACCAAAGATGGGGTTCCTCCCATGTCGAGCCCAGGAGATGGACACCGAAGTCATACCACAGGATTGACCCATGCTGAGTCTGGATTCCCAACTCAAGACCCCGTCGTGGTTGATCGCAACATGATGCGGCTGTTGGGCAAACTAGAGAAGCATCGTGAGAAGATTGATGCCTGGGAAGAAGTTGAATGCTCCGATGCAGAAGTCCTCATTGTTTCCATAGGCATCACAGCACGTTCGGCAAAGAGTGCTGTTAGAAATGCCCGCAGGCAGGGGCACAAAGTCGGGCTGTTCCGTCCGATTACTCTATGGCCTTTTCCAGAAACGGCCCTCAAAAAACTGCTCGATGGAGTTCACACTCTTATTGTTCCTGAAATGAATGCAGGACAGTTGGTGCTTGAAATCGAACGTTTCTGCAATGAATCAATAGAACTAAAGCGTCTTAACCGAATAGACGGTGAAGCGATTGCTCCTGGAGACATTCTGAAACTTATTCACCAGGTTTTATAATTCAATCATGAATCAAAAAGAATTCGACCCTCGTGATTATCTGCGACTGAGCCAGTTTCCACATTTTCTCTGTCCGGGTTGTGGGCATGGAATCGCTCTGCGTGCATTAGTGTGGGCCATTCATGAACTGGAAATTTCCATGGATGATATGGCATTTGTTTCAGGCATTGGATGTTCAGGTCGTCTGACTGCATACATTGATTCGAATACCTTTCATGTTACTCATGGACGTCCGATTGCCTTTGCAACCGGACTGGCAATGTCTCGACCTGACCTGAAAGTGGTGGTTATCACGGGTGATGGAGACTGTCTCGCGATTGGTGGGAACCATCTTATTCATGCATGCCGCAGGAACATGGACATGACCTGCATGATGCTGAATAACGAGGTATACGGAATGACAGGAGGGCAGGTCTCACCGACTACTTCTGAAGAACGTTTTACACCAACCACTCCTGATGGAAACATCGAACCGGTTTTCGATGCCTGTGAATTAGCCCGTGCAGCGGGTGCGGGTCTGGTAGGACGCGAAGTGACATTACAAACTCCATCGCTCAAGAACCTGATCCGGGAAGCTCTCCTACACGATGGATTTTCCTTTGTTGAAGTGATTTCCGACTGTACCGAAATCTATGGCCGGAAAAACGATCTTGGATCTTCTCCGGAAATGATCCTCAGCCAGAAAAGTTCGATGCGGCCGGATTCCTACGGCAACGTCGTCGATGTCCCCTTCCGTCCGAATTTCATGCAGACCGGGATCCTTTCGAAAAACGAACGTCCTGAATACGGGGAATCGTACCGTCGCAGGATCCTCAAACAACCCCAGGCCGGGGAATGATCACCCTATGAATTCCAGCAAAAACATGAACCCCTTAGGCGGAAAGGAACTTCAGATCCGGCTTGGCGGTGCCGGAGGACAGGGACTGCAACTCTGTGCGGCGCTGCTGACGCAGGCCCTGGCCCTGGAAGGAAAACACGTGTCCCAGTCACAGAGCTACGAACCGACTTCCCGGGGGGGACTGAGCCGCTCCGACATCGTTGTCGCGGACCAGACTCCCGACTTCCCACTGGTCACTGATCTGGACCTGCTGCTGCTGCTCGACCAACTGGCCGTTGAATCCTCCATGCCTCTGCTTAAAAAGGAAGGCACCGTGCTCGTAGACAGCAAGCGGGTTCCGGAACTTCCACAAGGTGCTTTCCGCTGCCGTTCCTTCCCATTCGTCGAAAAGGCCCGTGAACTGGGCAACGAAAGAATTGCCAACATGATCGGCCTCGGCGCCCTCTGCGGAATCAGTAGCCTCTGTGCAAGAAAATCCCTGGAAACCACCTTGAAGCAGAAAAGCCCTTCACGTTTTCTGGAACTCAACCTAAGCGCCCTGGATCTTGGATTTGCGATGGCTTTGAGTTGAATCTACCTATTTCTTTTTCCTAATTCATGATTCGATATGAATCAGAATTAAACATGAATGGATGTCAAAAAATCTGATTTAGATTTGTGCATTTATGGTTTTGTAAAAAAAGTGAATTAAATCCATCGATGCTTATATTTTTTTAATAAATGATAAAAATTTTTTCTACTGGACTTGTGATTAATTTTTGATTTATAAAAGATTCTTAATCCAAATTAATATTTATTATTTGATGTCATGAATTTAACAGAACAAATCCTTCACCGTAAGAAGCAGCCTCAGGAAGGGTATTCCACGAAACGTACATCAGCCTGGGCTGAAGTAGATGCGGAAGGACGACTGGTGCTTCCCCCGGAGGTGGTACAGGGATTCGGTTTGAAGCCTGGAGCGAAGATGCGTCTGGATGAAGGGGAGAACCATTTCAGCCTGCACCGTCCGCTGACTCAGTTGACCAAGATTTATGTGGAACCAACGGTGGCCTGCAATCTGGACTGCATCACTTGCTTCCGCAACGAGTGGGACCAGCCTCTAGGCCGGATGAACGATGCCACCTTTGCCCGGGTGCTTGAAGGCGTGCAGGCGATGGACCCCAGGCCCTCGGTTTATTTCGGCGGAATCGGCGAACCGCTGTTCCATCCCCGCACACTCGACTGGATTGAACAGGCGAAAGCGCTTGGAGTGAAAGTGGAGTTGATCACCAATGGCACGATTCTGAATGAAAAAACATCACGCCGTTTGATCGATTCCGGACTGGACATGCTTTGGGTATCCCTGGATGGGGCATCCGAGGAAACCTATGCAGATGTGAGGCTCGGCGCAGAGTTGCCCAGAATATTAAAGAACCTGAGGCGTTTTGTGAAAATGCGTCCCGCAGGTCATTATCCGAAGCCGGAACTGGGCATCGCCTTTGTGGCGATGAAACGCAATATTACGGATCTCCCCGAGGTGATCCGACTCGGAAAGTCACTCATGGCCAAGCATTTCACCGTGAGCAACCTGCAGCCTGCGACTGCGGACATGCAGGAAGAAGTGCTCTACTCCCAGGCCATGCACAACATCGCCTTTCTCCAGGGAAGCCACCTTCCAGGCCTCAGCTTGCCCAAAATGGATTTCGACCAGACAACCCGGGAGGCGCTCTTCAAAGCCTTCAACAGTCAGCTCAATGTGAAGTTTGCAGGCAACAACTGGGGAGGTGCGAGCGATACCTGCAACTACATTGAAAACGGGACCCTCTCGGTCGCCTGGACCGGAGACGTGAGTCCGTGCTGGCCTCTGATGCATACCCACACCAGCTACCTCCATGGTAAGCCCCGGCTTTCCCGCAAACATGTGATCGGCAACGTCAAGGACCGTTCCCTGGAGGAACTCTGGATGAACCCGGAATACGTGGCGTACCGCGAACGACTGCACAACTTCGTCTTCGCCCCTTGCAGTTTCTGCGGGGGCTGTGATCTTTCAGAACAGAATGAAGAGGACTGCTTGGGCAACAACGAAGCCCCGGTCTGCGGAGGATGCCTCTGGGCTCAAGGCATCATACAATGCCCCTGAACGGGAAGGACCGAACACATCGGCTGATCCCCGTTCATAGAAATTAACCTAGACGCACTCAGATGCCGTTCGTTGGGCAAACCTGTTTGGAGATCAACCTCGAGGAAGATCTGGCAGAGGCCTTCATGCGGCAATTCTCGATGAAAAACCGAGAATAAGGGCTTAACCGATCACTACTCGATTCAAGAAAATCTTTTTAACAATAGAAAAGAAGACGGAGGTCTTGAAACCCCCGCCTTGAGATGAAGGGAATCAGATGATTTCAAGTTCCTTCAGTTTGGACTCAGGAACCACGCCGTTGACCCAGCCACGTTTTTCGTAATATTCCGCCAGCATATCTTCGAGTTCACAAACCTGGCCTTCCGAACCCGATTGGTCTGAGGGTTCACTGGTGAAACGATCTGGAAGAGTGTCGCTGCCTTCTGCATGTCCGGCAAGGTTGTTGAAATGCCGTTCCAGGTTGTAAATCCGTTCCCCGGTCTTCAACACATCTTCCGCCGTGAAGGGAATACCGACCATCGCCGAATACTGTTGGGCGTATTCATCCGCACCTTGGGCAAACGCGCTGAACTTGCAGATGTTCATGCTGTCGGAGAAGGCGTGTACGTTCTGAAAGATCATCGTCAGTTCGCCTTTGCCTTTCCAGTCGAGTGGATCGACTTTGAGAGAACCGAAAGGCATCACACCTAGTTCGGCTGCCGGGGTGTAGGCACGCAGGTGGCAGGCGCCACGGTTGGAGGTGGCATAGGCGATGCCCATACCTTTCAAACCACGGGGATCATAGGCCGGGATGGCCTGTCCTTTGACGGACATGGCGATTTCCCCATGCCCGAAAGATTCTGCCGCACTGGCCGCACCTTCGGCAAGCTGGTCTCCTACTCCTTGGCGCAGGGCGATCTGATCCACGAGGGCCACCATCCCTTCACCATCGCCCCATTCGAGGCTGCCGCCGTTGGCATAGCCTTTCTGACAGGCTTCCTGGTAGACCGAGACAACATTACCCATTTCGATGGTGTCGAAACCATAATCGTTGCACTGGTCGATTAGCTTGGCAATCGCGTTGACATCACTATTTCCGCAGTTGGATCCAAACGCCCAGGAGGATTCATATTCCAGGGATTCCATGCG
>Ga0066867_10001306_pt1 | contig 12413 bp, 8 predicted proteins | sample ETN01SmetaG_4_FD_65606 | JGI IMG/M metagenome (GOLD analysis project Ga0066867, IMG submission 65606) | Marine microbial and viral communities from oxygen minimum zone, Eastern Pacific Ocean - ETNP2014F12-01SV261 | ecosystem: Environmental > Aquatic > Marine > Oceanic ... | reverse complement strand
GGCCAGCTCCATAGAATCCAGGGTATAACTTTCCGGGTAACCTCCTGAGTAAAGTAAGGCTTCATGATCCATGCTCGTGGTTTCATTATAGGGTATAAATGTTCCCGGTTCTCCTAGATTCATAGAGCGCCCTATCTCCGTCCCATTCAGATAGGCAATAAAGCCGTCGTCATAATCTGCATGTAAAACCGCCTGGACCATTTTCGCAGCATCAACCACCGTAAATATTCTGCGAAAATAGACAGAGAGGGCCGGTTCAATTTCTGTTCCGTCATCCCCGTCACCGTAACCGAACCCGCCGGGTCCAGTCTCCGAGGCCGATTCATCAAAGTCCAGCGTATTCCAATGCGACGGCAGTTCCGATTCCGGAACCAGGTAAGTCCAGTTATCATTGGCATAAACAGCTGTTTCCCAATGATCCTGGGAATAGGCAACCGCTAGTATACATATACATGCCAGCAGGTTTCGTATGTTAATAATCACTTATATATGACAAAAGGTTGTTTATTCTTTACAGAAATTTATATAAAAAATAGAGAATTCCTTGGCCGATAAAATTATGGGAATAGTGAACCATTCCCCATTTTTAAACCCCATACTACTTTTAGATATTTACAAAATTCATTACACACCTTGGTAAATGAAAATATCATTGGCGGCATGTGCAGCTGAAATTATTTGAGCAGGAGCAGTTTTCGCATCTTTTTGAAATTACCGGCCTGAATTTTAAAAAAATACAAGCCTGCACTGACCCCGCGGCCATCCTTCCTGACACCGGTCCAGGAAACAGTTTTGATACCGGGTTCCTGTAATTCATCCACCAGTGTTACCACATCCCTGCCCATAATATCATGAATGGTAAGCAGCACTCGGCTTTTTTCGGGCAGGCTGTAACCAATCCTGGTCTGGAGATTGAATGGGTTCGGATAATTCTGTTCCAGCCTGAACCCAGCTGGTCTCTCACTGGAATGGATCATAACATCAATGGTGGCTGAGGTAGTAGCGCTGGTAATAGCCCATTTGATATCATTTTCTTCAGGTCCAGTACGAATCATGGTTGCCACATACATTCGGTACCGTCCGTCCGGCAACACGATAACCTTAGGATCATTCAGCGACAACACCTCAAACTCTCCATAATCGTCGAACCGTAGTCTGTATTCAGGGTCCTGGGTAAATGTCAACCCATAATCTGCACTGGTAAAACTGTAGATGGTCCCTTTCGGTTCCACTGGCGGTACCGGGTGGCCGTGCTGGTTCATAGTGAAAATGCGGATTCGACCATCACTTAAAACAATAGCGTGGGGATCCCAGTAACTATGGTTTCCGCCGCCTAAAATGGAATCACCAAATATGTCCGTAGTGTAAGATCCAAAAGACCAGCCGTCGTCACCCGGCTCCGTGTGGATACTGCGGGCATTATCGATCTCCCCGGCAAGGTATACCATGTGAACTTCGCCCAGGGCATTATTAAAATAGGTGGTATAGACATTGGGAGTGGTAACAGCATCATTGCTTGGAAACACAAAGCGATGACCCGGGTCCAGGGTAAATTCTATCCCATCATCAGAACTGCGGCTCCTAAGTTTCGCAGTATCGTTTTCCATCTCTACAAAATAACGCCGGTAGCTGCCGTCCGGCATCACCTGGTAATGATAATCCGGGTAGTCCTGTAAATTCACCTGGCTAAAATTCAGCCCATCTCCAGAGACAGCCAGGCCCTGGTTCGCACCCTGGGTATAATAAATATAATAAAGTCCGGCTGTATCCAGAACAACCTTACTGATCCCGGCGCTGTCTACCCGTATACCGCTGTCAGGGACAAAGAACAGGCCATCGTCCTCCCCCCAGAGAAAACACGGCAGAAAGATCGCGAATAGTATTGCTTTGGGGGTCAATTATGATTGATCACCTGGTATGTGCAAATCTCTATCATTCTCTCCTTATTGTTTTCATAAATCTAATAAGGGGAAAAATAATCTGCCCTCCTTTTATCCTCCGGCACTGCCTAAAAACTATTCAACCGAAATTCCCCAGAATATTGCCATATATATTAGCAGCGCCCATATATCGCAACTTTTATTTAGAACAACTTTTCATAATTTTGTGAAAGGATACAAATCTATTTTTTATCTTCTATCCTTATTTCAATATGTCAAACCATCATTTCTCATCAATTGAATCCAGGTTTATCAGCAGGTCTGACATTCAAACCACTTCCACTGCTGTTCCCTACATCATTGTAGACACCTATCCAAACCTGGGTCTATTAACAGCCCTGCGATTCCTGGAATGGTCTGCGGAAAACCCCCAGGGCCTTGTCAGCCTGCCGACAGGAAAAACACCGGAATATTTTATTAAGTGGACTCAGAACATCCTGGCCAATTGGAATAAACCGGCAACGGAGGTTCTGCGCAAAGAGAATGGGTTGGAAATGAAAAATAAACCGGAACTGGATCAATTGAGATTTGTCCAGATCGATGAATTTTATCCCATTGATCCTGATCAGCATAACAGTTTTTACCATTATGTACAGAATTATTACATTGATGGATTTGGATTAAGTTCCGACCTCGGCCTGTTCATGAACTGTAAGGCTTTACCCAGGACCCAGGGTAAGGAACTAAATGAAATTTTCCCTGGGCATCAGATAGACCTATCCCTGCGCAAGCGCGATCCCAAAAGTCCATTGGAAGAAATCCAACAGGAAACCATTCTCCTGGTGGATCAGTGGTGTACAGACTATGAGGCTCAAATAAGGCAGATGGGCGGTATCGGTTTTTTCCTGGGGGGAATAGGCCCCGATGGCCACATTGCCTTTAATGTCCGCGGCTCAGATCATAATTCAACTACTAGGCTTACGGCAACAAATTTTGAAACCCAGGCAACTGCAGCTACGGACTTGGGCGGTATAGAAATATCCAGGAATCGTCTTGTCATAACCATTGGCCTTTCTACTATTACCTACAATTCTGAGGCTACAGCACTTATCATAGCTGCCGGTGATGCCAAGGCAAAAATCGTACAGGCCTCTCTGGAACACCAGCCTGATATCCATTACCCGGCAACAGTCCTGCAACAGCTTAAGGGAAGTCGATTCTATCTTACCACGGGGGCAGCAGCAAGCCTGCAGGATGTCATTAACCAAAAACATCATCAGGGGTCCTGGGATCAGGAAAAAACAGAAAGAGCTTTGATCCAGATTTGCCAGGACCTGAATAAGTACGGTCATCACTTGACCTTTGATGATCTAAATAATGATCCCGTTTTTTCCAAGATTCCAGAGCTGAATACTGATACAGTTCCCAATATAATTGAGGCATTTAAAACCAAACTTGATAAAGGCCTGAAGATTCCTAACGGGGAAACTTTCCTGCATACAGGGCCACACCACGATGATATCATGCTGGGCTATCTGCCCCACGTGATCCATCTGATCCGTTCTCCTGAAAATAGGCATTACTTTGCCAGCATGACCTCCGGGTTCACTTCTGTCACCAATGGCTACCTGAAAGAAATATTAATTGCTGCAGAAGATTTTCTCAGTACCGGCAAGATCCAGATGGTAGAATATTCTGATTTTTTTGAAAGTGGATACAAATTCAAATGGGACAAGGATGTATATCATTATCTGGATCGCGTCGCCGCAAACAATAAAAAAGGTCAGGCCCGGGGTCTGAGTCATCGTCTGGTACGGATCCTTGTGGAAATTTATAGCCTCAAATCCAAAACGGAACTGGCAAAAAAGATCCAGGAAATTATGACTTACCTGGACAACTGCTATGATGGGGAAAAAAACAGCACTGCTGTGCAGCGGATCAAGGGTATGCTCCGGGAGTTTGAGGAAGAACTGGTGTGGTCCCATTATGGAGTCCAGGTCCGGGATGTAGGCCATCTGCGCCTGGGTTTTTACAAAGGGGATATTTTTTCCGAAGTACCGCAGCAAAAACGGGACGTGAAACCCGTCCTGGAACTGCTTCGTGAGTTGAAACCCACTGTGATTACTCTGGCTCTGGACCCAGAAGGAAGCGGACCTGATACCCATTACAAGGTCCTGCAAGCTATCGCGGAAGCACTGCGGTTCTGGCAGGAGGAAAAGGATCTTAGCGACCTGAGAATCTGGGGCTACCGTAATGTATGGTATCGTTTTGATCCTGCAGAAACCAATATTATGATTCCCGTTTCCTTGAATTCCATGGCCACCCTGCGAGACACTTTTATGACCTGTTATTTAAGCCAGAAGAATGCTTCGTTTCCCAGCTATGAATTGGATGGACCTTTCTGTGATCTGACCCAGAAGATCTGGGTCGAACAGCACCAATTAATGCAGCTGATCCTAGGCCGGGATTTCTGGTACCAGCACGACCACCCCCGGATCCGGGCAACCCACGGCCTGGTATTTTTAAAGGAATTAACCGTTGAACAGTTCCTGGGCCAAGCCCGTTCACTGGCCTCTTCCATCGAAGGCAGCCTGGATCTGAAAGGCGACAACAAAGCATGATGCTTTCTACCCTGGACTGGACCATCGTAGGTGTTTATTTTGCTGTTTCTTTAATCGTTGGAATATGGGTGTCAAAACAGGCAGGACAGGATACAAAATCTTTTTTCCTTGCTGGACGGAATATGCCCTGGTGGCTATTAGGCGTGAGTATGGTTGCCACCACTTTTTCTACAGACACACCCAACCTGGTAACGGACCTGGTTCGGCAAAATGGAGTATCAGGGAACTGGGCCTGGTGGGCTTTTCTACTCACAGGAATGCTTACCGTTTTTGTCTATGCCAACCTCTGGCACCGTTCGGGAGTGCTTACAGATATTGAATTCTATGAACTCCGTTACAGCGGCAAGGCTGCGGCCTTCTTACGCGGGTTCCGTGCGCTATATCTGGGTCTGGTTTTTAATGTTCTGGTTATGGGCGCAGTGAGTTTAGCCGCTGTAAAATTCGGGGAGATTGTTCTGGGGTGGCCGGGCTGGATGACACTCACGATAGCATGTTCTATAACCCTGGCCTATTCCGCGTTGGGTGGACTTAAAGCCGTCATCATTACTGATTTTGTCCAGTTCACTCTGGCTATGATCGGTTCCATCTGGGGCATGTTTTATATTCTTGGGCTGCCTGAAATCGGTGGTCTGTCCAATCTTATATCTCATGCAAACGTCACTGATAAAATTGCACTGTTCCCCGATTTATCGAATCCCAATGTGTGGGTGCCGGTTTTGCTGGTGCCATTGGCTGTACAGTGGTGGGCCAGTTATTATCCCGGATCCGAGCCCGGTGGCGGCGGCTATATTGCTCAGCGTATGTTTTCTGCGAAAGATGAACAGAACGCAGTGGGTGCCACCTTTTTATTTAATGTGGCCCACTATGCACTGCGGCCCTGGCCCTGGATTCTGATTGCTCTCTCTTCCCTGGTTATTTTCCCGGAACTTACCGATCTCCAGCAGGCCTTTCCCAACCTGCCGGCGGATAAACTGGGCCATGATGTGGCCTACCCTGCCATGCTGACCCTGCTCCCTTCCGGATTATTGGGTCTGGTGGCCGCATCACTCATCGCAGCGTTCATGAGTACCATGTCTACTCAGGTAAACCTGGGAGCAAGTTACCTGGTGAACGATTTTTATCATCGTTTTATCAAACCAAAGGCATCGGAGAAAGAATTGGTCATGGCCGGACGATTATTCAGTGTGGTCTCAATTATTTTGGGTGGTGGTCTTGGACTGCTGCTTTCCAGTGCGGGACAGATCTTTACATTACTATTAATGATTGGTGCCGGCACAGGGCTCATATACATTCTGCGCTGGTTCTGGTGGCGGATCAATGCCTATACTGAGATTGTTGCCATGGTCAGTTCTCTCATTATAGCAGGGTATTTCAACTTTGGTGATTCTACCCTGGAAGGCTGGCAAAAGATCGTTGTTGGCGCAGGCCTGACAACGATTGTCTGGATCACAGCAACTTATTTCACTCCACCGGATGAGGAAAAAACACTGCAAAATTTTGTAAAAAAAGTAAAGCCCGGGGGACCTGGATGGTCTAAGTATACCAAGGAACCTTCTTCGGCACCCTGGCCTGTACCTAGAGGAGTATTATGTATGACTCTGGGCTGTATCGCCGTTTATGGTATTTTAATTGGTGTTGGACAACTGCTTTATGGCAATACATTTGGTGTTGCAATACTGGGCCTTTCCGGATTGTCAGTATATGGATTGAGCCGGTTGTGGAAGTAAGCGCGCCGGGAAGAATTTGTCTTTTTGGGGATCACCAGGATTACCTGGGTCTACCCGTTATTTCCATGGCTATTTCACTCCGCGCCCGGATCACCGGTGTCCTACGGCAAGACCGCCAGGTCATCATCCATAAACCAGATCTGGATGAATCTGAATCTTTTTCCCTGAACAACCTGACCTATTCCAGGCAACGGGATTATTTCAAAAGTGGAATCATTGTTTGCCAGCGGGAAGGGCTTGCCTTCTCTTCGGGATTAGAATGTGAACTCACCAGCGATATTCCCATTAAGGCCGGGTCCGGCAGTTCCTCTGCTGTCATGGTCAACTGGATACATTTTCTTTCCCGGATGGCGGATATACCACCGCAATGGATGCCGCAGAAAATTGGTGAACTGGCCTACCAGGCAGAGGTATTGGAATTTTCAGAGCCAGGCGGCATGATGGACCAGATTACAGCCGCCATGGGCAGTTTGATCTATTTAGAGTCAGAACCGGAAATAAAAGTGCAGTCTCTTTCAACCAGACTGGGCACCTTTGTCCTGGGGGATTCCCTGGAGCCTAAGGATACCATGGGTATTCTGCGGCGCTGCCGTGATGCCCGGCTGGATATCTTGAAAAAGTTGCAGCAAAAAAATCCGGAATTTGATCTCCACACCTGCGGCGATGAAGTTGTTTTGTCGGACTTAAGTGTTGTGGAGAAAACTCTGTTTGAGGGCACAATCCATAACCGGAATCTCCTGGATCAGGCTTTAAATGAACTGGAAAAGCATACACCAGACCATGAAAAGATCGGCAGGTTTTTATCCGATCACCATCGGGTGTTACGGGATGTGCTGCAGGTAAGTACGCCAAAGGTTGAGGCTATGCTGGAGGCGGCCCTGGATGCCGGTGCTCTGGGCGGCAAGATTAATGGTTCCGGCGGCGGCGGCTGTATGTTTGCCTACAGCCCTGAAAACGCGGAAGAGGTTGTCCTGGCCATTGAACGCTCAGGTGGAAAGGCCTATATAATCGACCAGGACACAGGGGTCTCATAGATGCCAATCTACTGGTGCAGGTAGCTCCATTCTCAATCGAGAACTATGATTTCACCATGAACGGGAGCAATAAATTCCAATGGATTCATCCCTTTTTCAACCATAACCTGTTTTAATTTTTGCGGAGGCTCATTTACCGGTTCCGTTGTTAATACAAATGTCCCCCAGTGAACACCTACACTCAGTTCTGATCTCACATCTAAATGAATTGCTACTGCTTCTCCCGGGTCCACATGAAAATTGCTCATGAACCACCGCGGATCATATCCGCCAATGGGAATTGCAGAAAAATCAAAGGGTCCAGCCTTTTCGCCAATTTCCCTGAACTGGTTAGAATTATATCCTGTATCGCCGGCAAACCAGAATTTAAATCCCTTATGCTCCACGGCCCATGAAGCCCATAGTGTATCAAATTCTTTAAAAACCGTTCGTTTGGACCAGTGCTGAGAGGGCAGGCAAGTGATTTTTACTCCTTCTACCAGGTCATTATCCCACCAGTCATATTCTTTTACTTCATAAATACCCTGCTCCTTGAACCACTGTTTCAAGCCTAAAGGCACGATCCATTTGGCATGATTACCAATTAACATTACTGTATTGTAATCAAGGTGGTCATAATGATTATGGCTGATCAGCACAAGATCGACCATGGTTAAAACGTCTTTATCAATAGCCGGCGGTGTATATCTTTTTGGACCCGCAAATTGAACAGGAGAACAATATTCGGATAATATCGGATCCGTCAGGATCAATTTCCCTTCCAGGACGACCAGCATGGTTGAATGCCCTGCCCAGACTGCAAACCGCTGCGGTGCATTCGCCAGATCATCCATAGTAAATACAGTAACATTCTTCTTTTTGATAACATCTACATCGGGACGGTCTTCCATGATCATTTTTATCAGATCACCAAAAGACTTATTCTCTTTTTGATCATCCAGGTAGGGGTTTGTAAACCCCTCCCTTGTGTGGTGGGTTTTACTGGGATCATAATAGGGATTTGAGTTTTCTCCATAGGAGATACCCAATACCAAAAAACAGAGAATCGCCGGCAGCAAATTAGATTTAAACATGGGTTGAAATTATTTCAAAAACCTAATTAATCTGAGGCGCAATCGTAACCATGGTTGATTTAAAACCAGGTGTCTTGCTGCGCCGGTCCGATTGTGCCGAAATCAATACATTGCTTTCTGGAAAATAAGTGGCCACATTTCCAGGTGGAATATCAAAACCTTTTACAGCTACCCCTTCCATAGATCCAATATCATTTTCAATGGTGACCTTGTCTCCTTCTTTGAGACGCAATGCCACCATATCATTGGTGTTCATCAGCACGGTCCAGCGATGATTTACATTCCTGTAAGAATCATATTCCTCATAGATTATGGTATTGAATTGCCCCTCGCTGCGGATACTGGCCATCCGGAATTGCCCTTTTTCTCCATTTGGTTCTGGAATATTGACTGTTGTAAACAAGGCTTTTTTATCACCTGTGGCAAATCCTGGCTGGTGAAATGTCCGGCCTTCGATCTGGAATTCTTTCCTGATCTCATCCAGCGCTTTTATCTTTCCAAACCCGGGAATAATCCCGCCGATGGCATCACGGATATGCCGATGATTTTTCAAAGCAGAAAAATTCACCTTCTCATTTCCAACGACATCTTCCGCAATTGCAGCAATTATTTCCACCTCAGAACGAACATTATCCAGCCGAATCTGCCCACCATCACTCATACGTACAAAATTGAACATGGATTCCTGGGTGGTGGGTTGCTCTTCTTCATCCCTGGCTGCTACAGGAAGGATTAGAGTGTTTTGGCCTTTTCCAGAAAAATGGCCTTCGTTCAGCGTGGTTGTAAGAAAAACTTTAAAGGGAATATTCCCCAGGGCCTTGTCAGCAAAGACTGCATCCGGTGAAGCAGCATAGAGGTTGCCGCCCATTAAAAAGGCAAAATCAATTTCACCCCGCCCCGCCGCCTGCAGGCACGAAATAGTATCCATACCCGGTTTCTTTGGATAGGGGACATCCATTTCTTTTTCCAGGTTCATCAATATTTTTTTTCCCAATGACGGTACCACACCCATGGATCCCACCCCCTGGACATTGGAATGGCCCCGAAGCGGCAGCAACCCGGCATTTTTTCTTCCGATCATGCCCCGGAGAAGGGCCAGATTCACGATGGATTCCACATTCTCTACCCCATGCAAATGTTGAGTAATGCCCATACACCAGGCGAAGACTACATTTTCCGCTTGGACATAGAGTGCAGCCAGTTCTGTGATCTTGCTGCGCCCAACACCGGATGAGTGCTCTATATCTTCCCAGGGTGTAGCAAGAATATTCTCTGAAAAATTTCCGTAGCCGCTGGTGTAATGTTCGATATACCTTTGATCTATATGTTTTCCTTCTATCAAAACTTTGGCAATACCCTTTAACAGTGCAATGTCTCCTCCGATATGAGGCTGAACGTAGGTAGTTGCGATCTCATGATCACGTAAGACCATGGCCCGCCAGTCGCTGGGAACAGTGAATTTTACCAGTCCCGATTCTCGCAATGGATTAACAATAATGACCTTTCCACCCCGCCGCCGACAATGCAGGAGTTCTTTCATGAACCGCGGGTGATTGGAAGAGGGGTTCGCACCCATGACCCAGATCATGTCCGCATGCTTCAAATCATCCAGTATCACCGTGGCAGTGCCGCTGCCGATGGTTCCGCTCAGTCCTACACCGGAAGCCTGGTGGCAGTAATAAGAACAGTTATTTATATTGTTCGTCCCCAGGACTCTGGCAAACACCTGCAGCAGGAAAGCCGCTTCGTTGGAAGACCTTCCTGAACTGTAAAAGAAGGTACGGTCGGGATCAGCCTGTTTTAGTGCCCTTGTCAGCCGGGGCAGAGCCTCCTGCCAGCTGATGGGCATATAACGATCATTTCCTCCGGTATTCCATAAGGGTGTATTAAGCCGGCCCAGACGTTCCAGGTTAATGGGCCGCATGGCTTTGAATTGCGTTATGGTATTATCCTCGAACAATTTCTCCGGAATCGGATCTTGTATATCCGTGAGCTGGGCCTGGATACTCTTTTTACAGATTTCCGGGAAACTGCCGGCCTCATTGACCATACCTCCCTTCTGACCGCCCATGCCCAATGCGCAGGTCTTGCATGTATTCCTGGAACGGACAGCATTGAAAAATTTCCTGTATCCCACGGTCCGGGCTGTCTTAAGGGAGCTGACTATGGAACTGAATCCGGAGACTGGCGGGCTCATACTATGTGTATAACTATTTTCTTCACTTTGGAAATTCTATTCAATAACAACCCGCACTGCAACCGGATCACTGGACTGCAGGTTGATATCCCGCGCTGTAAAGACCCAGTCATAGACGGCGGCCATGGTCTGGGAATTGATAACGATCTGGTTGCAAAAGAGTCCGTCTCCTGCAAGGGTGTCCCCGCTGGTATGTCCGGCTTCAATTAATGTATCCAGCCCACCGTCATCAAAAAGAGAGAAATATGTGCTGTCGTCCCACAAGGAGTCTGCAGTGACCACGTAAGATGTAAAACCGGCGATATCGATGGTCTCCAGACCATTCCCATCGGTGATCTGGGCAGTGATAAGGTATAAATTGTCTGCACCAGGGCCGGGGCGAACAATGGTATCCGGGGCGGTGGTATATAAAATAACCGGCGGGGGCCCAAAATCCACTTCCAGGATATTACTTTTCGATTTCAGACCCCAGTAATCTTCAACGGTAATTTGATAGAACTTTTCCGTAAGCACAAAAGGTGCCGTATAGGATGTATCCAGGCTGTTGGTGGAAAAAAATAAAATAGTATCCTGCTCCGTATTTTCCAGCCGCAGCATACTCAAGGTATAGGAAACAAAATCGGAGTCTGTATTTGTGGTCCATGAGAATTTATGCAGCCCATTCACTTCCTGGGTCGGGTTCAGGGTCACCGGCGTGGGGACAGCATCGATCAATCGATAGCCATTGCCGGTGGATGTATAATTGTAGATATCAATCACTTTCAGCCAGTAATAGTGCACCACACCTGGATTAAAATCTGTTGTAGTGTAACTGGTCACACTGGAGTCACTGATGGTGGCTATGGTTGTTTTCTGGCCGTTATAGGATTCCGAAATAAGGATCTCGTAGGCCTGAAGATCCGCTTCGGCCGAGGGTGCCCAGGTAATGGTCATTTTTGTTTGATTGTAGGAAATATTGACAATATTCTGCGCCTGGGGGGCAGAGTTGGAATTATCCACCACCAATGCTATAGGCAGAGATAGAGCTGAATTATCTGACAGATCAGTCGCAACTGCCTGCAACTGATACTCGTTATTTTCATAATGGGTGCTGTTCCATTCTACTGCATACAGTGTATCCACTCTTTCTCCCAAATATGCCAGCGTGTCATTGATTAATAATTCCACCCTGTCGATACCTTCATTATCCTTTGCGTAAGCAGTAATAATCACCATTTCACTAACCACTGACCCCGTAGCAGGGGTTAATATATATACATCAGGCGGCGTTGTATCTTTCTCTACCTTTGGTGGTTCACTGCAGTCCAACGAAATAAATACCAGCATGGGCAACAATATGGAATGTTTTTTCACACTTCAAATCTAACCAAGGTACTGTCATAAACAAAAAATAGGCTGGAAAAATACAGTCTTCCTTAGGGAAACTGTTGAATGAAATACTAAATTCCAAAATGGCATTTCTATTTATGTGGTCTATAAACCATGACGAATAATTTGTACAATTCAAAGGGAAAGTTCTTTTCAAAAATAACCTGGAAATATATTGGCTGGGCAGGTGCTGCACTGGTGATCTTTGGCTATTATCTCAATGCCAATGAACTTACATCCTCATGGCTGGTCTGGTTTACTGGGAACCTGTTTGTTGGTCTTTATTCGATCTACAAAAAGGCGTACTCTACTGCCGCTATGTCATTCATTATCATGGCTATGAATATTTACGGCTACCTGCAATGGATCTCATGACCTTTGCCCATCAGGTACCACCTGTATAACAAGCTAATGAAACCGCTTGTACCCACTGCTGATTTCCCCAAAAGAGATGATTTTATTTATCTGAATGCTGCCAACGTTGCCTTAATGTACGAGGGCTGCAGAACCGCC
>Ga0066867_10001268_pt1 | contig 12544 bp, 8 predicted proteins | sample ETN01SmetaG_4_FD_65606 | JGI IMG/M metagenome (GOLD analysis project Ga0066867, IMG submission 65606) | Marine microbial and viral communities from oxygen minimum zone, Eastern Pacific Ocean - ETNP2014F12-01SV261 | ecosystem: Environmental > Aquatic > Marine > Oceanic ... | reverse complement strand
GCGGAGATTCAAAACTTTGGCTGTATAAACTTGACGGAGGGTATGCTGAAGATTGGGACTCAGCTTATTTATTAGATGGCAAAAACGACGAACTCAAAGGAGGAGATATGGATGCAACTCCAGCTATAGGTGATGTAGATGGAGATGGAGAGGTTGAAATTATAGCAATTACTTGGATTGATCCAGGTTCAGGGAATGGAGAATCAACAACGGTATGGTCAGTTAATTCTGATCATACTTTAGACTGGGATACAACTTATGTTCAAGAGAATTCGGAAGGTTGTCAAGGACCTTTCGGCCCATGTGATGATGATGAACACGCAATAGCGTCTCCAGTTCTTGCAGTGATTTACACAGATGATGGTGAAAGTAATTTGGATGTTTTTACCTGTACTACTCCATTTTGTACTGCCTTAGATGGAAATGATGGAAAAGATGGTGGTGGAAATAAAGACTATTTGTGGAGGTTGGATTTGGGAGATCTAGGGAGAGATAACGATAATAGAATTTTCAATTCTCCTGCAGCTTCAGATGTTGATGGAGATGGGCTTCTTGATTTTATAATAGATGGTGCAGTATTCTCAGCAGATTTAGCAGATATGACGCTAAAATCCTCAGACATTATTCTTCTTAATTCAGAAGGCAATATTACTTCTGAAGTTGTTGAAGGCGAAACGGTCCAATTATCAGTAGATATTCGTAATGAAGGAAATCACGATGCATTAGATGTTGATGTGGAAGTTCGGCTGGATTCAATCAATGGAACATTATTGCACTCAGAAAATATAGATATCCAAGCTAATTCTATACAAGATTTAGAAGATTTCACATGGGTTTCCGAGGGTCAAGGCAATCATAAATTTTGGATAATGTGTTTAGTGAATCCAGATGAAAACGAAGAGGTTAGGTATGACAATAATAATGCTACTAGGTCGATACTTGTAAGGCCACAATATGGGCTGGAATTAGCCATTTTAGAAACTTCAAAGACGGTTGATGTCAATAATGCGGCAGTTTTTGATTTGAATATAACAAATATGGGTTTGCAAGAGGATAGTTACAATATCACTGTAGAGGTCATGAACCCTCAATGGGACATTGTTTTTCCAGCTATAGTTGATAATGTAGCAAGTAATACAACTTCTGATTTTCAAATTAGTTTTACACCCAAAAACAACGTTACTGCAGCAGAGCATTTATTTACAATTACTGCTATTTCTCAAGGAAATACAAGTAGGTTTGATTCTACAGTAGTAGGAATAACTTTGAATCAATATTATGGCCTGAAATTAGTAATGCCTCTTAGTTACCAGAAGGTATTTCCAGATAATACTCTTTTTTATCCAGTTAAAATAATTAATGAAGGTAATGGCGAAGATACTTTTGATTTGTACACTAGTAATGATTGGGGTGCACAAACTAGAGTTGATGGTTCACCTTCAGGTGAGATTTCTCTTGCACCTTTTAGATCTATTGATGCCGAATTGAAAATAGTGGTGCCCGATGGAGTTTCGGTTGATGATTATAAAGAAATTCCTTTTACAGCAATTTCACAAGGTGACAACAGTATATCTATCACAAAGATTAGCAATACTTCTATTGGGATAATGAGGGCTGAAAATGCAGTTAAAGGTATTTTACCAGGAGGTTCTTCAACATTTTCATTTGAATTTTTGAATCCTACTAATTCATCAGATAATTTTACACTTTCTATATTGTCCGGTGCTCCTGAATGGGATGGCACTTTAATTTCACCTGAAATCACTGTAGAATCTGGAGAGAAGGGCACTTCTACAATAGAATTTACAGCACCAAATACTGCAGAACCAGGTACTAGCTTTGAGATGGTTGTAGGCTTTAGCAATGGAGAAATTTTGGATCAAATTACAGTAATTCTTGAGGTTAATAATCTTCAAGGAATTCGTATTTGGTCTATAGGTGATAAATTTTCAGAATTTGCCAGTCCTGGCGAAACTGTCTATTTTGATGTTCGTGTAGTGAATTATGAATCACAAGAACAGGATGTAGATTTAAGTTATAATTCAGACGATCTGAACGGTTGGTCAGTAATCTTTAACAACCAAAGTACTTGGTCAAAAACATTGCCATCAGGCTCTTCAACATCTGTAAGCATAGGAGTTACACCGCCTTCCTCAGAAATGGTAGATACGGTTGATCTTGAAATTAAAGGAACAACACCCGGATTTCTTCCAGTTTATTTTTATTCTAATGTTACTGTTAATCAAGAATTTGGAGTTTCCATAGGTTCTAATTCAGTTACTACTCTATTAGGGAACGTTAGTCAATTGGTAAAAATATCAGTTACAAATACTGGCAATGGTCCCGATATTTTTGATGTTACTTATTCAGGAAATTGGGTTGATAACAATACAATCTCTTACGCATTTGCAGGAAACGAAACAAGAAAAATATCAATTCCAGTTAATTCAGGATTGGTTGCACCAGGTTCACAAAGTTCAGTATCCATAGTTGTGAATTCAACAAAAAGTAAATTGGCAGGAACTGAATTGTCAGATTCTTCTGTTTTAGATTTTATTGTTACTGGAATGAAACCAGTTAGTGGCCAAAGCACTAGTGCACAGAGAGGTCAAACAGTATCATTTGACTTGGCAATAATTTCACTAAATACATTAGGTGATCCGAGCTCTAGAATGATAACTAAAATTACTGGAGATGTATATTATTGGGCAGATTTTGATAATACGGAAGAGTTTGAAGGCGAGGAAACATTAATTGTTTCAGTTGGTGAACCACAAATTTATTCAGCAACAGTTTCAATTCCAGAAGATGCCGAAGCAGGTAGCTATACATTCATCCTAAAGGTAACTGATTACAACGAACAAAGTCATGTTTCTTCTTTAGAATATACAATAAATGTAGTTCAAGAATACAATATTACTTTTGAGTTACAATCCTTAACAAATGCAGTTAATCCAGGAGACACGGCTACTTGGTCATTTTTGATATTTAACAAAGGTAATGGAATAGATACAATTACAATGTCTTCAGATGGCATTCCAGAGGTATGGGCAAATAATTTCGATGTAAATAGCTTTCAGCTAGCATCTAAACCTCCCGATCCTACTGCAAAAGAAGTCACATTAACAGTAGTAATTCCTTCTAATGAAACCTCTGGAGAATATACCTTTGAGATCATAGCCGATTCACTTGGAACTTCATTATCTCTATCTCTTAATTTGACAGTTAATGCAGTTTATCAAATTGGTATATCTGCAATTGGTGAAACTGAATTAGTAGGCCAAGCAGGTCAAGCACAATATTTCCAATTTGATGTTACTAATTTAGGTAATTCAGATGATGAGATTGTGATAACCTCAACAGGAACAATGATTTCTCAAGCAACACCTAATAATTTAGGTTGGACTTCTCAAGTTATTGGTTCATCTCAGACAGAGAGTAATTATCTGAAAGTCACAGTTCCTCAATCTAATGATGGGCCGTGGAATGCAATAGTTACAGTGTCTTCTGCCGGAAATCCTATTTTAACAAATTCACTAAAGTTTACATTAGTTGGCCAGGAGCTTCCTGATGCTACGATTAAAGATTTAACATTAACGCCTTCAAGTCCTAAACCTGATGAGCGAGTTACAGCTCGTTTTAGTATTTTTGCAGAGGAGGCCGATTTAGATTCAATATATTACACAGTTTATCTTGATAATAACGTAATTGGGGGAGACAGAGTCTTTGGTATTGAGGAGAATGGTTTTAAAACTGTAACATTTAGTTTTACAGCTGGTGAAGGCGACCATATATTCAGAGTTAAACTAGATGAGCTTGGAGACATTTCTGAGAGCGATGTTTCTAATAATGAAATTGAGCAAAGTTTTACTGTTGAGGCTGAAACAAGCAGCAATTTTATTATTTACATTGTAGTTATTATTGTAGCAGCAGTAGCTGGAGCAGTTTATTACAGATATTCACAAAAAGATAAAAGTCCTAGATTATCAATTAAAAAGAAGCCAGTTATCTCAGACACTAGTATAAAATTCCCAATAATTCTTAATTGTTTACAATGTAGCTCGAGAGTTCGAGTTGCACGGCCAGGTTCATTTAGATGTCCTTCATGTAAATCAGTTTCTGATGTAGATGCTAATGGAGAAATGGAAATAACTGAAAAATCTAAGGATTTAGATGAAGAAGTTGAAGAGAAGTCTACAGCAGCTATAACTAGTGAAGAAAAATCAGGAACAAATTCTTCTAAGAGACTGTCTCGTATGGAACAATTTTTATCAGGTAATGAAGAAGAGGAAGAAGTAGAAGAGACTGAGGATTCACAATTATCTGCTTCTGAAAAATTAAAATTACTAAAAGAAGAAAATGAAACGGAAGAAGAGATGCCAGAAGTAGGTGAAGCGGAGAAAAATACAGATGAATCTTCAGCAGATGAAGAAAAACCTAAGAGTTCTAAGAAGCGTAAGGGTCCACCAAAGGGTGGTAGTTTTGGTCCAACTGTTGGCGGATTTTAATGAAAGTAGGTTTAGTAGGAAAACCTAATGCAGGTAAATCAACTTTTTTTACAGCAATAACTTCTGCAGTTGCACAAATAGGAGATTATCCATTTACAACAATAGATAAAAATGTGGGAATTGCCTATGTAAGAAAGCCATGCCCAAGTAAAGAATTGGGTTTGACGCCAAATCCGAATAATTCATTATCAGAGGAAGGAATACGCTATATTCCAATAGAAGTAATCGATGTCGCTGGACTAGTTCCTGGCGCTCATGAGGGAAAAGGAATGGGTAATAAATTTCTCGATGATCTTCGACAAGCTGATGTATTAATTCATGTCGTAGATTCTTCAGGAAAAACTGATTTAGAGGGTATTTCAGTAGATTCTGCAGATCCTTTAGAAGAGATTGCTTTCTTGAAAAATGAGTTACATCATTGGATTGCTAATATTATAATTAGAAATTGGTCTCGTAGTGCTCGAGCAGTAGAAGCTGGAGAAAAAATAGAAAATTTTCTATCAGAAAGGTTAGCTGGGTTGAAAATAAGTCGTGAATCAGTAATATTATCCTTAAGAAAAGCATCTATTTCTAAGCCAATAATGAAATGGAATATAGATGATGCACTTACTTTGGCAAAAAGTATTCAGAATGTTTCTAAACCAATAGTGGTAGCTGCAAACAAAGCAGACATAGCATCAGATGGTAATAAGAAAAAATTAGTCCAAGCATCAGCAATTTTAACTTCAGCAGATTATGAATTAGCTCTTAAAAATGCAAGCAAAGCTAATTTGATAGAATATAATCCAGGTTCGTCTAATTTTGATAGTTATAATAGCAAATTAACTGATAATCAGATTAATGCACTAACTTCAATTTCAGATTTTCTGAAAGATAACGGTTCAACAGGAGTTCAAGAATGTCTTGAAAAGGCAGTTTTAGAAAAATTAGATTTAATTGCAATTTATCCAGTTGAAGATGAAACTCATTTTACAGATGGCCAAAATAGAATTTTACCAGATGCATTTCTTCTTCCTAAAGGTTCAACAGCTTTAGATTTAGCATACAAAGTACATACAGACATTGGAGATAGTTTCATCAGAGCAATAGATTGTAATAGTAAAAGAGTTATTGGTAAAGATCATAAATTGAATGATGGAGATATAATAAAAATTGTCGCAGGTTCATAAGAATAGATTAACTGAATTAGATTCTCTTAAAGCACTAGCCTTAGTTATGATGTTAATATCTAATTTTGTTTCAGATTTAAGTTTTTTTAAAATTATGGAAGTTAGTAAAGGAGATCCTTGGTGGTATCTTGCTAGAACTACAGCTTCATTATTTGTTTGCATTTCTGGAGTATCTTATTATTTGGCAAATCGGGAAAATACAAATTTTTGGCTTGTTTTAGAAAGGACAAAGAGGTTATTTTGTTGGGCTTTAGTAATTACAATTATCACTTATTTTTTTCAGCCAGATGCTTACATTCGTTTTGGAGTTCTTCATCTTCTCGCTTTATCTAGTATAGTAGCTTTTCCATTTGTAAAGAGACCTATTTTTGGGTTTTTAGTTGGGTTATTTTTATTTTTCTTACCTTTGTCATCAGAGCCATTATCAGTGTGGTTTGGTTTAAGAGAAACAGGTTTTTTTGCAGTTGATTATTTTCCATTAAATCCTTGGCTTGGGTTATTTTTTATATCAATGGCTTTTGCAAAATATATTTATCCAAAAGGTAAGGCTTTGACCAGTATAAATTGGCCAGAAAAGTGGCTTTGGTTAGGAAGAAATACTTTGTTAATTTATGTATTTCATCAGCCTCTCCTTATAGGAATACTTCTTTTGACAGGCATTGTTAACCTCGATCAAATATTAGATTAGAGTAATATACATGTTCCATTCTAGACTCCTGTGATATCAAATAATCTTCTTGCAATTCAGAACAAAATCACTTTAGCTCTTGAAAATTCAGGAAGGCCCTCCGATTCATGCATCCTAGTAGGAGTTTCCAAGACTAAGCCTTTATCTAAGATGAAAGAAGCTTTTAGTTCAGGTTTGAAAGATTTTGGAGAAAATTATGTCGAAGAATTCACTTTGAAATGTGAGAAATATAAACCAGAGGGATTCAATTATCATTTTATAGGTAGATTACCCACTAAAAAGGTACGTAAAATTGTGGGAAATGCGCAATTAATTCATTCAGTTAGTTCTTTGAAATTAGCAAAGAAGATAGATTTTGTCGCCAAAGAAGAAGGAATTATACAAGAAATTTTGATACAAATTAATCAAGGAGATGAGTATTCTAAGAGTGGTTTTGGAAATGATATTAATGTATATTTTGAAGAATTATTAACTCTTTCAAATATTAAAATTTTAGGATTAATGTCTATCCCTCCTTTTTCTGAACTTGCAAGGCCATTTTTTATTTCATTAAGAAAATTACGAGATAGCCTAGAAAACCAATTTAGTTTAAAATTACCTTATTTGTCTATGGGTATGTCAGGAGATTTTGAAGAAGCTATAATTGAAGGATCTACACATGTAAGAATAGGAACTTCCATCTTTGGTAGTCGTTAAGATAAGGCGTTACTAATTCGAATCAAATCATTACCTAATTCCTTTATTCTTTCTTTAATATCAGGATTAATTATTTCATTTTCATTAAAATCACTTTTTAGTGCATATACAAATTTTGGAATGATAAAACATCGATAATCAATCATTAAAGAGCTTGCAAATGACATAACAGACATGTAGCTACTTTTTCCACCTGCAGCACAGATAAATCCAAATACTTTATCGTAAAGCATTTTTCCTCCTAATTCTATAATATTTTTCGCTCCAGAACTTACATTATAGTTGTATATTGGTATTGCCATAATAATGCCCTTTGCATTTTTCACTTTATTTCGAAAATCTAAAACTTCAGGTAAATCATAGCATTTATCTCCATCACACATAGGTAAAGGGTTTTTTTGTAAATCAAAGAAGTCTACCTCGCTTAGATTGTCACTAAGGGCTTTAGCCATTATTTTACTTCGACTTCCCGCTCTTAAACTTGTACTAATAACTAAATAACTCATGAGTCGAATAAAGGTGGATAGTCGTACTTAGGGTCTTTGTCGCCATCATACTGTATAACATAAACTCCAGTAACCATTTCTGAAACAAATATGTATCCTCTAGGGTCATATTGTAGCCCCCAGTCAAAAGGAATCATACAAGAAGCCCAACAATCAGCCATATCATACCCTAATTCTTCAGTGGCATTATCTAGCCAGTCAGGTCCGTGCGGTAAATAGTATCCTAGTGTGTCTGTAGTTCCTAATTGTTCAATTGCTTGCCATCCTTGATCTGGAGCTACGACTCCATCTTTCCAAGTAATAGTCTCCCAGATTCGGTCGTGTCCAGTTATCCAGGTTCCAGCATGGTAATGTGTCCAGTAAACATTTCCATTAGTTCCAGTATCTCCATTGTGAGGTGAATAAATATAGATATTAGGGATGTAATGGTGTTCATGTTCACTTCCATCGCTTCGAACTCCTTTTCCAGGTAGTTTCCACTCAGAGACCAAGAAAGGTTTTGAAGGATCTGTGGTATCAATAGTTCTGACATATCCAGTATGATTGTCATCTTGTCCATATTCTGGTGCGATTAGAGTATAGTGTCTCCAGTTTACTCCAAACTCAGCATCATCAGGTCCAGTTCCACATGATGAAGGCCATTTAGATTCATCTACAAACTCCGATATTCCGTTACAAATGAGATGGTCATAAGGTACAGCATAGTGAATCCATCCATTTCCATCTAGCTTTGAGGTCCATTTCTCAGCACTCATCCCAGCATGACCGCCACCTTCAGGCCCATACCATCCGCTGGAGTCGGTAGGACAACCTAGCCATCTTCCTACTTCATTATTTTGTGGCCATGTTAATCCATTAGGATCAGGAACTGGTGGTGGATTAGATACGTCTATAATTCTCAATCCAGCATCCCAATATGAAACGTATAATAGTATTTGATTTGTAATGGGATGTCTGTGAATAACATTATCATGATTAAATACAGTACCACCACAAGTAGTAGCAGGGTCTGGCGAATAACCTCCCCACCTTACGATTTCTTTTGATTCATTCTCACCAACTAAAGGATTGAAAACATCGGTTGCGTAAAATACTTGAGTTCCTTTGTAAAGTCCAGCCCCATTAATTTCAGGGTAGGGATCTGCACCAAATAAGAATACTTCACAATCATTAGAATTCCAATCTGGTATGTCATTTGAGCAATAAACATGAATGTCTTGATTATGAAATCCAGCAGGTGGATTATTCCATTCAGCTCTTTTGACTGGATGTGATTTGTCACTAACGTCTATTAAGTCTAATCTGTTCATTCCGCTATTTGCATCATCATCATTTGGTATAGGATCTAATTCGGGATTAGTTAATTCATGATTTATCAAAACCCAATTGTTATCCTGTGTTACCTTAATGTCAATTATTCTTGCTACTTCAGCATAATATGTTGAAAGTAATACGATATTATTTGGTTCACTAATGTCTAATATTTCGAATTGATTATAGCTAGAAACATATGCAAAACAGCCTCCATTTCCATCGCTGTTGTCACAGCCTTCTAAGAAATTTCCTTCAATGGCAATTTCAGAATTATCGCCAGGAGTTGGAGATTTGTTCTTAAATTCAGGTAGACAAGGCCTTCCTGCAGTATTATCTAATTCAGCAGGTGGTTTTACGTTGCCATCACAATTCAAATTGTGATAATCAATAAGAGTTATATTGTCAGTTTGAAGAAAATGTTGCATTAAATTGGTATGTTGATGATTTGCATCCTGACCAGTACAGTTTTCACAATTTTCAACTTCAGTAATAGGATCTAACCATTTTCCAGATTCATTCTCATTCTCAGATTCATCATTTAAACATCCTGTGAATAAGGATGTCATGAAGAGAAGAACAACGCTGTAGCTTAGTAATTGTCTTTGCATTAAACACACACCATAGTTCCATTCTCTAAGTACATTATATAGTTTAATACGGGTTTCTTTCCTTATCTATGGGTTCGGAAATATCACCATTGAAATCAGTGCCAACATTGAGGCAACTAGCTATGCCAAAGGATACAAATGCACTTGGGACAATATTCGGAGGTGTAATTTTAAGTCAAATAGATCAGGCTGCAGCTATAGAGGCTCACAAATATCACAAGGGAGCCGTTGTTACAGTTGCAATGGATGAGATTGAATTTAAGCAACCCGTTTTTGTTGGAGATGTGGTTTCATATTACGCAACAACACATAAGTTGGGTAGAACCTCTGTGACAATAAATGTTAGTGTTTTTGCTCAAAGGCAGTTCGCTGAAGAAGGTGATTTTATTCCAGTAACTGAAGCAAGAGCTGTGATGGTTGCAGTGGATGAGAATAACAAACCGATTGCTTTAAACAAGTGAATATTTCACTCTTTGTAGCAGCAATAACCTTCATGATTACTATGTATATTACGCCAGGCCCTAACAATATTCTTTGTGCAGTCCATGGTTCTCAATATGGTGTACGTAAAACCTTGCCTTTGATTTCAGGTATGGCCTTTGGATGGTTGGTAATGGGTCTTTTCGTTGCAGTTACTCTAGAAATAATTGAAGGATTTAAAGACATTTTATCTTATTTAACTTACATTGGTGCAGGCTACATTGCTTATCTTTCTTACCATATAGCTACATCTAAACCTATCCAAGATGAAAATGATGAGAGTCAAATGTTGGGCCCTAGAACTGGCTTAATGTTACAATTTGTTAATGGTAAAGCATGGATACATGATTTAGTTTTGATGGGCACATTTGGAACTGTGTTTGGTTCAGGTATTGAGTCTAAAATAATACTTGTTTTTCTATCGATAATACTTTGTTTACCTGCTATTTTATCATGGACTGCATTTGGTACACTTCTAAGAAGAATTTTTAGTACACCAGAATCATCAATTTTTCTCAATCGCTTTTTAGGTTTTTCTTTATTTCTAGTATCAGTTTGGTTAGTATATTATTGAAGATGCCTCTCAGCACTCATAGGGCTCTTCAACGCATAACGCTCAGCCACAATATTACATCACAGAGGCCAATGGCTATCGGCTTGTGCAAAAATAACTTATTGATAGATAATATTATTAGGGATATTCCATCTGAAAAATAGGTGCTAGCAAACAAAAAACCTAAGAGGTTGCCAGAATGGTTCAAAGTTACATTACCTTCTGGTGAAAATATGCAGCGTTATAATGCAACAACTTCTTCTGTAAAAGACAATCAATTACATACTGTGTGTGAAGAAGCCAGATGTCCAAATATTCACGACTGTTGGGGAAGAGGTACGGCTACATTTATGATTGCTGGCAAAGCATGCACTCGCGGCTGTCGTTTTTGTGCAGTTGATACAATTCGTAACCCTCCACTACCAGAAGAAGAAGAACCTGTAAAGTTAGCGGAAGCTATCCAAAGAATGGGATTAACTTATTCAGTTATAACTGTAGTTAATAGGGATGACTTAGAAGACGGTGGAGCCTTACATTACAAGAAATGCATTGATGCAGTTCATAATCTTAATCCATATGTAGGTTTAGAATTATTGTGTAGTGATTTAAGTGGTAATATTGAGGCTTTAGACTTATTATTGCAGAATTCTCCATTGACAGTTTTTGCACATAATGTTGAAACGGTAAGGAGACTTACACCAAGAGTCCGAGATCCAAGAGCTACGTTTGATCAAAGCTTATTAATTTTGAAAAAAGCTAAAGAATTAAGACCAGATATAATTACGAAATCTAGTATTATGCTTGGGCTTGGGGAGACAGAAGAAGATATAGTAGAATCTTTTGAAGAATTAAGGAGTGCTGAAGTGGATTTAATTACAATAGGCCAATACTTATCACCAGGATCAAAGTATCATCCAGTAATATCATTTCCATTACCTGAAACTTTTGATAGACTTGCCCAGATAGCTAAAGAGATGGGTTTCAAGGCAATAGCTTCAGGGCCAATGGTTCGTTCATCTTATAGAGCGGAATCATTAGTATCTGCAGCTAAAGGAGAAGCATTTGACATTGAATTAAAGGTAGTAGCATGAGTAAGAAAGATAAAACATTATTTGTTCCAGATGCACCTTTTAGGCCCGGTGATAAACCAGATTTTTCCAATCTTAATTTGCCTGAAGCAGGTTCATCAGAGAAACCAGATATTTTAGTAAATCCTTCAGATATTCGTGATTTGGCTTTTGGCTTAGTTCGTGTGTTGGATGGCAAAAATAAGGCAGTAGGTTCTTGGAATCCTAAACTTAAACCTTCGGTCCTTAAAGAAGGATTAAGGCATATGACTTTACTAAGAATCTTTGATGATCGTATGGTAACAATGCAGCGACAAGGTAAACTTTCATTTTACATGAAATCATTGGGCGAAGAGGCAGTAGCTATTGCTCAGGGAATGGCTTTACGTTCAGATGATATTCTATTTCCATCATATCGGCAGCCGGGTTTGCAAATTGTTCGTGGTCGTAATTTAGTGGATATGATTTGCCATTGTATTACAAATTCAAAGGACAATGTTAAAGGAAGGCAAATGCCAGTTCATTATTCTTGGAAAGAAGGCAATTTAGTTTCTATATCTAGTCCAGTAGGCACACAATTTCCTCAAGCAGTAGGTTGTGCAATGGCCTCGGCCTATAAAGGAGAAGATAATGTATCAATTTCTTGGTTAGGTGACGGTACTGCAGCAGAAGGAGATTTTCATTATGCGCTTAACTTTGCATCAGTATACAAAGCTCCAGTAATTTTGAATGTTGTTAATAACCAATGGGCGATATCAACTCATCGAAATTTTTCATCAGGGGAGGCAACATTTGCGTCTAGAGGCATTGCTTACAATATGCCAAGTATACGCGTAGATGGTAATGATTTCTTAGCACTTTATTCAGTGACAAGTTGGGCTGCCGAAAGAGCCCGTAAAGGAGAAGGGGCGACTTTCATTGAAGTATTTACTTATCGTGCAGAGGCACATTCAAC
>Ga0066867_10001260_pt1 | contig 12590 bp, 8 predicted proteins | sample ETN01SmetaG_4_FD_65606 | JGI IMG/M metagenome (GOLD analysis project Ga0066867, IMG submission 65606) | Marine microbial and viral communities from oxygen minimum zone, Eastern Pacific Ocean - ETNP2014F12-01SV261 | ecosystem: Environmental > Aquatic > Marine > Oceanic ... | reverse complement strand
TCATTGACAACCTGAACATTGAACTGACCTGCGGCTTCTTTGAACCCTGCAGCAAGAGATTTCCCAAAATCATTTTTAAGAGTTATGAGAACAATCCGCTTTCGTTGAAGGGTGGCTCCGACCAACTTTGCTCCTGCCCTTCCCTGAACTTCTCCCATGAATGAAGTTCTGAAAACATAATTTCCTGCACGAGTGATGTCAGGGTGAACGGCATAAGCAGAAATATAGGGGATGCCAGCAGCTTGAAACACACCTGCAGCAGCTCGTGTGGAGCCTGAATAACTTCCTGATATCGCTGCTTTGACGTTATCTTTCTCAATCAGTTTGTTGGCAATTGGAACAGCTTGTTTGGGAGATGCCTGATCGTCATAGACCACGAGCTCAATCATTTTTCCATTGATTCCACCAGCTTGATTGGCTTGCTCTACCGCAAGTTTTGCCCCATTCAAAGCAGATTTCCCATCTGCTGCGGCAAAACCTGTCAAAGGAACATTGAATCCAATTTTTACAGAATCTGCGTTTACGACACCCAGAGAAATGAATGAGAACAAAGCACAGGTCAAGAAAACAGTTAGGTTTTTTTTATTCATAGATTTCCTTAATTTTTAGGGGTTTTAGTGCTGATATTGATAGGATTGTCACAAAATATTTCTAATTCCGCTCAGGGGCGTTAGTCAAGTTAAGCTTTAAGATGAATCCGCCACCGTTTTCTGGGTTTGGATTCCAAGACCCTCGACACCAAGGCGGATAATTTGCCCAGGGCGCAGGTAGACTGGTTCTGGTTTTTGCCCCATACCCACACCAGGAGGAGTCCCGGTGGAGATGACATCTCCGGTTTGTAGGGTGAAGAATTGACTGAGATAATGAATCAGGAAAGCCACTCCATAAACCATCGTTTTAGTGGTTCCGTTCTGATAGCGTTTGCCGTCAACCTCCAGCCACATATCCAAATTTTGAGGATCTCCAGCTTCATCAGGGGTCACAAGCCAGGGGCCGATTGGACCAAAGGTATCGCAGCTTTTTCCTTTGACCCATTGACCATGTCGTTCGATCTGGAATTCTCGTTCGGACACGTCATTGATCACACAGTAACCCGCGACATGATCCAGAGCTGAGGCTTCTTCGACATACTTGGCGGGTTTACCGATCACCACCCCGAGTTCAACTTCCCAATCGGTTTTGACTGAGTTTCTGGGAATGACGATGTCGTCATCCGGCCCGCAGACGGCACTGGTGGCTTTGGAAAAGATGATCGGTTCCGGAGGAACCTTGGCACCAGTTTCTTCAGCATGATCAGAATAATTGAGACCAATGCAAATGAATTTACCTATTCCAGTGACACAGGAACCCATACGCGGTGAACCTTCGACAGCAGGCAATGAATTGCTGTCAAGTTTTTTCAGTTTTTCCAGGCCTTCTGGAAGGAGGGAGGCACCACCAATATCGTCGACCACTCCAGCGAGGTCCCGGATGGTTCCATTGTCATCGAGCATCCCGGGTTTTTCCTGTCCAGGGTTTCCATATCTGAGTAATTTCATAATTGGTTTTTTTGTTAAATTAAATGGTCATTCCGCCGTCAATGCTCCAGGCCACACCAGTGGTGTAGGCAGATTCTTCGGAAGCAAGGTAAACGGCCAGGGCCGCGATTTCTTCAGGTTTACCGATCCGCCCCATCGGTTGTCGGGCGATGAAAGCAGCTCGGACTTCTTCCAGAGTCCCGTCCTGGGCTTCCATCCGTTCCTGAAGGGAAGGAGATTCCACCGTGGCGGGACAAATCGCATTACAGCGGATGCCCTGCCGGACAAAATCTGCAGCCACCGATTTGGTCAATCCGATCACTGCCGCCTTACTGGTTCCGTAGGCAAAACGGTTTGGGACGCCTTTGACGTTGGAAGCCACCGAAGCCATATTCACGATGCTCCCTCCTCCTGCAGCGAGCATCGCCGGCAGGAAGGCCTGGATCATGCGGTACATGGAACGGACATTAAGGTCCATCGAAATGTCCCAGTCTGCCTCACCGCATTCCAGCAGGGTCCCATGGTGAACGAATCCGGCGCAGTTGAAGAGAATATCCAGCGCGCCTCTTTCCCCAGCCAGTGATTCGATTGCATTACGGTCCGTTACATCCAGCAGTTGCGTTTCAATTCCTGGAGATTCTGCAGCCAGGGTCTTGAGGCTTTCCGAGTTGATGTCAGTGGCCAATACCTTTGCCCCTTCACGGGCATATGCGAGGGCGCTCGCCCGCCCGATCCCCTGCCCTGCGGCAGTGATGAGGGCATTTTTACCTTCCAGTCTTCCTGGCATAGTTCCTTTCAATTTAAACGGTAGATGCGTTCTGCGTTGTCATGAAGCAGTTTGCGCTGAAGATTTTCCGGTCTGGACGCGATGATCCTTCTCAAGGAAGTGATCCATTCTCCAAGGGGTGCTCCCAGGGTGCAAACCGGCCAGTCACCACCCCAAAAAACACGATCCTCACCGAATTGGTCGAGGCAATGATCGATTGTCGGCGCAAGGGTTTCATCACCCCATCCTGGTTTGGCCCTGGCGATGATTCCTGAAATCTTGCAAAAAGTATTGGGTAGATCCGCCATCCGGCTGATGGAATCCTTCCACTGTCCTGCAGTGTGAGCGAAAAGGTTGTCTTTATCATGCGCGGAAATATCAACTCCCTGGACAATTTGAGGGTCGGCATTTCCACAATGGTCAAGGATCATTATGGTTTCGGGACAGGCTTTTGCCAGTTCGATCCCATCTTCCAATTCAGCAGGTCGAAGACAGATATCAAAGCTCCACCCCAATTCTCCAAGTTTTCTGACTCCCTGGATGAATTCCTGCTTGAGACAGGTTCCTCGTGGAATATCAGGGTTATGAAGAACCCTGCGTAGTCCACGGATCCAAGGGTTGTTCCGGTTGTTGCTGATGAAAGCTTCCAGGTCTGGCCCCCCCGGGCCGGCACAAAATACGGCGGCTTGCATCGGATTCGAATCATCACTGCAGATTTCATTGATAAATTCCACTTCACGCTGGCGGTGATGTTGATGGGCATCCACTTCCATGTAAACTGTTTTGCTCACGTTTTGTCCCTCTGATGCTTCGAGGTAGTCGGACATCAGAAAGTTTTTGTTGAGTTGAGGAATCCCTCCAGTCCAGGGAAGTTCAAGGTGTGACAGGTCCCATAGGTGCTGGTGTGTGTCAATCAGTGGTAGCATCGGTTATCATCAATAATTCTAGAGATCATCAAAGAAGGTTGCTCATTATGTTAAGATATCAGATGTTCCGTCAAGCCATTTGGACTGCAATCCGGTTTGTCTGCGAATCATCGTTTTGAACTACAGAAGGAACGGATCGAATGCAACAAAACGGGTGTAATGAATCCGGAGAAAGCCATCTGAAATTAAAGAATAATTCACTCAGGGAAGGAAACAAAAAATGACGATCAGCAACCGAATGGGAGGAAAAATTCTTGCCGACGGACTGAAAGCACAGGGAGTAGAACTGATTTTTGGTGTTCCAGGGGAAAGCTACCTCGCTTTGCTGGATGGACTCTATGATCAGCGGGAGACGATCCGTTTCATCACCTGTCGCCAGGAAGGTGGAGCGGCAAACATGGCGGAGGCCTATGGAAAACTTACCGGCCAACCAGGAATCTGTGTTGTGACTCGTGGGCCAGGAGCAGCAAATGCCAGCATCGGACTCCATACTGCTTTTCAAGATTCAACACCGATGCTATTGCTGGTGGGACAGGTGGGCCGGCAGATGCAAGACCGTGAAGCATTTCAGGAAGTGAATCATGGTATTTTTTTCAGTGAGATGAGCAAATGGTCTGCAGAAATACGTGATCCGTCCCGGATCCCGGAATACCTCAACCATGCTTTTCATTTGGCTTTATCAGGTCGTCCTGGGCCAGTGGTGCTTTCACTGCCGGAAGACATGCTGAGGGAGGAAGCGGAGGTGGAGGATGCTCCTCCTGCGATTCCTGTTCAACCAGCACCGGCGCCTGAGCAAATAAAACAGATCAGGGAAATGCTGCTCGAAGCCGAGAGTCCGCTGATGGTGCTCGGGGGAGGTGGATGGAACCATGAGGCCTGCCGAATTCACACATTGTTTGCGGATCAACAGGATCTGCCGGTGGCTGTTTCCTTCCGTTGCCAGGACCGGATGGACAATGACCACCGCTGTTACATTGGTGATCTGGGCATCGGGCCGAATCCCAAACTACATCAGTTGGTCCAGGATTCTGATCTTTTGATCGTGGTAGGAGCAAGGATGGGAGAGATGACCACAGGAGGCTATCGTCTGATGGGAATTCCTGTTCCCAACCAGAAACTGGTCCACATCCATCCCGGAGCAGATGAACTGGGCCGGGTCTATCGTGCTGATCTGCCGATCAATGCTTCTGTTCAGCAATTTGCCCAGGCCTTGAGTCAACTCGAAACGGTTCCTTCAGAAGGTTGGAGGGAGAGGACAGCAAAAGCCAGGCAATCTTATGAAGCTTTTCAGCAACCTCCAGAAGCCCCAGGGAACGTGAATTTTGCAGACGTGGTTCGTCACCTGAGTGAGGCTCTTCCTGCCGATGCGATCATCACCAATGGTGCCGGAATCTACTCTTCCTGGGGTCACCGTTTTTACCGATTCCATAAATTTCCATCACAGTTGGGGCCGACCAGCGGAGCGATGGGCTATGGAATGCCGGCTGCCATTTCGGCCAAACTAGTCTTCCCGGAAAGGGAAGTGGTATGCCTGGCAGGAGACGGATGTTTTATGATGAACGGGCAGGAAATGGCAACTGCAGTTCAGTATGGATTGAACCTGATTGTGCTGGTCATCAACAATGGAATGCTCGGCACGATCCGCATGCATCAGGAAAAAAGCTACCCCCGCCGTGTTCATGGAACGGCCTTGCACAACCCGGATTTTGCTGCTCTGGCCCGTGCTTATGGGGCCTTTGGAGCAAAAGTTGAGAAGACTTCGGATTTTCCGGATCTTCTTGCTGAGGCCCGAAAAGCTGGGAGGCCTGCATTGTTGGAAGTGGTTGTGGATCCGGAAGCCCTGACTCCCAATGCCAGCCTTTCCGAAATCCGGAACCATGCGCTGAAAAACTAGAACTGAAGTGCTTGAATCAATTCAGAAGTAAAAACGCGCGCTTTTTCCTGAGGAGTAGGAGTAATCATCACGTACATGAACTTCAGTTTGGACACTGTCTTCTGGAAGTTCTGTGATAAAACGTGATCGTCCATTCATACCTGCCCCATAGCCTGAAGACATGACCGGGGCACAAATCACCAGGTAGCGCTTGGCCCGAGTCATCGCCACATAAAACAGACGTCGTTCCTCCTCCAGTTGTTCCATCGTGTCGAGGGATCGCTGGTGGGGGAACTGCCCCTCTGTCAGACCAATGACGAAAACCGCATTCCATTCGAGTCCCTTTGCCTGATGGATCGTGGTCAACGTCAGTGTTTCCTGATCCTGATCGTCGGCTTCCTGGTCGGTGACAATGCTTGAACCGACCAGAGAAAGTTCATTGAGAAATCCTTCAAGGGAGCGGTAATTGGCAGAAAATTCCTGTAAATAATGGACGTCATTTTCCCTGAGTGAGGCATTCTCAAACTCGCTGTACATCACCTCACGGTAAAAATCCCGGTAGACGATCCCGATCATTTCAGAAGGCGTGAGATCATCCCGCAAAAGATTCCTTAGACAGCCCGTCATTGTCTGCCACTCTTCACGGCTTTTTGCAGGAATCAGTTTCTGGAGGGATTCATTTTCCTGGGTCAGCCGGACTGCCTGCTGTTCACGAAAAACCTGGAAGATACGATTGGCGGTTGTGTTGCCAATGCCCGGCAGCATCCGAAGCAGTCTCATCCACGCAATTTCGTCCAGGGGATTGTAAAGCACCTTGAGAAATGCAGTGAGGTCCTTGATGTGGGCCTGTTCGAAAAACTTCACTCCGGAATGAACCATGAACGGAATGCCTGCTTGGGTCAGAACGACCTGAAGCACCGCAGACTGGACATGGTTGCGGTAAAGCACACTCATTTCATCGAGCGACAAGCCTTCATCCCGTAGGGCCAGCAACTGGTTCAGTACCACCTCGGCTTCATCCGAGGAATCCCAGAGTTGATGCACCACCGGTTTTTCTCCGGAGGGGAGTTCACTGAAGAGGTTCTTTTCGAACTGACGGGTGTTGTGATTGATGCTCTGGTTTGCGGCATCCAGGATTTCGGGACTGCTCCGGTAGTTTTGTTCAAGGTGATAAACTTTGGCATTATTTTTTTCCGGAAATTCGAGGATGTTCCGAAAATCTGCTCCACGCCAACTGTAGATCGACTGGGCATCATCTCCGACCACCATCAGGTTCTGATGGGGTTTGGCGAGTTCTTCAAGGATACTGGCCTGGATATGATTGGTGTCCTGGTATTCATCAACGAGGATGTATTGGAGTTGTTTCTTGAGGGAAAGCCCTTCGCCGTATTTCAAAAGCAATTCAAGCCAATTTTCAAGCAAATCGTCAAAATCCATCGATTGAGAAGCCCGCTTTTTTTCGCGGTAGCGACCGAGGATCAGGAGCAGTTCCTCAAGGTAATTCTCAAGGTGGGGATATTCGAGCGAGATCAGTTCGTTGAGATTGAAATGACGTTTGACATAGTTGCTTTGCATCACGCTTTCGCGGGTACAATTTCGGTTGAAGGCCAGGGAGAAGACGCTGGAAAGTACGGATGGTTTCGGGAAATTCCGTCCAGGCTTACCAATCTTTTCTGCAATCGCGGCACGGATGAGATCCCGTGAATCGGAGGCATCCAAGATGCTGAACTGATTTTCATAATGCAGCATTTTTGCACTCCGGCGCAAAAACCGGCTGGCCATGCTGTGGAAGGTTCCATTCAGAATTTTTTGCTGATCCGGTTCGACTCCCTGTTGCCTGGCCGCCCTCAAAGCCATTTCTCGCGCGGCCTTGTTGGTGAAGGTCAGCAATAGGATGGAGGAGGCCGGGACCCCGGAATGGATCAGATGAGCAACGCGCTGGGTTACAACCCGTGTTTTTCCACTTCCAGCACCGGCTATCACCAGTGCCGGGCCATCACGGTGTTCGACGATGTGCTGTTGATCAGGGTTCAGCGGGATTGGCATGGAAAAACTTTCATTCACGTTAAAGACTCCCAAATTGAGTCAATTGAATGTAGCATTTTGAATCCTGCTTGAGAACTGCAGCTTCTATTTTGAATTCCATCGAATGCCATGAATTCCATAAATCAGTTTGAAACCCTGATCCTTAAAATCCTCGAAAGCGACCCCCAGCTTCTGGTGGCAGCTTCGGTTGTTCTGTTGGTGCTGATTGTGATCGGCGTGTTTTTTGTGAGTACCCTGAGGAAACTGTTCTCTGACGAAAGCCAGGCTCCCCCACTCAGTGAAAAAGACCGGCTTAAAAAACTCGAGGAACTTGCTAAAGAAGAGGAAACACTCCGGGAACAGAGAAACGAAGCCAAACTTCAGAAAATCAGTGAGAAAGAGGACAGTGCAAAATTAGAGCTCCAGGAACAGGAAGCTCAACTGCGAGAAAGGCAGATCCTTCAGCGGGAAATCAAAGCCGAGGAAGAGGAAGAAATCGACGACTCTCCTTCTGGGCTGCTGGAACAACTGAAGCAGGGAGTTAGGAAAACACGCGAACAGTTTCTTCAAAGTCTTGGAGAGACACTCCAGGGGAAGAAGGAGATTGACGAAGAACTGCTCGATGATCTTGAGGAAGTCCTGCTTGGTGCTGACCTGGGACCTGAAACCTGTCAACGGGTGATTGAAGTCATCACTGAAAAAGTGGAACGCAAGGAACTCAAGGATCCGGAAGTCCTCCAGCAGACAATCAAATCAGAAATCAGTTCCATCATGGACAAGCAGTATCCCGAGGTTGGAACGAAGGACACGAAACCCCTGGTGCTGTTGATGGTAGGGGTCAACGGTGTTGGAAAAACCACGACCATCGGGAAAATTGCTGCTCAGTATGTGGACGAAGGAAAAAAGGTACTGCTTGGAGCAGGAGACACCTTCCGGGCTGCAGCCATTGAGCAACTCCAGCAATGGGCGGATCGTGCAGGTTGTGACATCGTTTCCAAAGAAGCCGGCAGCGATCCTTCCTCGGTGATGTACGAAACGGTTAGCAGAGCCGTCGCAGAAGCTTATGACGTGGTCATATGTGATACCGCCGGAAGGCTGCACACCAAGAAAAACCTGATGGAGGAGTTGAAGAAAATGGTGCGTGTCATCCGAAAGAAAATTCCGGAAGCCCCCCACCAGATCCTGCTGGTCCTGGATGCCAGTACGGGGCAGAACGCGATCTTCCAAACCCGAGAATTCTTGGAGGCCACCGAACTGACAGGACTCGTAATCACTAAACTCGACGGCACCTCCAAAGGCGGTGTGATCATCGGCATCGTCAATGAGTTCGACATCCCGGTCCGTTACATCGGCATTGGAGAACAAATCCGTGACCTGCGTCCTTTCGATCCCAAAGCTTTTGCTGATTCTTTGTTTGAATAGAAGGGATTGATAGATATGAGATTGGTTTTAAACCCGATAGCGCAGATGCAGCAGCCAGGCGATGAGTGTGAAAAGGCCTATGCTCCCCCAGCTTGCAGAAAAGGGATGTAGTTCCCCCGCGTCTCCGAGGGCCAGTAGGATTTGGTTCAGGATCCAGAATAGGATTGCCAAAAGGCAGCTCAACGCCAGCGATTCTGCACCCATTCCTTTGCGACTATGTGAGGTGGAAAGGGCCAATCCTAGAAAGACCATAATAAAAAGTTGGAAGGGGAAGGCCGATTTCTGAAAAAATGCGACACGGTGGCGTGTCACATCCTGTCCCTCATTTCGTCGGTTTTCGATCTCATCTCTAAGATCCAAAAAGGGAAGATTTCTTGGGGAAATCGCCTTTTCATATTTCAGTGAAGGAACCTCTTCCATTTTGAGATTCAGCTGTTCCAAATTTTCATACTTCAGGTGGTTATCCGAGAAAAGGTATTGCTCCAGATCTTGGAAATTCCATGAGGTTTTTTGTTGCTCTCCCCTTTCAATCGCTGTACGCTCAACCATTCTGTAGGGTTCAGTTTGCCATTGAAAAAGGGTGACCGATTGCAGTTTTCCTTTTTCAGGAAGTTTTCCGAAAAAATAAAGCCGGTTATCGGGAGCAACCTTCCAGATGGGTTGAAGTTTGATGGTTGAATCGGTTTCCGCCCACTGTCGGTGCATCCAAACGTAGAGGTAATTCTGGCCCACATAAGTGGATGCAGCAATCAGCAGGGTGATCAACAGAAGCGGCCAGGCCAGATTCCAGGGGCCGACTCCTGAAGATCGGATTGCAAGAAGTTCTGAAGTACGGTTGAAGGTGCTAAAGGTGGTGATGGTTGCCAGAAGGACGGTAATCGGGATCGTGAATTCCAAAAGCTGGGGCAACATCAGGGCTGTAATGCGAAGAAAACGCAGAAAACCCTCCCAGTTTTCGAAAATAATGGTGAGACTGCTGAAAACATTACCAATGAAGATTATGATCAGGAAGGCACCTAAAAAAAGGATAAAGAACCTTGTGAATTCACCCGCAAGATATCTGGAGATCATCTAAAATTTCTGAATTTAGTGATTTTGTTCAAAAGACTATCTTAAACGAAAAAAGCATAATCTTCATGGTCAATACCTGACAGAAGGGATTTTGAGAATGCCTCAAAGGATTAGTTTAATTCAGATGCTGAGGAATCAATAAATGTTTTGGAATCTGATTTATACTCCAAAAAAGAAAATAAAACCTCTCCGGGCAAGATTCAAAATGATAAGCACATTTTGAATCTTGAATTGATGAACCAGCACGTTTAGCCTGAGGGGAACAGAAACAAAGAAAGGGAATTGGATACTTGGAATTTGCTTTGCATAGGATGAGTTACCCTATTCAGTTAAAGCGGCATCATGGAAGGAAGGTATCTTCCAGGTGTCGGAGTTACAGGAAATTCCATGTCCAAATCGATACTTGTCCTGGAACAAAATCCGGAAATCCAGGGACTGATTGCTTCAAGTCTGAATCCGGACAGCATAGAAATTCATCAGGAATCAAACCCTGAATCCTTCTTGAGCAAGGCCATTGAGCTGAGGCCTGACCTGATCTTTGTTGGCAACTCGGAACAGATTCGGAGTTATGAAACTTGTCGTGGAATCAGAGCGGAGGAAGCATTTGACAAGACTCCCTTGGTATTGCTTGCGAAAGGCTCAGATGCTGATGAAGATCCAGAAACCTTGGCTGAGATAGGAATTGACGATCGGATTCTGAAACCCTTTGATGCCTTCAAACTCAAACAGCAACTTAGAAAACATCTCTCCCTGAAACAACCTTTACTGGAAAGCACCGAGGATTCTGGTAGATTAAGACAATTAGAACTTTTTGATTCGGAAATGACGGGGTTGATGGATGAAATACAAAACTCCGATCACCAGAACGTAATAGAACCTAGTTTAGAAAATGAAGAACCAGAATATGGGCTCACCAACAGGAATATTGAGGAAATTGCCATGAGTGCAGCAAACACACGTCCAACCGGCAGTTCCCAAAACATGGAAATCACGGATGCCAGCGAAATGGATTCGCTGATGCTCGATGATGATCTGGGAGATCTCTCGATTTCCCTTGAACCTTTAACCGAAGAGGAATTGCAGATGGATCAGCAAACACCATCGGTTCAGGAAGAACAATCGCAACCGGACCTTCCTGATGAGACAGGAACCGGAAGCATGCTTGAAGAAGATTTGGCAGGAGACCATCTCACTGATCGTGAGGAGGAGGATTTTGCAGTTGAACTAGCGGAAGCGGTTGCAGGAGGCCTTGATGATTTCGCAGGCGATGCACCCTCTTTTGAGATAGACCTGCAGTCTGAGTCGGTTGCTTTGGATGATGGAGAAGATCCTCCACAAACCCTGCGTGAGGGACAGACGCCGATCAATCTCAAGCTCAACGATTTTGAAGATCCCGAGGAACTCTGGAAAAATCCTCCGGACCTGAATCAGATTCCACGGGACAATCTGGCGGAAATCAAAATGGGGATCAACGATTTTGATCCTGAACTACCTAAAAACCTGAAACCGCTTGGCGAACCTGTCCAGCAGTCAGCTCCAAGGAAAACCACAGAAAATGGAGCGGCAACTGGGATGCAGGAAATGGATGATTTCGTCATCGAAGCGACCATTGAAGATGAGTATCACCCCGTTTCCAACGAATTGGATCATGTGATGCTAGCCGAACAGGGAGTGCAACAGACAGAAGATGGTAGTGAAACTGAAGATCTGGATGAGTTCATGCTTAAAACTTCAGAAGAAACGGTGGAAACGATTTCAGAAACCGAAGAGGAAATGATTGCCCTGGATGGTGATGAGCAAACCGGTTCTGGAGATTCAGCCCTCGATGAGCTGGATGCTCTGAATGAGGAAATGGCTGCCCTCGAAGCTGCCGAAGAGGTTCTTGCGGAAGAGATTGCCGAAGAAGAAGCGCTTGAGACATGGGAAGAGGCCGAAGATGAACTGCGTGAATTCGTTCTGGATGAACTCGATGGTTACCTTGAAGACGAAGAAGTCGAAGAGGAACTGGAGCGGGGGATCATGGCAGAGGCCGAGGAAGCAGAACTGGAGGCTGAAACAGTTCAGATTGCTGCGGTGGATGCTCTTCCTGCGGAAGATACGTTCGGCGACTGGGAATCAGCAGAAGACGCGTTCATGAATTTCGACCGTTTTTCTGAAGAAGAAGAAGATTCAGGGCCTACAGCTCCTGAATCTGCAACCCAACAGGAAGAAATGCTGGTGGAACCGGTGGCGGTTTCTGAAATGGTGGAACCAGGATTCGAAATGCTGGATGAAGAAGATACCACCATGATCGAACTTGAAACAACTGCAGAGCCATTTCCTCAGTCTGCTCCAGAATTCAGCGAAGAACTTTCTTCACTTGAAATGGATTCAACAAGACTGGAAGAACTGGTAGCTAAATCAGTGCAGAAAGGTCTGGAAAGCATCCTGCCTATGCTGGTCCAGCAGGTGGTCAAGGAAATTCAGGAGGCCAGAGGACGTTAAGTCTCTAAAAGCTTTTTCATTCCAGGCAGGCCTTTCAAAAGTCTACTCCTGCATTCTTCCCCAAACTTTTGTCCCTCCTTCACATTTAGGAGGGACTCCCATCCCCATCCAGTCAGGCGATCATTGATGAAATGGACTGGGGTGAACTGTTCCGGAGTGAATGCCGCATCAAGTTTACGGACCTCCGTCAGATAGAACAGGATTTCAATTTTCTCTTCCTTACTGAGATAGAAGGTCATGTTCTGGTGTGGATTTTCCAGCACGATGTTGGTGAAATACCCGCTGCTTCCTGTGCGCGTCCGTTCCCCCATTCTTCGTTTCGTCTCCTTAACTTGCATTCCTAATTTCAGCCCACTCAAGGCAGCACGGTTGGCCGAGGCATGAAAGAGCAGGGTGAGCTTTTCTGAAATCGGAACCAGTTCATCTAAGGTACGCTGTGTCCTTGCTTTGTAGCGTGCTTCACGATCTTCATGAAGAAGTGCACTTTGGGAAAATTCCATTTTTTT
>Ga0066867_10001259_pt1 | contig 12591 bp, 10 predicted proteins | sample ETN01SmetaG_4_FD_65606 | JGI IMG/M metagenome (GOLD analysis project Ga0066867, IMG submission 65606) | Marine microbial and viral communities from oxygen minimum zone, Eastern Pacific Ocean - ETNP2014F12-01SV261 | ecosystem: Environmental > Aquatic > Marine > Oceanic ... | reverse complement strand
CTTTAGAAAATGAAATTTCTGAAATTCATGAAAAAGAATCTTCTTTGGTTTTTACTTCAGGTTATGTGGCAAATGATGCATCTTTAAGTATTTTAGGTTCTAAATTAAACAACTGTGTATTTTTTTCTGATGAAAAAAATCATGCATCAATAATAAATGGTATTAGAAATAGCAAAGCTGAAAAGCTTATTTTTAAACATAACAATATTAAACATTTAGAAACTCTTTTAAAAAAAGTTGATATTAATAGACCAAAAATAATTGTATTTGAATCTGTGTATTCGATGGATGGTGATTTTACTCCAATTAAATCTTTTGTAAAACTTGCAAAGAAATATAAAGCATTAACATATCTTGATGAAGTTCATGGTGTTGGGCTTTATGGATTACATGGAGGTGGGGTGGCCCAAGAACAAAAAATAATGCATGAAATTGATGTTATTAATGGTACTTTAGCAAAAGCATTTGGCTTAATAGGTGGCTATGTATCTTCAAATAAAAACATTATTGATTTTATAAGAAGTTATTCTCCAGGTTTTATATTTACAACCTCAATTCCACCATCTATTGCATCTGGTGCTCTTGCAAGTATAAGATATGTAAAAAACAATCAGCAATTAAGGGATAAATTAAAAGAAAAATGTCTATTAATTAAAGAAAAATTACTTGCAGCAAATATACCTTTTTTAAAAACTAAAAGTCATATAATCCCAATAATTATAGGTGATAGTAAATTATGTAAAAATGCTGCTGATGAATTATTAGAAAAACATAAAGTTTATTTACAACCAATAAATTATCCGACAGTACCTAGGGGGGAAGAAAGATTAAGAATTACACCTTCTCCACTACATACAGATCAAATGATAAATGAGTTAATAAATGCACTTAAGTTTGTCTGGAAAAAATTAAAATTAAAAAAAGCTGCATAAAAAAAAATAAACTAAAATAAAATAATAAAATTATTATTTATTACTTATAGTAAAAAAAATGATTAGCACATCTTTAATGAAAAATAAAAAAGGTTTGGTTATGGGCGTTGCCAATGATAGATCTATTGCTTGGGCTATAGCAAAAACTTTATCTAATTCAGGAGCGGATGTGGCAATAACTTATCAAGGAGAAACTTTAAAAAAAAGAGTTTTCCCACTAGCAAAAGGAATTAATTCATCCATAGTTCTAGAATGTAACGTAGAAAATGAAAATGATATTGCAAAAGTTTTTAAAAAAATCAATGAAAAATGGAAAAATATTGATTTTGTAGTTCATGCAATTGCTTTCTCTAATAGAGAAGAATTAAAAGGAAAGTATTTAAATACTACAAAAGATAATTTTAAAAAAACAATAGATATTTCTTGCTACTCATTTACAGCAGTAGCAAGGGAAGCAAGTAAAATAATGGATAATGGTGGATCATTGTTGACTTTATCATATTTTGGATCTGAAAAATTTATGCCACATTATAATATAATGGGAATTGCAAAGTCAGCTTTAGAAGCCAGTATAAAATATTTAGCAAAAGATCTAGGGGATAAAAAAATTAGGGTAAATGCTTTATCTCCTGGTCCAATAAAAACTCTTGCTGCTTCAGCAATTGGAGATTTTAATTATATTTTAAAATGGAACGAAAATAATTCACCGTTAAAAAGAAATATTACTCCAGAAGACATTTCTGGCTCTGCAGTCTATCTTTTAAGCGATCTTTCCTCTGGTGTAACTGGAGAAATACATCATGTAGACTCAGGTTACAATATAATTGGAATGAAAGATACGGACTCTCCCGATATTTTTGAAGAAAAATAAAAAATGCCTGGAAATAGTTTTGGTACAATATTTAAATTTACTACTTGGGGTGAAAGCCATGGCAGTGCTATTGGCTGTACAATTGATGGTGTACCATCAAAAATTAATATTACAGAAAAAGAAATTCAGTTCTTTTTAAATCAAAGAAGACCTGGCAGTAGCAAGTTTGTTACACAGAGAAAAGAAAGAGATAAAGTTAAAATTTTATCTGGAGTTTTTAATAATTATACTACTGGAGCACCTATTTCTTTCATCATTTTTAACGAAGATCAAAAATCAAAAGATTATGAAAAAATAAAAAACAAATTTAGACCTGGTCATGCAGATTATACTTATGAAAAAAAGTATGGAATTAGAGATTATCGTGGTGGTGGTAGATCATCGGCTAGGGAAACTGCAATGAGAGTAGTTGCAGGTGCTATAGCAAGAAAAATTTTATCTTCACAACTTGGAAAGAACTTCTTAATACGTGGTGCTTTAATTCAAATGGGTTCTTTGCATATAAATAGAGATAATTGGGATTGGAATTTTACAAAAAGAAATTCTTTTTGGTGCCCAGATAAAAATATGTTAAAAGTTTGGGAGAATTATCTTACACAAATTAGAAAAAATGGTTCTTCTGTTGGTGCTGTAATAGAGTTAGAAGTTAGTGGAATGCCAGTGGGACTTGGAGAGCCAGTTTATGATAAATTAGATGCAGATATTGCAAAAGCTCTGATGAGTATCAATGCTGTTAAAGGTGTGGAAATTGGAAGTGGTTTTGCATCTGCATTTATTCCTGGAGAAGAAAGTTCAGATGAAATGACATTAAAAAAAGGAAAGGTTTGCTTTAATTCTAATCATGCTGGAGGTATTTTAGGTGGAATATCATCAGGACAAAATATAATAGCAAGGTTTGTCGTAAAACCAACGAGTTCTATTCTAAAATCGAAAAAAACAATAACTAATAAATTAAAAAAAACTTCTGTCTCAGTTGGTGGTAGACATGATCCGTGTGTTGGAATTAGAGCTGTTCCTATCGGTGAAGCAATGTTGGCTTGTGTTTTAGCTGACCACTTTCTAAGAAATAAAATTTTTCAATCTTAGTAAATTAAACTAAATCTATTTCTTTTTTTGAAAAATTACTACCAAGAGTTTGTAATGCGCAATAAGCAATATCTTTTGACAAAAGATTAGCTTCTTCATATTGTTCTTCTGGTTTTCCGTGTGGTAAAAAAATATCAGGAAAAAATAAAGATCTAAATTTCAAACCACCATCCAATAAAGTTTCATTACTCAGAAATTTAGTTACATGAGAAGCAAATCCGCCAATTGATCCTTCTTCTACGGTTATAAGTGTTTCATGTTCTATAGCTAATTGCTTTATTAATTTTGTATCAAGAGGTTTACAAAATCTTGCATCTACTACAGTTGTTAATAGTCCTTTTGCATCTAAAATATTTGCAGCTTTAATGCACTCATAAAGCCTTGTGCCATAAGATAAAATTGCAATTTTACTTCCTTCTTTAATAATTCTTCCCTTTCCTATTTCTAATGGTATTCCTTCAGAGGGAATTTGCACTCCTATTCCATCGCCACGTGGATATCTAAAAGCAGATGGACGATCATTTATTTGAGCGGCCGTAGCTACCATATGCACTAATTCCGATTCATCTGCAGGTGCCATTAAAACAAAACCAGGTAAACAACCTAAATATGTAATATCAAAAGACCCTGCATGTGTCGCTCCGTCAGCCCCAACTTGACCTGCTCTATCCATTGCAAAACGAACCGGTAGTTTTTGAATTGCTACATCATGAATAACTTGGTCGTAAGCTCTTTGTAAAAAAGTAGAATATATAGTTGCAAATGGCTTAAATCCTTCTGTTGCAAGACCAGCTGCAAATGTTACTGCGTGTTGTTCTGCAATTCCTACATCGAAACTTCTACTTGGGAATTCTTTTTGAAATAAATCTACACCTGTGCCACCAGGCATGGCAGCAGTAATTGCGACAATTTTTTTATCTTTTTTTGCTTCGCTAATTAAACTATTAGCATAAACTTTTGTATATGAATGCGCTTTAGATTCTGATTTTTGTTGTACTCCAGTTACAACATTAAATTTACTTACGCCATGATATTTATCATCAGATTTTTCCGCAGGGTCATATCCTTTACCTTTTTTTGTAACACAATGAATAAGTATTGGACCATTCTTATATTTTTTTGCATTTTCTAATACAGGAATTAAACTTTTCAAATTATGTCCATCAACCGGGCCAACATAAAAAAATCCTAATTCTTCAAAAAGTGTTCCGCCTGTAACAATCCCTCTAGCAAACTCTTCAGCTTTTTTTGCAGCTTTACCTATTCTTTCTGGAAATGTTTTTGAAACAATTTTTCCTCCAAGATTTTTAAATGACTGATAAGTGCCGGATGAAATTAGTCTTGAAAGATAATTGCTTAATGCACCAACTGGTGGTGCAATTGACATATCGTTATCATTAAGAATAACTACTAATCTTGATTTTTCAGAACCGGCATTATTCATTGCTTCATATGCCATGCCTCCGCTCATTGCCCCATCACCTACAACGCAAATAACATGATTTTTTTTCTTCATTAAGTCTCTAGCTATAGCCATTCCTAAACCAGAAGACATTGCTGTTGAAGCATGAGCAGCGCCAAATGGATCATACTCGCTTTCCTTCCTTTTTGTAAATCCATAAAGACCATTTTTTTGTCTAAGTGTTTTTATTTTATCTCTTCTTCCAGTTAAAATTTTATGTGGATAAGCTTGATGTCCTACGTCCCAAACAAGCCTATCATTTGGCGTATTAAAAACATAATGTATTGCAATTGTTAATTCTATTACTCCCAAACTTGCACCGAGATGACCTCCTGTAACTGAAACCGCATTTACAGTTTCGTTTCTCAATTCATCAGCTACATTCTCCAAATTATTTTTAGGTAATTTACGTAAATCTTTTGGAAAATTTATTTTATCTAATAAAGGAGTGTTAGTGTCATCCATAAATTGTTTATTATATTATACTTATTTATTTCTTTCTACAATAAATTGTGCTACTTCTCTTAACAAATCTGCTTTACGATCAAAAATTTCCAAATGTTTTATAGCTTGATTACCTAGAAACTCTAGTTGTTTTTTTGCTCTATCTCTACCTAAAATTGAAACAAAGTTTTTTTTACCAGATTTTTTATCTTTATTAACTTTTTTTCCTAATTTCTTTGTTGTGCTTGTAACATCTAACAAATCATCTCGAATTTGATAAGCTAAACCTATATCGTGTGCATAACCTTGTAATGCAAATTTATGTTTTTTTTCTGCTCTACCTAATATTGCTCCTGCATCGCATGAAAAGGCAATTAATGCACCGGTTTTTAATCTTTGAATTCTTGTAATAACTCCTATGCTTAACTTTTTTTTTTCAGCTTCAAGATCCATCATTTGACCAGCAACCATACCACATGCCCCTGCTGCTTTTGCTAATTCATAAATTAATTCGCATCTAATTTTCGGATCATTATGCGTCAAACTATCAGATAAAATTTGAAAAGATAAAGTAAGTAAAGAATCTCCCGCTAAAATTGCTGTTGCTTCATTATATTTTTTGTGTGTTGTAAGTAATCCTCTTCTTAAAATATCATTATCCATTGCTGGCAAATCATCATGAATAAGGGAATAAGCATGTATCATTTCTATTGACGATGCTACTCTTAATGCATTCTTTTCATCAACATCGAATAATTTAGATGATTGGATTACTAAAAAAGGTCTTAATCTTTTCCCACTAGACAAAATTGAATAATTAATGGCTTCAAAAAGTTTTTTTTCTATACCTTTTCCGATTGGTAAAAGCGATTTGATTGTTTTATCAACTTCTTTTCGTGCATTTTTTAAATTTAATTTTAAATCACTCATATTTATTTATCAATATTAAATTCAGTGATATTGGCTTTTGCTTCATCTATTTTTTTTTTTGCTTCTTTTAATTTTTTTTCACAATGTTTTTTTAACAAAATTCCTTTGTTATATAAATTAACTGCATTTTCTAATGATGAATTACCATCTTCGAAACTTTCAGTAATATTTTCTAATTCTTCTAAAGCGTCTTCAAATGAAAGATCATTAATATTTTTTTCATCAATTTTTTTATTATTCATAAAATCAATCCTTTTACATGCATCAAACAACTTTCTGATAAAGCTTTAATATTATAACCACCTTCTAAACATGAAATCAATTTACCTTTACAATGTTTAATGGCAAAAGAATTTAATTTCTTAGTTATCCAGTAAAAATCTTCTTTTGTTAGTCTAAAATCTGCTAAAGGATCATCAATATGTGCGTCGAAACCAGCAGAAATAAAAATGATTTCTGGAGAAAATTTATCCAACTTAGGAATTATTATATCTTCGTATGATTTTTTAAATAATAAACTATCAGTTCCAGCAGGCAAAGGTACATTTGTTATGTTATTATTTATTCCTGTTTCTTCTTTAAAACCCGTGCCTGGAAAAATTCCTTCTTGATGAGTCGAGGCATAAAACATATTGGGATCATTCCAAAACATTTTTTGAGTTCCATTTCCATGATGAACATCAAAGTCAATAACTGCGCACTTTTTAACTTTATATTTCAATCTTGCATAATTAGCTGCTATAGCAATGTTGTTAAAAAAACAAAAACCCATAGCTTTTTGTGGTTCAGCATGATGTCCTGGCGGCCTTATAGGGCAAAAAGCATTTTTAAAATTTCCTTCAAAAACAATATCAACTGCCATACATACAGAACCTGCAGCTTTAAATGCAGCATCTAAAGTATGTTTACTTAAAATTGTATCTGCATCAATTTTAAAAGATTCTTTTGTTGGTGATTTACTTATTATATTATCAAAGTATTTTTTAGAGTGAACAGTAAGAAAATACTTAGATTCAACCTTTTCCCCTTTAAACCATTTTATTTCTTTTGATTCAATTCCTTTTAGTGTCTTATTAATAGCAATTAATCTTTCTTTACTTTCTGGATGATTAATTCCTGTATCATGTAGAATACAATCTTTATGTGTTACAATAGCAGTGGACATAATAAATAAATTTATCTTGAAAATACTTTTACTAAAATATTTATAGTTAAACTAATTATGAAAAAAATTATTTTATTCATCTTTATAATTATATTTATAAATTATAACATTGAAGTTTTACACGCAAATACTGAAAAACTTGCAAGGGTATTAATTAATACCGTAAAAAAAGAGTTTATAAGTGAATCTTATATTGTCACATCAAGAGTTGCCGCATTTAAAAGTGATACAATATCTGTCAAAAGTCCTGGACCGGTAGAAGATGTTTATGTAGAAGTTGGTGACTTTGTTAAAAAAGGAAGCATTTTACTTAAAATTGAAAATGATGAATTAGAAGCAAACAAAAATAATAAAGAAGGCGAATTGTCAGAAAGTTTGGCAAAATTAGAACTAGAGGAAAAAAAACTTGAAAGGCTTAAGTCTTTAATGAGTTCTCCTTCTTTTAAAAGAGCAGAATATGAAGATCAAATAAATATTGTGAAAGCAGCTGAAGGAAATCTAATTAAAATTACTTCTCAATATAATAAAGCTAAAATAATTTATGATGATGCAATTTTAAAAGCTCCTTATTCCGGTGTTATTTCAAAAAGATTAGTTACAAAAGGAAATTATGTAAATACTGGTACGCCTGTTTTTGAATTAGTTAACAATGAAAAATTTGAAATAGAAGCAAATATTCCTTCTGATAAAATTTCACTTTTAAATAAAAAAAAAGAAGCAGAAATTATTCTTTTTGATGGAAAAATTTTAAAATCATCTTTTCGATCAATTATTCCAAAAGAAAATCCAAATACAAGAACTGTTATTGTAAGATTTAAGCCACTTTTTGACCAAAAAAAATCAAATCTTTTAATTAACCAAAATATGAATCTAAAAATATTTTTAAAATCAAAAAAACCAATAAAAACAATAAGTAAAGATGCATTATTAATTAAGAATGGTAATACAGTTGTTTACGTAATAGAAGATAATATTGCAAAATTAAAACCAATTAAAATTGGAATGCCTTATAAGAATTCTATAGAAGTTTTAGATGGATTAAAAGAAGGCGAAAAAATTGTTGTTAGAGGAAATGAAAGATTAAGACCAAATCAAGAAATACAAATAGAGGAAGATAAATAAGTTGGGTGTTATTAAAAATTGTCTTAAAAGACCAATAATAATTTATTCTCTAATAATATTAATTATTTTTTCTGGGCTTTTAGCATTATTTAAAATTCCAATTCAATTAACTCCTGATGTAAGAAAGCCTGTTATTGAGATAACCACAAATTGGCAAGGTGGTTCCCCAAGCGAAGTTGAAAGAGAAATTGTTGTTAAACAAGAAGATGTTTTAAAATCTGTAAAGGGAGTAGAGCAAATAAAAAGCAATGCTTATGACAAGAAATCTGAAATAAAATTAGAGTTTAATTCTTCAAAAAATTTTCAAACTGCTTTATTGATGGTATCAAACGCACTTGACAGAGTAAGAGGTATGCCTGAAGAAATTATGAGACCAACTATAGAAACATCTGGTAGTGAGGATGCTCCTATAGCGTGGATTATGTTAAGACCTATAAAAAAGATAGACAAGTCTATGTCAGAGTTTGGCGATTTAACTGATAATTTAATTAAAACAGAATTAGAAAAAATTCCAGGCATTTCAAGATCTAATATTTATGGTGGTAATAAAACTGAAATGCAAGTTATTGTAGATCCTAAAAGATTATCTATATACAAATTAACAATTTCAGATATTGCAAATAGTTTAATTTCATCCAATATTTCTCTAACAGCCGGTGATGTGGACGAGGGGAAAAGAAAATATTTGATAAGAGCTGAAGGTCAATTAGATAGTCCAGAAAAATTGAAAAAAGTTGTTATAAAAGTAAACAAAGACGAACAAAGTCAATTTTCATCAAAAATTTTTTTAGAAGATGTAGCTGAGATTAAATACGGAATCAAAGAACCTATTGCATATATTCGATCATTTGGAAAAGAAGTAATTGCTATAAGTTTAGTAAGAGATGTAGGGGTGAATGTTTTGGAAACAATGAAAAAAGTAAAAGAAACAATAAAAAGATTAAATCCACTATTAAATAAAGAAGGTCTTGAGCTTAAACAAGTTTATGACGAATCTATCTACATTAATTCCTCAATAGATCTAGTTCAACAAAATATAATTGTTGGTGGTTTGTTAGCTGCGCTAATATTATTATTATTTCTAAACTCTGCCAGAGCTACGTTGGTAATTGCAACTACTATACCTCTTACAATAATTGGTACTTTTGTTGCAATGGCTATATTAGGAAAATCCTTAAATGTAATAAGTTTAGCTGGATTAGCTTTTGCTGTTGGAATGGTTATTGATGCTGCAATTGTTGTTTTAGAAAATATTTTTAGACATAAAGAAATGGGGAAAAGTGATTACGCTGCTTCTTTGATTGGAACTAAAGAAGTATGGCAAGCAGTGTTTTTATCAGCATTAACAACTGTTTTAGTCTTTGTACCTCTTTTAGTTGTACAAGTAGAAGCAGGTCAATTATTTAGAGATATATCTGTTGCAATTTGCGTTGCTATAAGTTTGTCATTAGTTTTGGCGATAACATTAATACCTGTTATTTCTAATAAATTAAAACTATTACAAACTGATAATCAAAAAAAAATTTGGAAAATTAATACTCCAAAAATATTAGAAATTTTTGCATTAAATTTTTTACACAAATTTTATAAATATTTAGCATGGGTTTTGCCTTCCAAAAAAAAAGCTGCGATTACAATTTCAACAATTATTTTAATTACCATTTTTGGCATTTTTATTCTTATACCTAAGCTTGAATATTTGCCAGAAGGAAATAAAAATTTAGTTTTTGGAGTATTAAGCCCACCTCCTGGATATAATCTTAAAACAACTAGTGAAATTGCTCAAAATATTGAAAATCAAATTAAACCTTACTTTGTTTTAGAAGAGGGGGGTGAAGCAAGTGCAAATGAATACCCTAGAATAAGTAACTTTTTTTTCGTATCAACTGCTACAAGAATTTTTATTGGTGCTTCAACCAAAAATCCTAACAAAACAAAAAAAATTATTCCTTTAATGGAAAAACTTGCGTTCCAAGAAACCGGGACTCTAGGTTTTATTAACCAACCATCTATTTTTGGAAGGACAACAGGTGGGGGTAGAAAGATTGACATAAATTTTAGTGGTACTGATTTAAATGAAATTTTAGATTTAGCTAAGAAAGCTTTTTTTATTACCAATAAAGTGTTTCCTGAAAAACTTGGTAGGACTCAAATTCAACCAAAGCCAGGTTTGGAACTTGGTACGCCGGAACTTAGATTTATTCCAGACATGGAAAAATTAGCTGAGAATGGAATTACAGTAAAAGAATTTGCTAACAGTATGGATGCTTTTAATGATGGTTTGTGGATTGATGAAATTGTAGCAGATGGTAGAAAAATGGATTTAAGAATAATTGGAAAAAAAGATCAAGAAATTAATTTTACTCAACAAATATCAAATATTCCTATTGTTTCAAAATCTGGTATTACAATTCCTCTTTCATCAGTTTCTAAAAATGAAATTACATCAAGTGCTGTATCTATAAGACATATTGATTTTAAAAGAACTGTAAGTTTACAAATTAGACCCCCTTCTCAAATTCCTTTAGAGGAAGCAATAAAAACGCTCAACGTTGCTGTAGTAAAAGGTTTAGATGATGAGGCTTTTGAAAAAGGAATTATAATAAATTTATCAGGAACTGCTGATAAACTATCACAAACCTTAGATGCGATGTCATTATCTATTGCTATTGCTTTAATTCTGGTTTTTTTAAGTTTAGCAATACTTTTAGAAAGTTTTATTCTATCTTTAGTTATAATGATTGCTGTACCTCTTGCAACTGCAGGAGGTTTTATTGGGCTTAAAGTTCTCAATTTTTTTACCTTCCAAGCACTAGATATGTTGACTCTTCTTGGTTTTTTAATTTTGATTGGAATTGTAGTTAATAATTCTATTTTATTAGTTCTTAAAACTGTAGATTCAATTAAAGAAAAAAATATGTCAAAAACAGATGCTATTTTTGATTCAGCAAAAACTAGGGTGAGACCAATTTTTATGTCTACTCTTACGAGTATTTTTGGAATGTTTCCTTTAGTATTATTTCCTGGCGCTGGATCTGAGTTGTACAAAGGATTGGGATCTGTTGTTATAGGAGGGTTGTTTTTTTCGGCAATTCTAATTCTAATAATTGTACCTGCTTTGTTAACTTTAACAATTAATGAAAATAAAATAATTATTAAAGGCTCTTACAAATAGAAATTTTTATTATCCCCTTTTTTTTACTTGAGCTTTGAAATAAACAATTATTATTTACTTCGCAAAAAGCTTTGAAATCTTTTACTGCTTTTATATCAGTTGTTAAAACTTCTAAAACATCGCCTGTTTTTAACTTTTTTAATAACTTTTCTGCTTTTAAAACCGGTATTGGGCATCTTAAACCTTTTACATTCAAAACTGTTTTTGTCATTAAAAAAAAAATAAATAAATTCTTGATAAATTTTATCTTTTATAAAAGAATCATATAAAAAATAAATAAAATGTTAATAAGAGATATTTTAAAGAAAAAAGGCAGCAGGACTATTACAACTTCTAAAGAAACAAAAGTAGTCGATATTGCTCATATCCTAACAAAAGAAAAAATAGGAGCTATAGTAATATTAGAAAAAGAAGAAGTTATTGGTATTCTATCTGAAAGAGACATAGTTAGAGCATTTACTCAAAAAAAATCAGTAAGAAATACAGAGGTTCAGGAAGTAATGACAAAAAATGTATATACATGCACTTTAGAAGATAATAATGAAGATCTCTTAAGTTTAATGGTAACCAAGAAATTTAGACATTTACCAGTATTAGATAAAAATAAACTTGTTGGAGTTGTAAGCATAGGTGACCTAGTAAAAGACAGGACTAAAAGATTAAAAAAAGAAATTGATCAACTCAAAAATTATCTTACTAAATCATATTAAATAAATAGATCACAGTAATAGGTCATTTAAACTTGATTTAATAAAATAGTAAGATAATTTTTTATTTAATAACATGAAAATCATTAAAAATTTACTTTTATCAGTCTTTTTTATTCTAGTATTCAATCCAGTAAAAGCTGAAGAAAAAAGTTTAAATATTGGATTACTTAAATTTGGAAGTGTAAATTGGGAAATTAATATTATTGAACACAATGAATTAGACAAAAAAAATAATATTTTAATAAAAAAAACATTTTTCTCTACTAAAAATGCTGCGGCGATAGCATTGCAAGGTAAATCAGTTGATATTATAGTTACTGACTGGTTATGGGTTTCAAGGCAAAAAGGGCAAAGCAGAAACTATGTTTTCTTTCCTCATTCAATGACAGTAGGTGGAATTATGGTTAAACATGACTCAGAAATAATTAATATAAAAGATTTAGAAAACAAAAAACTCGGAATTGCTGGAAGTTCAATTGATAAAAGCTGGTTATTATTTAGAGCTTATTCTAATAAAAAAATAAACAAAGATCCAAAAAAATTTCTAAAACCAGTTTATGCAGCGCCTCCACTTTTAAATGAGTTTGTTGAAAGAAATGAAATTGATGCTGTATTAAATTATTGGCATTATAACGCAAGACTTAAATCAAAAGGTTATAGAGAGTTAATATCTATTGAAAGTATTTTAAAAAAT
>Ga0066867_10001249_pt1 | contig 12625 bp, 12 predicted proteins | sample ETN01SmetaG_4_FD_65606 | JGI IMG/M metagenome (GOLD analysis project Ga0066867, IMG submission 65606) | Marine microbial and viral communities from oxygen minimum zone, Eastern Pacific Ocean - ETNP2014F12-01SV261 | ecosystem: Environmental > Aquatic > Marine > Oceanic ... | reverse complement strand
TAGATTTTAAACATCAAGACATAAAAAAGGATTATTTAGGATATTTAATTCCAAATCATTTAATAAGAAAATATCTATACAAAAATTTAAAAAAGAAAAAAAATATAACTTCAATTGAGGCGGAATGTTTAGATATAAAAGTAAATAAAAACAATTCTATAATTTTCCTATCAAATAATGAAAAAATTAAATCTTCATTAGTTGTAGCGTCAGATACACGTTTTTCAAAGACACGGACAATGATGGGAATTTCGTCATTTATGCATAATTTTAACAAACATATGATTGTTTGTAGAATGAAGCATGAAAAATCTCATAACAATATTGCTTATGAATATTTTCAATACGATCAAACGCTGGCTCTTTTACCATATATTAATAATCAATCATCAATCGTAGCAACTGTTTTCAAAAATCAAGCTGATTCTTTAATTAAATTGAATGTTAATGAATTTAATTCTCAAATGGAGAACAATTTTAATAATCAGTTTGGCAAAATGAAACTAATAGGAAAAAGATATTCTTATCCAATGATTACAGTTTATTCAAAAAAATTTGTTGCAAATCGTTTTGCTTTGATTGGTGATGCTGCTGTTGGTATGCATCCTGTAACGGCACATGGATTTAATTTAGGATTGAAAGGAATAGAAATATTAAGCAATGAAATTAAATTAGCTCTAGAACATAAAATTGATATCGGATCTTCTTCTGTTCTTAAAAAATTTCAATACAAATTACATAAAGTTGCTATACCTATATATTTAAGCACAAATGGTATTGTTTCTTTATACACAAACACTACTTATCCAGCTAGGCTTGCTAGAAAACTAGCGCTTAGAGTGGCTAATACTATTAGGCCAGTTAAACAAGCCTTTTTAAGTGCTCTTGAGTAAAATAATTTAAGAAACTCTCTTATAGAAATGAATTACATTGTTTTGTTTTAGTGCTTCATTTTTTACCATTACTTCTTTAAGTTTCAAAACCATATCAAAAATCATGTGATCAGAATGAAATGGTCCAGGAGTAAATCTCAATCTTTCAGTACCAATTCTAACCGTTGGATAATTTATTGGCTGTACGTATATGCCTTCTTTGTAAAGCAAATCATCACTTATTTGCTTACACTTAATGGCATCACCAATAATTACTGGAACTATATGTGAGTTATTTTCTAACACATTTATTCCTGCTTTAGCTAACTCATATTTTGTTTTTTTAGATCTTTCTTTTAATTGGTTTCTTAGATCGTTATGTTCTATAACATATCTAATTGAAGTTAAGGCTCCTGCGCAAATAACTGGGCTAAGGCTTGTTGTGAATATAAAACCAGGAGCTAAACTTCTGATAGTATCTAAAAAATCTTTTTTTCCAGCAATATAACCACCTTGCATACCAAACGCTTTACCTAAAGTACCATTAATAATATCAATTTTATCTTGCAACTTTTCTCTTTCTGAGATTCCTCCACCTTTTAATCCATATAAACCAACAGCATGAACTTCGTCCAAATAAGATATTGCATTATATTTTTTACACAAATTAATAATTTGTTTTAACGGGCTTATGTCTCCATCCATTGAATACACCGATTCAAAAACAAGGCATTTTGGATCAGGTATTTTTTTTAATAATTCTTCCAAATGATTCAAATCATTATGTTTCCAAATTACTTTTTTTGCTTTGCTGTGACTAATTCCTTGAATGATTGAGGAGTGATTTTCACTATCGCTAATATAAGTAATATCAGGCAAAACTTTTGGAATAGTTTCAAGAGTAGTTAAATTAGCAACATAAGCAGAAGTAAAAATTAGCGCAGATTCTTTTTTATGTAATTTTGCCAATTCTACTTCTAATGCTTCATGATATTTTGTTGTTCCTGAAATATTTCTTGTACCTCCGGATCCTGTTCCAACATTATCTAAAGCAGTTTTCATAGCATCAATAACAAATTGATGTTGACCCATGCCCAAATAATCATTCGAACACCAGTTTACAATTTTTTTTACGCCATATTTAGAATACCAGATTGCATTTGGAAATTTTCCACGTTTTCTTAATATAGTGTTAAAAATTCTATATTTTCCTTCTTTCTTTAGATTTTTTATAAATTTCTTGAATTTATTTAAATATTTCATCTTATTTTTCCATTAAATAATAAATTATAATAAAGTTTCATAATAAATAATCTTATTTTGAATAATTATTTATTATTTGACGTAGATCAACTTCTTTATTATTTAGATTTGAATTAGATGTGACAAATAATACTTTTAATTATTATTTGGCTTAAAAAACTCACTTTCTCCTATTATTTTATTTTTTTCAAGCATATCGAAATAAGGAGAAGATAATTCCTCAAATGCTTCAGTCCAAGTTCCTTGTGTAGCTGCTTTTGAATATTCAGTGGCTCTTCCTTCAAAGAAATTCATATGCTCAACAGCATTTAATATAGAATCCAACCATACCAACGGATTCTTATCAACCTTATAAAGAGGATCCAAATTTAATTGAATCAATCGTCTATTGGCAATCCACCGGATGTACTGTTTTACTTCTTCGGGTTTTAAATTCTCCAAAGGTCCTTGTTCAAAAGCCAAATTGATCATTGCATCTTCCTGTGCAACAGCAATTTTACATGCTTGATAAATTTCGTCCTTCAATTTAGCCGTCCAAACTTCAGGATTTTCTTTTATCAGTTCATTGAATAATCGGATCATGGAGTTACAATGAAGCGTTTCGTCACGCACCGACCAGGTAATGATCTGGCCCATGCCTTTCATTTTATTGTGTCGTGGAAAATTTAAAAGAATCGCAAAGCTTGCAAATAATTGCACACCCTCCGTAAACGCACTGCAAATTGCAACTGTTTTGGCGATGTCGTGAAGCGTATCTGACTTGCATTCTTGCAAGTAATCGTATTTATCTCTCATAGCCTTGATTTTTAAAAATTCTGAGTATTCCGTTTCGGGCAAACCAACAGTATCTAACAAATGTGCATATGCTGCCATATGAACAGTTTCCATAGCAGAAAAAACAGAGAGCATCATCTTTACTTCTGTGGGTTTAAAAACATTCATACAATGACCCATGTAATAATTATTAACTTCAACATCTGCTTGGGTAAAAAATCTAAATATTTGCATAAGTAAATTTTTTTCAGATGGAGTAATTTTTTTTGCCCAATCTCGTACGTCATCAGACATGGGAACTTCTTCAGGTAACCAATGAATTCTTTGCTGGGTTAACCAAGCATCATAGCACCAAGGATATCTAAAAGGTTTATAAACAGGATTTCCAACTAACAATCCTTTTTTTTTAGAGTTGATTTCGAAAGAGAGATTTTTTTCTGGGGTTAACTGAGTCATAACATAATTTGTATTAATTTATAATAGAATCGTTTCAAGCTACATTATCGTTTATTAGATCTAACAATATTGATCTAAATCATTTTATTATTTGATTTAAATCAAAGAGATTATTCATTTTTAAGTTATTTTTTTTCATGAGTTCAAATAATAGACTAATAAAAAATACTATAATTTTTTTATTTATTATTCTTTTTGTATCAATTTTCTTTTTTCCGTATTCAAAATCAAAAGCAGCAGACACAACCGTAGAGATGCTTAATAAATTAGATGGAGAAATTATGATTTTTTCAAAAAAAATTGTAAGAATAGATGTTGGGGGCACAATTTATTGGAAAGCTACGGATAGAGGTCATAATGTTGAGTTTATTAAGAAAGCGATACCAGAAGGTGTAGAAAATTTTAAATCAAAACTCAACGTAGATGTGGAGTATAAATTTACTATACCAGGCATATATGCATATTGGTGCACTCCTCATAAGAGTATGGGAATGATTGGATTTGTGGTTGTTGGAAATGATAAATCAAATTTTGATTTAATAACAAAAGCAAAATTTTACGGAAAGTCAAAAAAAATAGCCAAGGGACTTATAGAACAATTATAAGTGAGAATTAATGAGCTATTATGATCAAACCTCAACAATTTGTACAACGTCAGAGATGATAAAAAAATTGAAAAATAGAAATAAATATTTAACTGAAGATATGCTTGAACAAACAGAAAAATTAAAAAAAAATATAAATATTCTTCATAAAGAATTAGAACAAGTTAAAGAAGAAAATAGAAAATTAAACTTTTTGATTGAAAATTACAGAATAACTAACAAATAAATAGGATGAAGTTCTTATTGCATTGATATAGAATATAAAGGAGAAAAATAAATAAATATAAGGGGTTAATGTCGGTCGTCAAAGATCTAAAAAAACAACATAAAAAACTAGAAACGGCAATTAAAAAAATAACAAAAACAAGACTTAATGACAGAACCTCAGCTTCTTGGGCACAGTTAAAAGAATTAAAGAAAGAGAAATTACAACTTAAAGATAAAATTACAAAATTATCAAATAAATAATTAGGCGCTTCTAAATAATTTAGTCATAATAAATTCTTTATGACCTAGTACTTCAGCGCAAGTTAAACGACCACTTGCTGTTCTTATGGTAGTTTTTATTAATTCATCACCAGCCTGATCCATATTCATTTCTCTTTTTAAAATTTTTGAAACATCTAGATCAATATGTTCTTTCATATTGATGGCTGTACTGGGATTGCCTGTTAATTTAATTACAGGTTCAATTGCGTTACCAATAATATTTCCTTGTCCAGTAGGAAATAAATGAATGTTAAAACCAGCTGCAGCTTGCAAGGTTAAACATTCTCCAGCAGCAGACGATGTATCCATAAAGTATAGTCCTGGACCTTTTTTAGGTTCTTCAGCTGGAGTTAATACATCGATAAATTTTCTTGATCCAATTTTTTGAAAGTTACCAAAAGCTTTTTCCTCAATTGTTGTAAGACCACCTGCAATATTACCTGCTGTTGGTTGACTTTCTGAAAGATCATTTGTTGCTTCTTTAAGAATAAAATCGTTATAATCAGTCCATGTTTTCATAAATTTTTCAGAAACTTCAGGAGTAGCGCCTCTTGTAGCGCAAACTTTTTCAGCACCAGTCAGTTCTGATGTTTCACCAAAACATAAATGAACTCCTAATGGCTCCAATTTATCCATTAAATTTCCAACTGCAGGATTAGCCGCCATACCAGAAGTTGTATCTGACTCTCCGCATTTAACCGATATCCATAAATCACTTATTGGACATTCTTCTCTTTGTTTTTCAGAAGCCCATTGTGATAATTCTTGTGCTTTTTTTGAAGCTTTCATTGTAGTTTTAATATCACCAGTTCCCTCAATACTAAAACCTTCTACGGGTTTTCCTGTAGTTGCTATCGCATCAACGATTCTTTTAGTCCATTTTGGCTCTATACCAATAACAATTACGGCAGCAACATTTGGATTCTTTCCAGTTCCAATTATAGTTTCAAAAAATAATTCTAAATCCGCACCAAACTGAAGTCTTCCATAAGCGTGAGGTATTGCAAAAGTACCTTTTATGTTATTTGCAACAGCTTCAGCGCAAGCATTTGAAATATCATCAACAGGAAGAATTACTACGTGATTTCTAGTACCAACTCTACCATTTTCTCTTTTATAACCTAAAAAACTTTTTGGAATTTCCATTTCTACCACTTCTTAGTTTTAACATTGTGAACATGTACATGCTCACCTTTTTTGATTGATTTAACTACTTTGCCAATATCATGGCCGTATTTTATAATGGTATCGCCTTTATTAAAATCAATCATAGCTATTTTGTGTCCTAAAGGGATTTCATTTAAAGATTGAATACTTACTGATTTATCATTTTCCATAATCCAGCATGAACAATCTTGTTTGGGAGTGATTTTTTCAATAACTACTACACCAACATTATCTTTTTCATCGTGGATAATAATATCTGTTTTTGCCATAGAAACCATTTCTTAGTAGAAAATTTGTTAGAATTTATATATTAATCTCGTGTTTGCAAACAAAAACTTATAGAATTATAAATAGAGGTAATTAACCATTATGACAAAAATGACCACTGAAGAAGCTTTTGTAAAAGTTCTTCAAACACATGGCATCGAGAATGCTTTTGGAATTATAGGATCTGCATTTATGCCTATATCAGATTTATTTCCTAAAGCTGGAATTACTTTTTGGGATGTAGCACATGAATCTAATGGCGGTCTAATTGCAGATGGTTACACAAGAGCTTCTGGAAAAATGTCTATGATTATTGCTCAGAATGGTCCAGGAATAACTGGATTTGTTACTCCAGTCAAAACTGCTTATTGGAATCACACACCATTACTTTTAGTAACACCACAAGCAGCAAATAAAACAATAGGACAAGGTGGCTTTCAAGAAGTTGAACAAATGAATTTATTTAAAGATATGGTTTGCTATCAAGAAGAAGTTAGAGATCCATCAAGAATGGCAGAAGTTCTTAATAGAGTTATCGAAAAAGCTCGGAGAGGATCTGCACCTGCGCAAATAAATATACCGAGAGACTATTGGACCCAAGTTATTGATATTGAATTACCACCAATAGTTAGATTAGAAAGACAAGCTGGAGGAATTGATGCCGTAAACAGAGCTGCAAAATTGTTATCTGAGGCAAAATTTCCAGTAATATTATCTGGAGCTGGAGTTGTAATTGGCGGAGCTATCGAAGATTGTAAGAAACTTGCAGAAAAATTAGATGCGCCAGTTTGTTCAGGTTATCAGCATAATGATAGTTTTCCAGGAAGTCACCCATTGTTCGCAGGACCATTGGGTTACAATGGTTCAAAAGCTGCAATGGAACTAATTTCAAAAGCCGATGTTGTTTTGGCTTTAGGAACAAGACTAAATCCATTCTCAACATTACCTGGATATGGAATAGATTATTGGCCTAAAAAAGCTAGCATTATTCAAGTAGACATGAATTCTGACAGAATAGGTTTAACAAAAAGAGTTACAGTAGGAATATGTGGAGATGCAAAATTAGTAGCCCAACAACTTTTGAATAAACTTTCTTCTAATGCAGGCGATACAGATAGACAAAAAAGAAAAGACTTAATTCACAAAACTAAATCTGCATGGTTACAAATGCTAACAAGCCTAGACCACGAAGAAGATGATCCAGGAACAGTTTGGAATAAAGAAGCAAGAGAAAGAGATGGCGATCGTATGTCACCACGGCAAGCGTGGAAAGCTATACAATCTGGGATGCCCCAAGATGTAATAATTTCAAGCGATATTGGTAATAATTGTGCAATAGGAAATGCTTATCCAACTTTTGAAAAAGGAAGAAAATATTTAGCTCCAGGATTATTTGGCCCTTGTGGCTATGGTTTTCCATCAATTTTAGGTGCAAAAATTGGTTGTCCAGAAACTCCCGTTATAGGTTTTGCTGGTGATGGAGCTTTTGGAATTAGCATGAGCGAAATGAGTTCATGCGCAAGGAAAGAATGGCCAAAAATTACAATGGTAATTTTTAGAAATTATCAATGGGGAGCCGAAAAAAGGAATTCTATTTTATGGTATGATGATAATTTTGTGGGTACCGAATTAGATCCTGAACTTAGCTATGCAAAAATTGCTAATGCATGTGGATTAAAAGGAGTTGCAGTTAAAACAATGGAAGAGACCACAAAAGCTATTAAACAATCTTGTGAAGATCAGGAAAAAGGCATCACAACATTTATAGAAATCATTTTAAATCAAGAATTAGGAGAACCTTTTAGAAGAGATGCTATGAAGAAGCCAGTTAAAGTAGCTGGTATAAACAAAGACGACATGATACCTCAAAAAACAGGTAATTAATTATTTAACTCACCTTTTTTAATACGCCATTCCCTAGTCATATATTCTTTGGCTTCATTAGATTGTATTTTTCTTAAAGCTGATAAAGTTAAACCTAATCTTTCTACACTGACAATATTTTCACCTTCAAACAACTGCATGCAATTCATTTTTCTATATCTCAAAACTCTATTTGTCATTATTACATATTCTGCATCCTCAGGTATAGCTTGATTGGTTTTTAAAATCCTATCAAAATAAAATTTATAACTTTTCATATTTGTATCACATGTTCTTATTTTTAATTTTGAAGCTTCAACTTCACCATATTTATCTTTAATTTTTTGTATTAACTCTCCGTAAGAAGCGTACCAATAGTCATGTTCAAACTTGTTTTGAGATTTAGAAAATATGGGACTACTTAAATAATTGGTATATACATACTGATAAGGCGTTAATGATATAAATCTATAAATAAATAGAAATAAAAAAAATAAAACTACAAATGAAAAAGGTTTATAAAAATAATTTGATTCTTTAAAATTGTTTATAATAAAAAACAATCCGAAAGAAGCTATTGTTGCAAAGAAGGGTATTGTAAATAAAAAAAGTCTTGCATTATCGTAAAGGTTAGTTTTAGAAAAAATCATCATCAATATAGGAAAAAACAAAATTATATTTAGTAGGTAAAAAAATTTTGTAAATTCAATATTTATTTTTTCCAGAAAAAAATTTTTTTTTAAAAAAATGATTATATAAGAAAAAATTATCAAAAGTGAAAAATACAATGGAACTCGATATAAAAAAATATCGAATATATATGTTCTTGGAGTTTCTTGTATTTGGTAATAGTTTCCATTTATCACTCCATGAACAAAAGGTATCAGCCAGTTTGAAGATTTTTTAATTACCCCAAATACTAAAGCATAATTTCCTTCTAAAACATGTGGCCAAGCTATAATCGTTAATAATACAACTAAAAACGAACCAAGAGATAAATCTATTATAATGTTTAAATATTTTGTTTTTTTTTGAAAAATTATATATGCCCAAATTATTATTAGTGGAATTAGCAAAGCAATAAAAGTTAATCTATTGCCAGTGCCAAATCCTATAAATAAGGACATAAAAATTAGATATTTTATTCGAGATCCTTCTAAATTTTCTAAATAGTTTATAAAAAAATAAATAACCCAAATAAGAGCAAAAAATATAATAGGATCTTTAGGATTCATCCCTATATGTCCAAAGAATATTGGATTAAGCAGAGTTAAAATACAAGCAAGAATTGCTATTTCTTTATTAAATATTTTTCTGTTTACAAAAAATAATCCAACGATACCCAAGATTGAAAATATATAATTAACGAAATGTTTAATTTTTACTACATGTTTAATATCTATGAAAAAGTCAAAAAGTTTTAAAAAAAAATAATGAATGGTATCGTATAGTCCTGGGTAATATTTGTTATTTAACCAATCATAGGCATCAAAATTACCTAATTTACTTAAATATAAATATCTAAGTGCGCCATTTTTGTGATGATATCTTTCATCAACACCCAATCCTATAACCAATGCACAATAAAGTGAAAATATGCTTAAAGCTAAAGCAAAATAGATTAATAATTTAAAATAAGAATTTTTCACTAAGTCATTTCTTATATAGTTTAGAAAAGCTTTTTACAATTTTGTTATAAAAAAAAATTTAGGTAATAATTTTAATTTATGAAATCATTTAAGTAGTCAAATTTTGAACTAAATTTGCCATTTGAAGCTGTAGTGGCTCTATTAATTCGACCATCATCCTCATCTATTAAATAAGGTAATATTTCTGATATAATGCTGCTGCCAAATTCTTCACTAGCATCTTTCGGTAACTCCGAAGGCAAATTATCAACAGCCATAACAGCAATTCCTTTATTACCTAATTCAATTTCCTTCATTGAATCTATATTAATTGAATAATAAGGCTTTGCAATTGATGTGGATCTTATAGTGGTAGGTACCGATCCATTAATATCACATGTAATATCTCCGATGATTTTTAAATTTTTAAATTCATTAATTTGCTTAGAAAAAAATAATTTTGGAAATTTTGGATCCCAATAATGACAGGCTATAAATATATCTGTATCAAGCAGGTAGTCTTTTACTTTCGAAGTATATTCGTGAGGATTTAAAATAAAATCTTTATAAGAAGAAGTTTTACCATCTTTTCTTTCAACATGTTTGCTTGTTGAAATATTAGAAAAAATTGCTTCATTATGTTTTTTATTTAAATAATCATTAAGCGAAACCTGTCTAATATTTGCATACTTCAACATTTCCATAGCACCTTTTGAAGCTCTTCCACTTCCAGTAAGCAATATTTTTATTTTATTAAAATTTTGTTTACTAATTTGTTTTTTAATTTTTTCATAGTTATTAATTTCAAAAGCCCTTAAGAGCGTTTGTTGTTTGTATAATTTTAAGTAAAGATTTAAAGTATTATACGTACCGATAATACCTGCAAACCTACCAAATCCAAGATATCGATAACCTTTTCCTGAAACTTCTCTTACATTTTCATAGTCTATAAGTGTTATATTTTTTTTTATCACTTCTTTTAAAAGTTCTTTTTTATATTTAATGGTTTTGTCCTCTATGACTTGACCAATATATTGGCGAACTTTACTCGTGTGTGAAAAAAAAAAATAAGTTTTATCTTTAATAAGAGTAGATATTTCGACTTCTTTAACACCAAAAATGAAATCCGCTGAACCTAATTCATCTGTTATTTGGGCTCCCGCTTTTAAATAGTCTTCATCACTAAAACATCTTCTTTTAGAGGGTTGAACTATTATTTTCAAATTAGGAAATTTATTCAACAAATTTGATATTTGAGCTGGAGAAAAGGGGGTTCTATTTTCATCAATTCTTGCCTCTCTAAGAATAGCTAAAGTAATTTTTTTTTTTTTCATAATTAATTTAATTAATGTATTTTAGATTGTTTTATGCAAAAATTAAAGCTAGTACTGAATTATAATTAAATAAGAGATGACAAATAATTTTAAAATGGTTGTTTTAATAGTATTTGGAATAATTATTCTTTCTATTTTTAGAGTTAAATACAGCGATTATAATTTAAGTAGAACAATTTCCGCATGTATAGTTGCACAAAAAAAAACTTCCAAACTCATTAATCAAGAACAAGCAAGAAAATTTTGCGAAGATAAAATAAAAAAAAAGATTCAAGGTACTAAATAATATTTTGAATAGTAATATAATTACTAAACCAAGTTTTTGTTTTCCAATCAATATTTTTTTGTAAAATTGTTAAAACTTTTTCCATTTGTTTTTGAATCTAGTCATCAGAGAAAAATTAATCTTAGAAAATAATAGAGAAGTTTCTGTTATTTAGTTATTGCTTTATGCACGTATTAATTGATTTTTTTATTTATGCTTTTTATTAATATATTTAAATAACAATTCTACGACCCAAAATGAACACATTAAGTTTTGCCTTATACGTAGTAATGATAAGATAATTATAAAATTATCTTTAATGCAGAATTTTGGAACCAAAAAAATTGCTAAAGAATTAAGTAAATTAAAAAAACCATATAAAAAATTATCTAAGATATTAAGTTTAGATAAGTTAAAGGAAATTTCTTCCATATCTTTAACTAAAGCTTATCAAGATTTTAAAAAAAAAAAGAATGAAGAAATAGCTAAGAAAATTAAAAAAGAAAAAATTGAGCAAAAAAAACAAATATTAAAAGATAAACAACAACAACAAAAAAATGATCTGCAAAGATTAAAGGATGAAGAAAAAAGATTAAAAGATTTGGCAGTTGAAAGACAGAAAGAAGAAAATCAAAAAATAAAAGAAGAAAAGAAAAAACTAGAAGTTAAAGAAAAACTAAGATTGGATAATAAAAAACAACAAAAAAAAAATGAAGAACAAGCACGACAGATTGAAATTCGGAGAATAAAGACAGAAGAGCAAAAAATAAAAGATCAAGAAGAAAAAAAAATAAGGGAAGATGAACTAAAATTAAAACAAGAGCAATTAAGGTTGCAATACGTAGAAAAACAAAAGGCTAGAGAAGAAAAACAGAATAAAAATGATGAAGAATTAAAATTAAAATATTTAGAAAAACAAAGAATTAGAGAAGAAAAACAAAAAACAATAGATGAAGAAAAAAGATTAAAAGATTTGGCAGTTAAAAGGGAAAAAGAAGAAGAACGAAAATTAAAAGAAGAAGAACATAAGTTACAATATGAGAAGCAAAAATTAAAAGAAACTACACAAAAGTTGAAAAATTTAGAAACACAAAGAATAAAAGAACTAGACGCCCAGATATTAACAGAACAGGAAGAACATAAAGCAAAAGAAGAAGAATTAAGATTAAAAGAACAAGAACAAAAAGAAAAAGAAAATGAACAGAGATTAAGAGAGCAACAACAAAGAGCAGAAGAAGAAGAGCAAAAATTAAGAGAAGAGGAGCTTAAAATAAAAGAAGCAGAACAACAAAGAGAACTAGAAGGTAAAATTGAAGAAGAAAAAAGAATTAAAGAAGAAGAAGAAAGATTAAGGCAGTGGGAAATAAAATTTGATATTGAACAAAAAAAAAGGGAAGAGGAGTTGGTAAGAAAGTTTTATAGAAGCATCGAAGAAGATAAAACAAATATTAGCGAAGAAGATAAAACAAATATTAGCGAGGAAAATAAAGAGAATAATAATTACGAAGAAAAAAATTAATTTATTTCTATTCTCATATACTCTTTAAAGAATTACTATATCCGATTTCTGTCTTCCTTGTCTTAAAGTGATTTTATATTACAACATAATAAATATAGAACATACACTTTGAAACCTGAGGCG
>Ga0066867_10001246_pt1 | contig 12649 bp, 8 predicted proteins | sample ETN01SmetaG_4_FD_65606 | JGI IMG/M metagenome (GOLD analysis project Ga0066867, IMG submission 65606) | Marine microbial and viral communities from oxygen minimum zone, Eastern Pacific Ocean - ETNP2014F12-01SV261 | ecosystem: Environmental > Aquatic > Marine > Oceanic ... | reverse complement strand
TGGCCGTCTCTGGGCTGGAGGAAAGTAGATCTGGACACGGGAGATGAAGGTGGAACGACCGAAGGGATCTTCTCCTGTGAGTGGAAAGGCGACGTGCTATATGGTTCCAACGAGGCGGTCTCGGGAAACTACACCCTGGGATATGGAGTCGACCCCGAAAATGCCGATGAGTCCCATCAAAGGCCTCCTGAAAGACTTATGCTCTGGCATGCGAATTACCATCCGGATGGTGGTCAACTTTTCTTTCCTTTGGAGAACAAACCTTTTCTGTGCCCTTTAGCCCTTCCAGGAGATGACATCCAACCCCAGGATTTCATCTGCTTTCGCTGCAACGGAAACCAGGGGCTTTATATCCATCCCGACATCTGGCATGAAGGCATTTTCCCGATCCAGGGGAAACAGCGCTTCTTCGACAAACAGGGGGCTGTGCACGCCAGAATTTCCGTTGATTTTGCCCGTGAATTCGGATGCCTCCTCGAGATCCCATTAGCCTAGATCCACTCACGTGTGAATCACTCATTCTGGGTTGGCTGGAAAATCTTCTTTAGATTTTTATGGAATAATCTATTTTGTGCCTCAAAACCCTGAATTGAATTTAAGGAAAAAAGAACCTTTGATGAAGAAAAAAGCACTGGTAGCCGGAGCCCTGGGGGTGATCGGGCGGAGCCTGATTCAGGAACTGGAACGCCAGGGCGATTGGGAAGTCGTCGGGATCTCACGCAGGATTCCAGATTTTGAAACCTCATCAATCTATCTTTCGCTCGACCTTCTGGACCGTGAGGCATGTGAAAACCAGCTTCGGGGGCTGAAAGACATCACCCACCTGTTCTACTGTGCTTTCCAGCCGCGATCCTCCTGGGCTGAACACACTGCACCAAACCTGGCCATGCTCGTTCATTGTGTCGAAACAATGAATACGGCATCCGCAGAACTGCAGCATGTGCAATTGATCGAGGGCAACAAATGGTACGGCTCCCACCTTGGCCCCTTCCGCACTCCAGCCCGGGAAGACGACCCGCCACACATGGCTCCGAATTTTTATGTGGAACAGGAACACTGGCTCCGGAATTTTCATGCCCAAGCACCGGATGCTGACGCAGGCTGGAACTGGTCTGCTCTGCGGCCCCACACCGTCTGCGGTTTTTCCTTGAACTCCCCCATGAACCTGAGCACCTGCCTTGCCGTCTATGCCTTGATTGCTAAAGAACTGGGACTCCCCCTTCGATTTCCAGGAAAACCTGGGGCCTGGGAATCCATCTACCAGGTGTGTGACAGCAGGCATCTTGCAAAAGCCATGATCTGGTGTGCAACTGATGAAAATGCAGCAAACGAGGTATTCAACATCACCAATGGGGACTACTTCCGTTGGAAGAATATCTGGGGAAGAATCGCTGAATTTTTTGAGATGGAACCCGGAGAGGTTCAGACGATCCCTTTGACGGAATTCATGGCTGACAAAGAACCCCTTTGGGAAAAGCTTTGCGAAAAACATGGCCTCCAGAAAATTCCGTATTCAGAAATTGCCGCCTGGCCTTTTGCTGATTACGTCTTTGGCAGCGAATGGGACGTGATGACCGATACCCTGAAACTGAGACTTCATGGATTTCATGAATGCCTCAGAAGTGATGAGATGTTTGTCCGGATTTTCCAGGAATTCCGTGAACAAAAAGTGATTCCCTGATTCATCAATGAGACCCATCGAAAATGCCATGCGCCCTGGAACCGGCATCACCAAGTTTCAACAATTGGGACGGGAGGTCTACAGGAAAATGAGAGTCCCCAGGCCTGAATCGGTGTTGATCTTTTTCCACAGTCTAGGCCTGAGCCACATGGACCTCGAAGAAAATACTCCTGATGGGACACCTCTGGGAGACTGGGTCATGGAGCCAGGAATGGTCGTTGCCACCCACCTGCTCTGGCCTGGTGGGGCGAAGGAACGAATCTGGTTGGAAGATGTCGCTTTAGTTGGAAATGAGAGAGCCGAACCTTTTTCCAGTTGGGATTTTGACCCCATCACAGGGCCCTAATTTTTCAGTGGGAAAACTGGAGTGGAAGTCTAGAATGGCGCCCGGGCGACACGGATTTGGGTCGTGGAGGTGTCATTGGTCTCCGACCAGGCGACATAAAGCTGATTGTTGTATTCGGCAGCACTGGCGTTGCCCGTGACCTTGGCCGTGTTTACATTGAGACCGTCAAAACCGTCACCATCCTTGAATATCCAGGAACTGCTGTTGTCAAACTGTGCCACCCGCACCTGGGTACTGCCGTTCTCCTCGAGCCAAACCGCATAGAGATTGGAATTCGCCACCACCAGTTTTGGATGCGTCGCGTTATTTCGGTAATCCTTGTTAATCCCCTTTGATGCATTATCCCCATCGACAGAGGTCCATGTAGTACCATTTGAACTTGATTTGATGCGAATTTGAGTGTGTCCGGAAGCATTGGTTTCACTCCAGGCTGCATAAAGTTTGGAGTTGAAGGACACCACATCAGGATTACTTCCAATTTTTGTAGAATCTTTGTTAAGCAACATGGAATTTTCCCAACTGTTACCATCAGTAGATGCTACTCGGATATGCTTCACAGACCCATTACTTTCCTGCCAGATTGCATAAAGTTTATTATTAAAGCTTTCCATCGTCGGATTTAATGCATCCTCACTTAGATTGTCATTCAAACTCGCATTATCCACACTCCAACTATTATTCCCATCGAATTTTTTGACCCGGATCTGTTGTTTGCTTCCATTATATTCACTCCAAATTGCGTAAATGCCAGAACTTAACTTCCCAAGATCGGGAGACTTAGATAGATTGTCACTAATTGCGCTATAACTTATATATTTTACCCAGGTTAGTGTCTCATTATCGAATTTAGCTACTCTTATTGATGGTGTATAAGGTGATGTATAATTATTTTCAACCCAAACACCATAAAAATCACTCCCATTGTCAAGTAGTTTCAAATCATTTGAATCCCTACTACCTTCCATGGAAATACCATTGTAATCAGCTGTTTCCCAAACTGAGCTTGAGTTATCAAATCTTTTTATTCTAACCTGAGTTACAGACCCATAGGATGAAGACTCTGTCCAACCTGCATACAATTTTGATTGAAATGAGTACAGGGTTACATTGTCAGCATTCTTCAAATTATTGTAGTTGATTCCATCGGATGAATTACCCCCATCCACGATGACCCAGCAATCCACACTGACGTTGCTCACATTGTCTGAGGCCGTTCCTGTACCATTGCTGACAATACATTTTCCAGCGGGTTGGGATTTAACAGTGACATTGTAGGAGGAATTATCCGCCACATTGAATGTAAAGTTATCATTCGAGGTGAATGTTTGATCACCCCCAAAGTTATTTTGCAGGACCAATGTTCCAGATAAATGATTGATTGATCCGGAAATACTGCGAAGGGTTTGGGAGCAGATGATTTCCACCGAAGTGATGTTGTCTGTGGCAACACCACTGTTGTTGTTGGGCGTACAGGTCGGACCGTTGGCGGGTTGAGAGGCTACGGTGACAAGATAACTGCTGCCCATGGAAAGATTGTCTGTAAAGACAAAATTTCCATTCGATGAAATCGTGAGATCATTACCTGCATTATTTTGGAGGGTGATGGTTCCGTTGAGTCCATATACCTTACCTCCGATGGTCACCGTTCCATCACAACTTATTGCAACGGTTTGATTACCATTTAATGTACCTGACCCGTTGCTTACGGTACAGGTCTGGTAAAGTGGCTGTTGAAGAATCGTAACATTGTAACTGGTGCCCGAGGGGATACCGCTGAAATTGTGGGTCCCGTTGGAAGTAACCGCAATTGCTTCACTTTTGTTATATACATTCCCACTTCCCCCTCGACTACTCACGATGATGATGCCCCCCAAACCTGAGACATTCAACTGGAGTGTGTGGTAAGTCGTCGTTGATCCACCACCCCCTGAAGTATCACTGCTGCTTTCTTCCTTTGGCGCGCATCCCGGGGAAAAAAATAACAACATCAGGAACGCAACAGTGTTCCTTTTCCAGTTGAAATCCTTTGAGCAAAAGGAATGTAATTTTATCAAAGTGATCATCGTATCATTTTCAAATCACAGTGGGTTTTCTACAACCCTGATCTGAGATTTACTACTGTTATCGATTTCGGCCCAGACCGAAAAAAGTTTTGAACCATTGGAGGTCATCACAGGATTCGAAGCGTTTTTGATTTCATTGTAATTCAGACCAAAACGGCTGGGACCATATTCGTCATACCGGTCCACCGTTTGCCAGGCTGGATTGATAACGTCATCATTGAAAAGTGCTGCTCTTGTCTGGGTAGCTCCACTCTTCTCCTGGGTCCAGGTGATGTAAAGTTTGGATTTATAGGTGGTCCACTGCGGTTGAGATGCATCCTCGTTGCCGTCAGCATCAACCAATTTATTCATTCCCACAATGTCATTACCTCCATCAACAAAAACCCAACAGGATGATTGGAGTTCAGGAATGGTGACTGTTGAATTATAGGAAGTAGCATTATCAATATTACTACTGTAAAGGGTCGCTCCAGCAATCATAGTATCGTATAAAGTACTGTTATTTATGGTCGCATTATCAATGCTCGAGTTGTAAATTGGGCTCTGGTTGATTGAGGCATTATCAACTGAATTGCTGGGAGTGATCCCGGCATTCATAATAACCGAATTGTAAACAGTAGAATTCTCCAAGTTTACATTGGTTAAATTGGAATTGTAGATGACAGAATTGGTTAAAGTGACATTGTCAAAACTGGAAAAATAAAACATCCTGTTATCATAATTTCCTTGAGAAAACGTCGAATACAATGAGGTCTTTTTGTCATCATAATTCTGGAGTGTGCAAGTGGAACGGCTCAATTCAAGAGGAGTTGACGAGAATGAATTATCAAGAACCAGCTTCGTTCCATTATCAGTAATGGTTAAATTATCGTCGTAATAGGCTATGCGAATTTGATTTTTCACGTGAATGTTTTTTTCCTGCCAGGCCGAAAAAAGTTTCGAGTCATGAAAAACCATTTCTGGATGATCCGCATCATATTGTGATTTAAAATTTATACCTGCTGTTTGATTATCTCTATCAATACTGACCCAATTCGTGTTCGTGGAGTTTTGAGAACGATCCAACTTCTTGACCCGGATCTGGCTTACATTGTCAGCACTGGATGAATTCTCTTCACTCCAAGCGGCATAAAATACAGAAGAGTTTTCTTTGATGACCGGATTCCGAGCGTGATGACTCGTGTTATCGTTAATCCCCGTTGATCCCCCGCCATCAAGCCATGAATCGATCGTCTGGACGTCTTTGATGCTTCTGACACGGATCTGATTAGTGTTATTCATTTCACTCCAAATGACATAGAGCTTCCCGGCTTTGGTCAGTCCCTGGGGAGACGATGCATTGGCACTGCTGTTTTTGTTAAGACTTGAGGCCAAATACCAGTTTTTCCCAATACTGTCGTCAGAGCTTCCTGTTGAATTCCAGGCAAATTGGATCTTATCAACACCGCTGACCCGGTCCTCCCAGAGCAGATAGGTGATGCTGGAATCACTGTCCAGTACCAGGAAGGGATTTGAGGTTTGGGTACCACTCGTGGTAATGATGCCTGGAGTGTTATTCGAAGCATTATTGTCCACTGAAGTCCAATTGGCACCATCATCATTACGGCTGATGCGGATCACGTCTTTGGAACCGTTATTTTCGACCCATGCCGCATAAAGCTTATTGTTGTAGATACTGACTGTTGGAACAGTCGCATCTTGACTGACGCTGTTGTTGATGCCGCCTTGTGTGATGTTGTCAATGAAGGTCCAGCAAGATGCTCGGAGGTTATTGATATGGGAAGTCACATTGTCATCGATCCCATTGATCACCGTACAGGTACGATTATCGGGATGGTTAGGAATGGCAATGCGATAGCCTCCCTGGGAAGCAACCGGGGTTGTAAAATTAAAGGAAGCATTGTCACTGCCATTATCCGTAACAACTTTACTTTCCAGGCTGTGAACCAGTGTCAGGGTCGTGCTTCCCAAACCGCTGGCAGTTCCACTCAGTAGGTAGGTTTTTTTGGAGCAGACCACCGAAACACTGCTCACATCACTCCTTATGATTCCACGATTGGAGGATGCCGAGCAGGTCAAAGGCAATGGATGTGTTTTCACGGAGACGAAGTATTCTGATCCTTTTGCAATTTTTGTATCAAAGTTGAAGGAACCATTTTGAGAAAGGGTTAAATCGTCTCCACCGTTGTTTTGCAGGACCACGGTACCATTCAGTCCTGTGATGGTTCCACCGACAGTAAAACTCTGGGAAGAGCAAATGATTGCAATAGTGGTTATAGAACCTGAAACCGAGCCGCTGCCGTTGTTGACCGTACAGGTTTGAGCGAGAGGTTGAACAAGTACCGTGACATTGAAGGCATTTCCTGAAGTAATATTTGAAGGAAAGTTGAAAGATATCGTGGAAGTGTTCGAACCGGGCTGATAAACCACCAAATCATCTGAACCGTTATTCTGGATCACAACCGTTCCGTTAACCAAACCGGTTACGGATCCTCCAACAGAATAGGATGCCGTCTGAGAGTTTTCCTCTTCCTCTTCTGGAGCACAACCCATCATTAGCACCAATAAAATCAGTGAAATCAAAAATACAAACGATTTCATGAGTTGAAATGTAACATTTGAACCGTGTTCTTCAAAAACTAAAATTGAGCTTTCAATTGAAAATGCATGAGGATAAATGCAAAGCGTGTTCCGACCCGGGCCACAAGAATCGACTCGGTCAATTCCCTTTTCCAGATGGAAGGAATTTCAAACACCTCAACATCTGGAAAGCATGTTGGAGTGTTTAGAAATTATGAACATTTATAGGTGACCTCAGGAATCAACCAGGAGGATTCAGATGCAGGCAGGCAAAAGCAGGAAAAACTCAAACAATGCCTCAAAAAACGGCCTCTTGTACGGAAATCGATTTAAAGGAGACCTTCCGGTTTGAAGCGGTATTGATTTCTGCAGAGGGTTCCCATCTCATTCAGTAGGGCCTTAAAACTGTGGATGGACCATCTCTCATCGGTTTTGCAGAGGTTTATTTCTTTTTCGACTAGGAACTCGGTTCGACTGGAGCAACTGGGTCTTTTCTTTTGCGTTCCTGGGCTTGATCCGGAAGCCAGTTTCATTCATCAAAAGCCATAACCGATGAAGACTGTTTGTTCAGAACCTTCACTGCCTGAGGCCACATCGGCACGAAGGACAACCGAGGAAAAGACAATGCGTAAACCCATCCCGGTGGAGCTTTTGAAATCACGGTAGAGGTTTGAATCGTTCTTTGGTGAGACCTGTCCAATTTCATGAAAAAAGGCGATCTGAAAAGCCTGGAATACCCCTTTTTCAATAATCCAGTTGAAGGGAGTGGAACTTTCCATGAAATAGAACCGGGATTCAAGGCCGAAGAAAAACGCATAGCTGTCGTGGAATCTACCAACTGGATAACTACGCAGCCTTTGAGTACCACCGAGTGCGGTTGCGTTGGAATTGCCGGCTTCGGTTTTCTGAAAATCCTGAACCCCCTTTTCTATTCCCTTACAAATGGTGTCATCAGAGATCCAATTATTTTTTTTCTCACTTTTTTTAAGTCCTTCAATACATTCAGCCCGGTCAAATTTGACCGAAGATTCCAGAGGGTTGATGACCCTTGATCCAGAATGAAAAAGGTTTGCCACCAATACACTGCTTTTGGATTTTGAGGGAAAATAAGCAGTCAGGGAATAATCATCAACTACAGTGTCCGTGATCCCAATCCCGACAGTGTCCCAGTGTTCATATTGAAGCCTCAGGCCGTTACGTGGATCAATCCGGTCATCGGTACGGTCGATGAGCATCCCCTGACGACGCACCACCAGTCTTTGCAGATCAAAATACTTCAGCATGTTCTTGTAAAAGATTGCAATCGATTGTTCCTGTTCTGAAGCAGATTGGGAGGAGAGTTCATTGATGTTGGTTCCCAAATCGCTGGCATCAAGGTCGATTTTAGGGAAAGCACCTGCGTATCCTGCATAAAACACAAGCTGTCGATGAAAAAAATTCATGCTGAGCTCAGCTCCATAGCCGTAACTGTCCTTGAATTTCAAGGTGAATTCTGGAGTTTCCGTGGAATCCGGACCTCGGCCATAAAAGGAAAAAGCCCCTTTCCGGCCGTGAGCATAAGCCAAAGCAAGATTGAGTCTTGGAGTGAAGACAGGCATCCCGGTGGCAGCAACAGCATCAACCTCGTAATCGCCGCGTATCTGGATCAGGTTCAGGGTGGAACCGTCTCCCAGAAGGTTCAGGATCGTTCCGCCAGCACCGTTTCCAGATCCAATCCCAGGAACAGTATAAACCAGCGGATAGAAAAAATAGCCCAACTCATCCTCAGTCTGCTGTTTTCTGCGTTTGAGGTCCCAGACATCAAATGAGAACAACTGCCCCGGAAGCAACAAGGACAACATCAGGCTGAAAACACAGATTTGAGTTTGTTTATTTAACCGCATTTTCCTATGCAAACCCTATGGCTTCGTTCCAAAATCTGACTTTCAGAGATAAACAAAACAAGAATCTGTTGTTCATGCAGGATATGAACCTGTCATTGGAAGGAAGACAGGTCATTTAGTCGTAGATTTTCAACCCCTTAAAATCGATGAGAACTTCAGGAGAGATTTTTTTTTAGGTGAAGGACATCAAAGAAGAAAACATGAAGAATACCAGGAACCCAAGGAAGGAAACTAAAGGACTTTACCAGGAGGAAAGTGATTTCAGGAAGGAATGATTCAGTTGGTCCAACTCAGTGGTACGATGGCACTGTCACTGGTCGCCTGATGGGTCTGGATCCCACTCCACTGTGGGCGACGTTCCATCTCCACTTTAATGAAAATGTTTTTGCTGGTGGCATTATCGTAGTTGAAATGACAACTCGGCCGGGTATTGCAGGGGCCCCAGATGGCCGTTCCGATCTTCCATTCAATCGAATCATAAGAGGACTGGCTTGCATCTACAGTGATCGTCTGACCCTTTTTTACCGTTTTCCCAGGGTTGACCGTCAGCACCAACCTCGCCCGAGGTGGGTCTCCACATCCTGTGAGAACGTGGATTAAAAAAAGACAAATACTACAAATCAGAGGGAATCTGGATTGCATAGCTTTACAGATGATTTCTATTCCTTATATGGTTCAAAAGCAGGGCCCTACGGCATTCGTTATCGGACTGTTCTGGCTGATAACTGAGACGGTTTTTGGCATCAGCAGCGCGGACCGATTTGCTCCTCTGCCGGTGGGACCCCAGCATTTTTTTTATTTTGATTATCCGGTCTATGTGCCTGCATCAGCCCGTGTTCGAAAAGCGGGTTCGTTCATGGTTGAATTTGATTACTTTCATGTCAATTTTCTAGGCAAAAGTGTTAATCACGGAGTCGACATCGGAAGTGGTGGAAAAAGTACCGGACTCGATTTTGAGTTCAAACACTGTGGGCATTTTTTCCCGGGGGGGCTTGAAGGCTTTGACTGGAACTGTAAGCAGCAGGGATATTCGATCCTGCAGGATGGGGAAACGCAGAGAAGGGGACTGAAGGCAAGCATAGGGCTGGGGGCACGACTCGAGCTGCAACTGAGCAAACATGAAACCAGTTTTCGCGGGGGGAATTTGGACCGCTTCGCGGAGGACATCAATTCCAAGTTTGGTTTGTCCAAAAGCGTTCGTGAAGGGTTTCCAAGGAATGATTTGGGCATCTATGTCTGGGATAATGAAAATTTAAAATTCCTCTATCGGCTCGACCAACCGACTTCTGGTTACCAACCGGAATCAACCACATTGGGATTGAAATGGGGGCTGATTCAGGGCAAAAGCCTTTCCCTTGCGATGCGCTATGCATCGAATCAGGAAAGTGGACTGATCCGACAAAAGAACCAGGCCGAGGGGCAGAACCAGAATTACACCCGCTTTGGGGACCGCCTACTGGCCATGGATTTCAATTGGGCTTTTCAGAACTGGGCTTTTCATCTTGGCTATGGTCAGACTCGTTTGGGGAACAGGTTATTCGCACTTTCTCCGAACAACTTGAATTTCCAGTTTTACGCCCTGATGGGAAGGTTCGGCGAGGAAAGTGAGTGGATGCTCCAGGACTTAACATACACCAGTCTTTTTCCTAAGGATGGTCGTGAGGCCCTACATCTATCATTGCGTGAACGGACTCTAGGGGCACGCATCCGATTCGGAAGTCATTTTTCCTGGCGTTTAGGCATCGTCGAAAATATGACAGATTATCCGAACAACATCGACCTTGCCCTTTTTTCCGGGCTCAGCCTGGGATTCTGATCGGCGGATGCCTCATACGAAACCGTTCCTCTTTCAAAATGTGCAGAATTTCTGGAATTAATTTCAATAACCAGGGTTTGCGTAAGAGGATGAAGGTCCAGCGTATCCATTCGTACGGCAGCAGTTTGGGATAATGAAACAATCCTGCAAGCAGACCAAAATGACGGAACCAGGTCCGATAACGATTAAGGATTGCACCACGAACCGCATTCGGCCGAGATTGCCAGTCTTTTTCTACTAAATTCTGAAGACGGCTCAAGCCCCCCCGCCGATGAACAACGTGAAGATGGGGAAGCAGTCCCATCGGCACCCGACGCCGTTCCAGTTCCAGCCCAAGTTCCAAATCTTCGAAATAAGCAAAATATTCCGGGGAAAACACAAGCGCTTCCGGACGTAGCGGCATCAGCCTGGAAGGGATGAATAACACAGCACCACAAAGGGCTTGAACCTTAAGTGGATTAACGTCTGCTGAATCATTAAAGGCCTCGGATTTTTTCTTCCCCTGGAAACAGTCCCTGGCCCGGAAGCATCCGTCCAGTTCCAGTCCTGCAGAATCGATGACTGGATCATCACCCGCTTCATGCACCAGCAGTGGGCCTAGCACCCAGTGATCCTCCTGCCGCCGGGACTCATGGATCAAACTATCCAAAAAACCCTTAGGGAAGCTCAGGTCAGGATTGAGCAACAACAGGTATTGACAGTTCTGATCCATCAGCCAATTGAGGGCCTGATGATGCCCTGCTCCGAAACCCATGTTTTGCATATTCTCCATCCAATGAAATTGATGGAAACGTTTTTTCATTTGAATCAGAGACTCGCGGTTAGTGGACCCATTGTCGACCAGACAAACCCGGTCTAAATCGCTGACCTCTTCTTCCAATGTACCTAGGGTTTTTTCCACTTCCTGGAGCCGGTTGTGGATGACCAGACTGATTCCGACTCGGAATGTGTATGAATCCCCGGAAGGGCTCATCAGGACCTTAAATTGTTGGAATCAGAAAGCAAACATCCCAATCGCAGCAGGTGCCTCTAGGATGCCGATGCTATAAAGGATGGCAAGGGTGGTAAACGTTTTGAAAATGATATCGATGACGGTTGCATATTCCTTGATGGTGGATTCCTTGGGCCTTAAATCAGGCGGCGCAATGATCGTGTCCCCGGGGAGGATGGCATAGTTACTATCTTTGATCACAATTCCACTGGCCTTGATGACGTAGACATCATCCAAATCGGCAGAATCCCTCAGGCCTCCCAACTGGTCGATGTAATATTCTGACTCTTCTTCAGCTTTGTAAGGCAGGGAAGCTTCACCAAGGGTTTCTCCCTTGACGAGGATGGTGTTGCTTTTTGTGGGTATGGTCAGCACATCGCCGTCAGCCAGTTCTACATCGTCCACCGTATTCATGAATTCACTAATCGGACGAAGTTGGATGATCAGCCGGCCCAGATTGATGTCCTGAAGTTTCGCACTTTCTGCTTTTTCTACTTCCTTCGTTTGAACCGCTTGATTCAATTCGGTTTCATTCAATTCCTGCCGGATCGCACTCAAGGCCTGGAGTTGGATTTGCGGAGAGGTCAGGCTTGAAGAGGCGGCGATGGTACTTTGCAATAGTGCATGTTCAGCATCTTTACGAAGCCTCATGTCGACTGCGGATTCTTTTTGCACCAGAGCCTTCCGGGTGAAGACAGTGCCTTCCAGAAAGGCTTTATTGGTGAATCCGCCCGTTTTTTTAAGCACATCACTCAGACGATCTCCCAAGATGAATTCGTAGGTTCCCGGAAATTTAACTTCCCCGGCAACCGTCACAAAGGAGGGTTGTCTATATTCTCCATGATGTCGTATCAGTACCGCATCACCATGTTTGAGACTGAATTCTGGTTTTGTTTTGAGTGTTTGCAAGTCGAGGCGGATCTTGTAGATTTTGCGTTGACTTGTCGTATCACTGTATTCCCAGCGTGTGATGAAGACTGTCAAATCGGTAGATTCAGGATGGTCTAGCCCGCCAGCAGCCTGGACAAGATCGGACATGTTCATACCCTCAAGCATTGGGTAATTACCCGGGGCTTGAATCACTTCTCCAGAAATTTTCACTGTGCGGGAACGACTCCCAGGAAATACCTTCACCACATCGTGGTTTTCCAATTTTTGTCTTCCTGAGTCAGGATCTGCAAGAGAAACACGGATCAGTTTGCTGGGTTGTCCAGGCAGAGTCCGTTCAATCTGAATCATCCCCATGATTTCAGGCTCCAGGCCTCCCGCAAGTTCAATTCCTTGATTGA
>Ga0066867_10001237_pt1 | contig 12673 bp, 9 predicted proteins | sample ETN01SmetaG_4_FD_65606 | JGI IMG/M metagenome (GOLD analysis project Ga0066867, IMG submission 65606) | Marine microbial and viral communities from oxygen minimum zone, Eastern Pacific Ocean - ETNP2014F12-01SV261 | ecosystem: Environmental > Aquatic > Marine > Oceanic ... | reverse complement strand
GATTTTGGGGGGGTCTGGACCCATGGTGACTACGTGGAGATGACTGATAATGGTGGTGCGATAATTTATGGCCGAAGTGACACCACTTTGAACCCAGGCGGCGTAAGGATAGGAACAGCTGAGATATATCGCGCTGTCGAGAATATGAAACCGATTGTAGATGCAGTCGTTGTTGGTAGGCCAAATGAAGGAGATATAGATGTGGTCCTCTGTGTTAAATTGACTAAGGGCACAGATTTCGATGAAAAATTAGAGTCTGATATTAGGGGATTGATAAAAAGTGCAACCACCCCCCGTCATGTCCCTAAATATATTTTTGAGGTTGACGACATACCCTATACTATTAGTGGTAAAAAGGTCGAGAAGGCAGTTTTGGAAACTATTACTGGTAGAAAAGTAGGTAACAAGGATGTGCTGGCAAATCCAGAATCTCTAAAACAATACTCGACTTTATCTTTCTGAAAGCCTTTAGAACGGTGTTCTTCTAACAACACTATGAAGGCCTACTTTGTAGCCCTGCTTATCGCAAGTTCAATTCTTCTGAGCCTTGTAGATACAGGAAGTTATAAAGTTCAGGATAGTACCGAAATTATTGTTCCAAGCTTTGTAGAAGAGCCTCATATTTGTGGCCCTAAGACTTTTTCCAATAGTGTGAGATCTGCTTTCATTCGAGAATCAGATTTAGAAAAATATTCTTCACCCCAACTATATTTGACCAAGGAATGGGTAGTTGTTCTCAAAGAACCGTATTGCTTGAATAATCTTGGTATGATAGTAGATAATAGCCGAATTGAATCCTATCATGACTTTGATATCTTGAGTGGGACGTGGATAATTGAATTTCAAACAGGTGACCTGGCACTTCAGTATCTGAACGAATTGCACGTCTCAGATTATGTATGGAAATTTTATCCCATGGTTGAGCAACATCTGGATTTAAGATATGAACCAGATGACCCCTACTATGAATCTGGAGATCAGTGGTATCTTGATAATTATGGTCAAAATGGGGGAACTTCCGGAATCGATCTCAATACACAGGGGGCCTGGAATGAGTTCACTGGTAATGGTATTGTAATCGGAGTGGTCGATGATGGTATCGACTATGATAATCCAGACCTCTCACCTAATTTTCTAAGTCAGTACAGTTATGACTATTGTGGAAATGACACCAATGTCATGCCTGTTGATTCATATGATGATGGTTTTGATGAAGTTGATTGGCATGGAACTGCCGTCGCAGGAATTGTGGCTGGAAAAGGCGACAATGACATCGGAATTGCAGGCGTAGCATACAACGCCAGTCTGGTCGGTTTGAGGCTGGTGGCAGGTGATTGTAGTTTTGAGTATGCAGAAGATTACATGCCTAATGATGAAGCAGTTGCCAATACTTTTGTGCATGAAATGGATGTAATTGATATTTACACGAATAGTTGGGGACCGGCTGATACAGGGACTATACTTGGTGGAGCTGGACCTTTGGCCATTGCAGCACTTGAAACGGGCACGTCAGAAGGTAGAGATGGACTTGGAACTATCTATACTTGGGCCAATGGTAATGGTTTGGATGACAAGGATCAATCCAATAAAGACAGCTTTGCGAACAGCAGATATACTATATCAGTAGGAGCTGTGGATTGGCAAGGTGAACAGACATGGTATTCAGAGACAGGGTCTAACATGCTAGTTTCTGCACCTTCAAACAATTATGGAGAAGATCCAGCTATATTTACAACAGATGTATCTGGAAGCAATGGAGACCAGAATGGTGACTACACTTCCAATATGGGGGGGACCTCTGCGGCTACTCCGATGGTGGCCGGAGTCGTCGCTCTTATGCTTGAGGCAAATCAGAATCTGACCTGGAGGGATGTACAACATATTCTGGTACAGACTTCGAGAAAAGTCGATTCAGATCATTCTGGCTGGTTCCAGACAAAGGCAGGTTATTGGTACAATCATGCGTATGGATACGGGCTAGTTGACGCGACAGAAGCAGTCAACATGGCTAAATCCTGGCAAACGGTTGATAGTGAGATAGTCGTCAATATGGGGGAAATCACGGTCAACGATTATATTTTTGATGACCGAGATAGCGGTGTCTCATCTACGATTATCGTGAATCAAAGCATAAATATTGAAAGTATAGAAGTACTGGTTGATGTTAGTCATAAGTTTAGAGGAGATTTGAATTTCTTCTTAACTTCGCCAAGTGGTATAGTGTCCGAACTTGTTCGCGAACACTCAGATCCTGGACACGATTATGATAACTGGATATTTTCATCAGTAGTACATTGGGGTGAGAACTCTTTTGGTGAATGGACGTTAAAGGTTAATGATACTGTGCAAGGAGGTGACATAGGCTCTCCAGAATTCCGTTATTGGAACCTGACTTTCTATGGAACTGCTGGAGCTGATAACGATGAGGATGGACTACCAAACTATGCTGAATCAGTTATAGGTACTGGCCTTGACAATCCGGATCATGATGGAGATGGTCTTCTGGACGGTGAAGAGTTCTACGGTTGGCTTGATTATGTTGGTTCCGAGCATAGGACAAGTCCACTGGTTCAGGATACGGATAACGATGACCTTAGTGATTGGGTAGAGGGCCTCGGTTTCAATGATACCGGCTTTGTGACAGATCCAAACGATAATGATACTGATGATGACGGTCTTTTGGATGGTGAGGAAATAAACGATTATTTTACTAATCCAACCAGTCAGGATACAGATGGTGACACCTTATCAGATTTCAATGAGATTTTTGCATATTTATTCAATCTGTCTTATAGTGATCCCACAAAAATAGACAGTGATAATGATACTATGCCAGATCCCTATGAATTAGCGAATGGTTTTGACCCTATGAAGCAAATTGATGGTTGGCTTGATTCAGATTATGACGGTTTTGATAGAAATTTTGATGGTTACCTTTCAGAGGATGAATTCTACACCAATGCAATGGAATATTCCCAAGGCACAAATCCACGTTTTTCAGATTCAGACTTATGTGAAGATGGCACTAGCTGTCCTGATGGAATGTATGATGGTTGGGAATATTACTGGGGTCTCGATCCTCTTTCACCAGATTCCGAAGAGGATCTGGATAACGATACACTTTCAAACATTTACGAGTATGATAACATGCTTGTTGAAAGTAAAATCTTTTCACTATACGAACCTAGTTTGCGAGCTTATTGGAAATTTGACGGTACCGATTCATTCACAGCCTTAGATATGACAACCAATTCGAATTTAGGCATTTCAATGAATGGGCTGATTCGGGTCCCAGCATCATTTGGTAATGGCATGTATTGTGATGGTGTTGATGATTATGCCGAATTAGATTCTCTACAAAATTCTAAGTTTACTGAATATACTATACATTCTTGGGTCAAACTTACAAACTACACCAGTGATTTTGGAACTGTATTTGGTACAGTTGATAACGGTAGGACCTGGTTGGGCGTTAATTCAGAAAATTATTTTGAATTTAGGGTTTTTTCTGGTAATAAGCTATACATCTCCCCCATAACAAATGATAGTATTGAGGCTGAACTTGGAGTTTGGTATAATCTGGCTGCGACCTATAGTGAATCCCAGGATATCTTGAGATTGTATGTAAATGGTACTTTGGTTTCAGAGATGGGTATAACACCCAACCATAGCATTCAAACAGCAACAAATTTCAATTACATGTGCCGCGGCCAGAATGGAGAATATCTGAATGGAACAATTGACAACCTTGCGGTATGGGGTCGAGCTCTCAATTCGGATGAGATACAATATGTGTATGAGCAACCGTTGGGTTTTGGCAATTATTATTCTTTCAAGAACGATGATGGCATATTATCGACAAATCCTACTTCGAATGATACGGATAGTGATGGGCTTAGCGATTCTGAAGAATCATACTTTGGCATTGATGGATATATCACAGATCCCACTAATCCTGACACAGACGGGGATAGACTGAATGATTCCGATGAGGTTTTCATATACTACACAAATCCTACTAGCAATGATACTGATAGTGATAATTTCACCGATGATATTGATTTATTTCCTCTGGATACAGCAGAATGGAATGATACTGATAATGATGGTGTAGGTGATAATTCAGATGTGTTTCCATTGGATTCCAATGAGACACTTGACAGTGATGGTGATAAAATTGGAGACAATATGGAGAATAGTATAGGAACCAATCCACAGAATAATGATACTGATTCTGACGGGATTAATGACTATGATGATAAATTTCCATTAGATTCCAATGAGACTACAGACACAGATAGCGATGGATATGGTGACAATTCCGACGCATGCCCTGAAAACCCCAAGGATTATCTTGACACTGATTCAGATGGTTATTGTGATAACAACGACGCATTCCCCGACAATCCGAATGAGTGGTTAGATACCGACAACGACGGGTATGGTGATAATTCTGATGAATATCCTGAGGATCCAAATCGGGCACTCCCCCCATCAGATCAAGAATATGTTCCTCTAGCTGGTAATTATTCTCTGGATACTATAATGTTAGTCATCGTTGCCCTAGGCGTCACTTATTTTGTGGTAAAAATATTTGTGAAATAGAATTATAGCGTTTTATCGACATTTTTTGTGACTGATTCAGTCAACAGGTTACATTCACCGATCAGTTTCCCGAGTTCGTTTCCAGTGGTTTTGCAGAATTTTTCATTCTTAATGCTTTTTAGATTAATCCTAACATTATACGCCGCGGCTTTAGCTCCTGCATTTGCCATTAGTGCTCCAGAACCCACATCACTGGCCATTCCATCATCCATCAATTTCGATATCTCAGAACATATCTGTAGTGCATCTCTGCAATGTTTTACAGTTTCAAGTGGAACTTGGGTTGCAATCTTGTAACCCTCCTGCATTGCGGTTTCTCTACTTTTTTTGTCTGTATCAGTATCTTTTGGCATTCTCATGGCTTTTATCACTTGATCAAATGCACTAGTATCATCGTCAATCGCCTTGATTAATGCATCCTTTACAGCCTGTCCTTTACTGGCAATCTGGTTCAATCTTTCTTTCTGGTCTTCGAATCCAGCTTTACTGGTACTCAGATTGGCTACCATAGTTCCAAGAGCAGCTCCTAGTGCACCAGATAATGCAGCTACAGAACCTCCACCAGGTGCCGGCGAGTCCCTTGAAACCTCATCAACGAAGTCGAACGTAACTCGGTTTGCTAAATCCCCGTCAACCTTAGGCATGCCCAACACCTTGTCCTTGGGGTTAAAATCACCAACGTCGCATAAGCCTAGGCTCTGTACCACAACATTCATTAGATCAGGTACTGGAAGTCCAGATGACTTGTGCATTTTCAGGAGATAGTGTTCAGCTGCCATTTTCATGGCATCATATGGAATAAGGCCAACAATTTCAGAGCCTGTGACCCTGAGTCCTCTCTTCTTGGCCTCTTCACAAGCCGCGTCGAAGATATGGTGTATAGGTGCAATCTTATAGTTTGTGAGATTCATACTGATTTGAGCTCTATTATATTCGGGTATTACCCAACCCAGCCCCTTCACATTCGTGAATTTCCCATCTTTGTAAACGGGTTTGCCAATCAGGTTATTTGGGTCAAGTCCTAATGAAAGATATCTTTCTCTTAGATCCTTCCCAGTCGTTTCTTTGTAGTGTTTGGCCAGTTCATCTAGGCTGGAACCAACAAAGTCACTGTTTCCATCGGGATATTTTCCTTCTTCGAAGTGTACTACATCTCCTTTGTAGTAGAAAGGTTCTATGTTTCCAGTTCGTTTCCAACGGCCTCTTTCCCGGATTTCGTATGCGATTTCGTTTGCATAGGTTCTGTCAGTCGTATTCAAATTGATATTGTAAGCAATCAGGAATTCTCTGGCTCCCACCGCAATTGCTCCCGATCTGGCATTGAATTTTGTGCTACCATAATCCGGTTTCCAGTTTTCCTCGCCTAGTTTTTCCTTTAATCCTTCATATTCTCCAGCCCTCACACTAGCTAGATTTTTCCTCTGGTCAGTTGTGGCGGCATTTTCGTAAAGATAAACCGGTATCTCTAGTTCCCCTCCAATTCTTTTACCTACTTTATTGGCAATATTGACACAATCCTCCATGGATATATCTGAGACTGGGACAAAGGGACATACATCAGTCGCTCCCATTCGTGGATGTGCACCCCCATGTTTTCTCATATCGATTATTTCTGAGGCTTTCTTTACAGCCTGAAAGGCAGCTTCCTCAACTCTGCTTGGTGAACCAATGAAAGTTACAACGGTTCGGTTAGTATCTGAACCAATGTCCACATCAAGCAATTCGACACCGGATATTTTTTCTATGGAGTCTGTTATTTGTTTTATCTTGTCTTTGTCTCGACCTTCGGAGAAGTTGGGTACACATTCTACGAGTTGATTCACGGTAGTTTACAAATTGGGCTGTTAATACAGTTTGGTATCTTAGTAGGTACCCAGTCTTTCTGTAACGAAGTCCCTTTCCATAGTCGCCAGAAAGAAACCTAATCGCGGTCCTTTCTCCTTCCCAAGTATGACACTGTACATAATTCTGAAGTACTCTTTAGCAGGGGTTTTGCTTGCTTCCTGAAGTTCATAGAAGGAATCATGGATTTCGTCTGGCGTCCATCCTACTTCGCTCATCTTTTCCCTCAGTTGATTAATCCGCTTCAGGTCCTCTTTATTGAATTCAATCTTAGGCGGTTCTTTTTGAATTACAAACTTAACACTTTCAGGAGCGTGTTTTTCAAGCCATTCTTCAATACACTTCGTGCGGGTTTCCAGTCTCTTTCGTCCGTTTCTATCTAGCTTATCGATGTATCCCGTTCTTCTAAGCGTCGCAATAATCTCATCGTTTCCATCCTTTGATTGTGTTAGAGTCACTAAATGTCTATATGGCAACACTTGGGGTTTGTTTTTCGATAGAGATTCAATCTGGCTCAATTCAAAAGCTCTGGCAGAATTCTCTTCTAATTTCTTGTCATAGAAATCCTTCTCAGTTCTATCGTATTTGTCAACTGAATTGAGCAATCCTAGTCCTGGATCAAAGTCAATATGGCGGTTGGGCTGAGGCTGCATTATGAGCCATCTTATCACTTCGGGTGGCGCCATTCTTAGCATTTCCTCAGCAGGTATTGCTAATCCAGTAGAGGAATGCATAGCTCCTTTTCCTTTTAGATTAATCCATTCATACACTATGTGATGTGGGACCTTACTTCCTAGGATCTTCTCAATTATTTCTTTACCAGTGTCGTAGCTTCCTCCCTTGGTCGCATGGTCCTTTCCAAATGCTTCAAATGTCACTTCCAGAACTTTCCATTTTGAGGGCCAATCAAGTCTCCAAGGTAGTTTACCCTCACCCTTGGCCATATTGTTGGTAACCTCTTCACCATTATCGTTTTCAAAGGTGACGTAAGGCCAATCATATTTAGTTACTTTACCTGTGCACAGTCTTCCATCATTGTTTTTGAAGGTCCAAGGAAACCAGTTTTTAGGTAGTTGTCTCCCTGAAACAGTTTCAAGAATTTTTCTAGCAGTTTCCGTCTGGTCGATTATCCTTTTCGTGCATTCTTCGAATTTTCCCTCTTTATAAAATTGGTAGTTATTTACTACTTCTGGGTAAACCCCGACTCTTTCTAATGCCTCAAAGAAAGGTCTTAGGAAATACTGGTCATAGCTTTCATCACCTTTGGGTGCAGGAATCTCGGCTAAAGGAAAACCAACTAGTTCCTTGTATTTTCCCTCATCCAGAAAAGGATAGACCTTACGGAGCGGATCTGCATTATCTGCAACGTACAGGAGCCTAGCTTTTCCACCTTTGTCATTTACAGCCTTAACAATCGCATCTGCTGTCAGAATCTCCCTCATGCTACCAAGATGTATTGGGCCAGAAGGTGTTATCCCCGAGGAGATGACATGCTCACTTCCAGATTCTAATAACTTTTCTGCGACTACGTCTGCCCAGTGCATTAAGTTCTTACCGGTCTAGCCCTTATTAACGCCCTGAGTGGGACGTCATCTATTTTGTTTTCAGCCTTTTTATTTATTAGAACCACCGCTAGAACAGGTACACCTTTTCTTGCTCTGACAAATTCAATCACTTCTTTAGCGGTTGATCCAGAACTTACAACGTCATCTATAAGGACTACATTTTTTCCCTTCAAGCCCGCATAGTTAGAGGCATAATTGATTTGCGTTCCCTCACGACTGGGTCTTATCATTCCAAAATCAATACCTAATAGATCAGAGACTACAGTTGCTAGAGGAACCCCATTATTTGTTACTCCTGCCACCATGTCCAGTTCGAATCCTATGTTATCCTGTTCCTCAAGAATTACGTCAGCCATTATCTCAGCTATAGCCTGTATTCTGGATCCTGACACTCCAATCGTTCTCCATCCTACTTTGACATCAGGAGGAGGCGCCTCGTCAAAGTTTTTCGAGGCTTGCTTTGCCAATAGCCATTCCACGGTTGCCTGAGAAAGGTGCATTTCCTGAGAGATTTCTCTATTGCTTTGCCCTTTCTCCTTGAGTTCTGTGGCCTTTGCTGCCATCTTCTCTACGGACATGCTTATGAATTCTGGTTATTCTTATTTAAGTTTACCTACGGGTTTATATATTTTCATAACGACGTCTGTATCAAATCTTATATACAACACTCTTGTGACGCAGGTTTGTAGCATGGCACTTTGGCAAGGAAGAGCAAAACGCAAGTCAACGGGTGGACGTTTATCACTTCATAGAGGAAAAAAGAGATTCGAGATTGGAAGGGAGTTACAAGAAGTTAAGGTTGGAGGTACAACGAAGAAAACGGCACGTGCACGTGGTGGCAGACGTAAGAATCGTTTATTAAGAGCAGAATATGTGTCAATTACCGATCCAAAATCTGGCAAGAGCTCGTCTTCTAAAATCATAGAGGTTGTTGAGAATAGTGCCAATCCAAACTATGTTAGACAGAATATAATAACCAAGGGATCTATTATCGAGACTGAGAAAGGTAAAGCCAAAGTGACTTCCAGACCTGGGCAGCATGGAGTTGTCAATGCGGTTCTTGTGGCCGACTGATGTCAGAAAGGCGACCTTTAGTAATATATCCGGAATATTTTGATTTTAATTTAAAACGTTCTCAGGGCCGTAAGGTCCCACTCACTCAATCTGTAAAGAAACCGACCACTGATGAACTCTTTATAGTTAGCAAACCTTTAGTAACCAGCGTTGAAAAGAGTGAAAAATCTTACTCAGGCAATTGGGTCTCCAATTCAGGAAGTCTGAAAGTGAATTATGATGGAAGTAAGACATCTCTTTTACATAGCATTGGGCAGGGTCTCAAAGACCTCCGAAAAACAGATTAGTTACCAGGGTTCGTTCTTCAAACCTATCTTGAATCCGATAATGTTAACTCCTCGGTGAAGGATTGGGGTTGCAATCAGTAAAGTAAACAGGGGCACAATTCCATCAAGAATCCAGGTCTGCAACCAGCCCCCTCCTAGAATCAGTGTCAGGAGCAAGGACATGACAATAAAGTCGTACATATCTAATAGAGGATATTTGTCACCTCGATTCAGATTCTGTCTACGTTTAAAGAACGATGCAGTCAAATCCCCAAATAATGCTCCAAAAGCCAAAAGAAAGAAAATTAGAAAGGGTGTATCTCCCCAGAAGGTTTCGTTATTTGTCCCAGCTATACCATCAATAATAGAGTTTCCAAAGTTCAGTTGTAAGTATCCTACAGCAATTCCTCCTATAGTCCCTCCTAGAAGTCCACTCCAAGTTTTTCCGTCTCCCAGAATTCTGTTCCGATCTCCCATTTTTTTACCTTGATCGATTGGGAATCGCCCGCCTGTGACAACAGCAATTGTGTTGGCCAAGTATGCGGGCATCATTATCCATAGGACTATGAAAAAACTTTGAACAAAGGAGTAATCCTCCAGATTCATTACTTTCCGTCCAGTTCAGTTTTCAAGTTTTCAATTACCTCGACAGGAGTCGGATCTACATTGTTTAATTTCGCTAATTCAATTGAAACTAAATCTCCCAAAATTATCATACTTATCATTCTTGCCAAAGGTGTTTTTCCCTCTGCTACACATTCAACAATTTCTAATTCATCCCAAGCAACGTTTTTGGTAGCTTCAAATCTATTCTTGATTTGTGCTTTTTCATTACAGTCTCGAATTAGAATCACAGACATTTGATTATTAGGTAGGGTCCAACCAACGATTTCATTATGATTCATTTCAGGTATTTGATGATTAAATGCCAGTTGTTTTGCATTTTCTTCTATCTGACATCTCCATCTGTATGCTACTGGGTTCATCAGGTCACTGGAATATATGCAAGGAATTGATCCTTTTAGTTGAGAAGCTATGTTTTTAGCCTTATCAATAGGTAATGTAAAACGATTAACTTCATTAATTTGTTCTTCAAGATTCGGTAGACCAATTCTACAGATTAATGCTTTCAAAAGCAGAGGAAGTGCAGCTCTCGGTTGATGTCCTTTTTCTATTTTAGTTGTATGGAGGTTGTTGTCTTTTGCTAGAGTCACTAATTTACCGCCAGTAGTAATAATTTCTAAATCACAGCCAATCTCTAAAGCCGCTTTGGCTGCCGATAAAGTTTCAGCAGTATTGCCAGAATAGGAAACGCAAATTACGAAACAATTCTTTGTAGTCCATTTGGGAAGATTATAATTATTCCAAGAGGTTATTTGTGCAAAGCCTTCAGTATCACTAATTGCAGATAATATTTGTCCGCCAATACCAGACCCTCCCATTCCTGAGATTATTATCTGTTTATTATTAACGTTTGATAAATCAAAGTCTACAGACTTCCACATCCTCAAAAAATTCTCGGTATCCTCTTCAATATTCATGCTTCTGTACACTTCTATATTTGTTGGTTAATAAGCCTAAAGGTCTCAATTGTATCATCGGAAGTCTTTTTATTACCCGATTTGTGTAGGACTGTGTTCTGTCAAGGAACATGAGGAATAAAAATGGATGAAGTCCGTATATCTAAGTCTAGCATAAGAAGTGTTTCTATCGCACTTGCAATAGTCGTAATGTTAATTGCTGGGACCATGGTTACTAATGTTGATGCAGCAGCATCTCCCGTTACGTTATCGTCTGATATCTCATCTTCGGATATTTTAGTGGATGATGGTAGTGGTAATAATTGGGTCGAAGCCACTCTGACACTCACAAGTGCCGATACGACGTACAGGACAATGGAAGTTTATTTGGTTTCTAGTTGGGCTAGTGGCGTGGCTTGGACCACATATTTCTTCGATACCAATTACAATCCGTTATCTGGAAATCAGGTATCATTGTCAAAAGGTGGTTCTGCTACTGTAAAGTTTGTAGTATTCTGTGACGGTGTTTGCTCTGCAGGAGACACCAATACTGTGAGCGTATATGGAAAATCAGATCCCAAGTGGTTTGATGGGGGAACAGACAGTGGAAACGATGGTGGCGATTCAGATACAACAGCGGCTTCATCCTCTTCCAATTCTACAAACACTATAACTATCGACTTAACAGTTCGTACGGCATATGCATCTACTGTAACCTGTGATGCTGCATCTTCTACGGGCGACAACCAGATGTTTCAGGGCAATACCTATCTTTGGGGTTACACACTAGCTAATACCGGTTGGAATACGGATACTTACCAGTTCACTTCGGTTGTGACCAGTAATTCAGGAGCCGAGGTTGGTTTCTGGAGCGTTAGTCCGGGAATATCGAATGGTAAGGAATTAACAGGAAATAGTGATTCGTCTTCTACTGCTGTACACTCTGCCGCCGGTTCGATTAGTATAGTTCCCGCTTCAAACGCCAGACCTGGAGTTTACAATATCGAACTGACAGTGACCTCTACCAACAATGCACCAAATGCTGGGTGTGATTTTGATGTCGTTATTCCCGAACCTGATCTTGAGATAAAGGACACGGACATTTCTTTCAGTCATACCGGAGCTTGGATTAACACCCGTGGAGACTCACAGAGAGTAACCATTACTGCCAAAGTAAGGAACAATGGAGGTACTACAGATGCCTCTGGAACAACGACAACTGATGTCGAGATCAAATTTTATGTCGATGGTTCACAGCTGGGTTCTGTTCAAACTATAGCAGCGTTGAATTACGGGGATGAAACCACAGTCTCAGTTTTCTGGAACCCTGCTCGGGCACATGAGGGCAGTGAAGTTGGAATTCCAATCAAGGTGGTAGTAGACCCTGGAGACAAGATTGAAGAGACAGATCAATCCAATAACGAGGGTAGCACTCATTTCAAGGTTGTAAGGACCAAGGCCAGTAATCCATCTTTCTATATGGGTTTCTTGTCACTGACCGCAGCAGTTGGTGCGGCAGTCTTGTTGTCCACTTATTACCGTAACAAAGAAGACTTGGAAGATTAGATTCACAAGTCATTAAGGGGTAGATGAAGAAAGCCCTGACCGGCCCAGATATTAGGGAACTGGTGTTGGAATGGCAATATTTATTGGGTTGCAGATTAGAGCAGTTTGGCCGACCCGGTTCCAATGAGCTGATTCTAAAGTTTCGCAGTTCAAGAACTGGAACGGTCCGTCTTGTAGTTGATCTTAGCGGATGGGCCTATGTCACTAAGGAGTCTATCAGTACCGAGTCCAATCA
>Ga0066867_10001236_pt1 | contig 12678 bp, 8 predicted proteins | sample ETN01SmetaG_4_FD_65606 | JGI IMG/M metagenome (GOLD analysis project Ga0066867, IMG submission 65606) | Marine microbial and viral communities from oxygen minimum zone, Eastern Pacific Ocean - ETNP2014F12-01SV261 | ecosystem: Environmental > Aquatic > Marine > Oceanic ... | reverse complement strand
AGGGTTCATTGCTGCGACCACAGCCAGTGAGCCAACATTCATCATCAACTCCCCATCACCGGTGCAAACCAGCACCCTCTTGTCTGGCTGTGCTAAGGCCAGGCCAAGTCCCATGGGAACAGCGCCACCCATGGCACCTGCCATAGTGTAGAAATTACAGCTATTGGGGCCACAGAGATGGACAATATCCCGCGCTGGCCCCGCTAAACCTGTCACGATCAGGAAATCATGCGGGTTCGGAATGAGCAGCGGAAGAACAACATTCCGGTCGAGTGTAAAGTCAGACATATCTCGACCCTTCCCTAAAATTTCTTTATGCCAAGCATTTTCTGGCTCAGCAGCACACAAACAGATTCTTGACTTTGAAAAGCCATGGTCATAGCGGCAGAAACGGTTGATATCACCTCAGATGAATCTTCAATCTTAAGGCAAACCACTTCGCAGGCCTCCAAGACCGGTTGAATCGACTTACCCATTGGCATTTGCCAAGGGTTGCCTTCGCCAAAATCACCCCTCATCGAAACGATCGACAAGAACGGGAATTTACCGATGCGTGGTAAGCTTAACATATTGATGCAATTCCCAGCACCGGATGACTGCATTAGCAGAACATGCTTTTGCCCACCCAAGTGAGCACCCGCCGCCATAGCAACGCCCTCTTCCTCAGTGGTCAGAGGGATTGAGTGAACATCCGGATCATCAAGAGATAAATTAATCATAACCTTAAGACCTGCATCAGGCACATAAGAGAATTGCGTAACCCCTTCTTCCTTCAGCAGCTTGTACATCTCATAAGGCCAGCTTGGGTCTCCGGGTGGTGGTGAAGGAATGTCAAAAGGCATTGATGCCTCTCATATTGAAGATTAAGGTGAATAGGTAATTCTGATCTTAGTGTTCAACCTCAGGTATAAATATTTACTTTTTTCATTATGAAACCGCTATTCGGAATCCATACCCTCGATTTTTCCCGGTTCTACTCAGAACCGCTTACGTAGAAACATCATCACTTGACTAGCAACAATTTTAATTTATCTGAAACATTAATCTAACTTCTCCCGGGGAACCAGAAGGTGTACCCCTATTTACATGGGACTCCAGAGCACAGGAAGGGCACTCTTGATCTCACCCTCTGAGGATGCTTGTCAATTATAGAGGTGACTAGAATCCGCTCCGGCATAACTACACTTGTAAACCACGGGATTCACTGTGCGCTGTTCTTCTTTTCGTTTCTTACAAAGGCTAGATCATTTTCTGGTGTCAATTCGTAGATTTACTAATAGCTATCTCTATCCACTTATTTAGTATTTGCCACTATCCATATGTTTTTCTGTAAGCCCAGCGGACGGTGGCTTTGAAACATCCGCCGAATTATGAAGTTTTTGGCACACGGAATCATTTCAAAATCTTCGTGCTTCTCCTCTAATCATCTGGGGGCTATTCATGGGCAATGTTCAGCCTCCAGTCGATTGAGATCCGACGAGGAGGTCGGAAGCCATTCTGCCTGCTTCCTGAGTGTCTCCCGTTCATCTTCTAGGCGGCTTAAATGTTTCCTCCATATCCCTTCTTCCGACGGATTCGCTTTTTATTTTTCCCACCAGTTCTTCCTCCTAAAGGACCCGTTGTTTAATTGGTCCATGCTCCAGCAAAGTTCTATCCTTTTTACATATGTTTGTGGGGTACACGTGGGTCGCAATGCTTCAAGTAACACGAAAACAAGGAGAATGCAGATGAAATTGATATGAAACCATCTGATAGAAGTATCGATGAGCAGAAGGAAAAACAGGATATGTGGTTACTTTATCCCGATGGGGCACTTGAGAATAAAATGAATCTGAAAATATCAATTTTTCAGATGATGCTTTTTTGCCAAAATCTCAACTCTTGATACTTACACCAATTTCCTTCCAAATCTCAAGGGAAGCATTAACTGATGCCCAAAAGGACCTTTTTTTGGTTGGCCCAGGTTCTAAGGATTTGATCCACTGCGAGTCCAATGAACGCCACACATAGACCTAGAGTCAATCCGTTACCAATTCCGTTTTTATCTGATAAGGATTTTAAAATATATTGCCCTAAATCATCTGTACCTATCATCGCACCTATAATGACCATAAACAGAGCAAAAACGACCGTTTGATTGACTCCTAGCATTATGTGAGGAAACGACATTGGAAGTTCAATCTTTATCAACCTTTGAAATCGGTTTACTCCTGACATTGAACCGGCATCATGCAAAGAATCCGGTACACTTCGAAGTCCCTCCACCGTGTAACGTGTTGCTGGGATCGTAGCATAAACTATCACAGCTATGAGAACTGAAGTATCAGTCACTCCAAAAAGCATAATTACTGGTATAAGATAGATAAAAGATGGAAAAGTTTGGAAGGTATCACACATCAACAAAATAAATTTTGTTGTATAATTTTTTTGGGCACACAAGGTACCCAAGATTATACCAATAATGGATGATACTATGACTCCAAAGCTCATTAAATAAGCTGTAATCAGTGCCCTGTCCCACCATTCTGTTAAAGCTATAAACACTAAAAATCCTCCGACAATAATGGCAGATCTAGCCCCTCCAATGATAAATCCAATGCCCGTAGTCAAAACCAAAGTCGCTGCAACAGGCATACTCAGGTATGCTGTTTTCATTGGCATCAGCACTTCAACAATGAGCCATTCATTGAAACCCTTTAGGGTGTAAAAAAAAGTATCCCAAATCCAGTCTACTCCTGCCTGCCAAAAATTTTCAGTCGTGAAGCCTTTATTATGAGGTATGATATAAAGATAGTTAAAGCCTTCTTTAAAAAATAATGAGCCGAAATAGGCTAAAACAATACCTATAAAAAATAAACCTAGGAACATTAACAAAAATTTATGCCGATTCATAATAGATAGATCTGCAAAATAATCAGTTTGTTTATTAGCCCAAGCCAGGGAAAGCCTATCTAATACAACTGCGATTAGAACAATACATATACCCTGTTCTAATGCTTGACCTATCCTGAGACCATTAAGTGCAAGCAATAAATTATGCCCTAGTCCCTTTGCACCTATAAACGAAGCAATTACTGCCATAGCCAAACACTGCATGATGACTTGATTTACACCTATCAATATATCCCTCCTTGCCGTTGGGATTAGTACTTTGAAAAGGAGTTGATAATTATTGCAACCACTCATCATTCCAGCTTCTGCAACTTCAAGGGACACCTGCTGGAGTCCGAGCACTGTCAGACGTACCATTGGTGGTGTAGCAAAAATAATGGTTGCAATTGCACCAGCATGATCACCAATCCCAAAAAAAACCATTACCGGCACCAAATAGGAAAAGTGTGGTACCGTCTGAGCAACGTTGAGCAAAGGGTTTAGCAGATTTTCAACCACTTTACTTTTATAAGCCCAAACACCAAATAATAAACCCATAATCACTGAGATCGGTGCTGCAATAAGTACAAATGAGAGTGTTTGCATGGAAGGTTCCCATTGACCAAATATAGCAATGTAAATGCATGAAAAACCTGTCAATATCGCAAGGTTTCTGCCTTTAAGTGCATAGCCTAAAATAATTCCTCCCGATGCAACAACGGTCCAGGGAAGAGCAGGCCATTGTGCCCACTTGTTTTCACTTACCCAGTCCCATCCGGTAAATGTGACGATAGTTTTAACCCCGCCAAGAAGAATCTCACGAATAAACTGGATTAAAAAAAGTAACCCTCCTGATATACTTCTAGTTATTTCCTTAAATAATGGTTTTTCTTCATATTCCTCTATTTCTGGGTCATAAATTTGAATGGGGAACCATTCATACATCATGTAATCAACAGATTCGTTGATCAACAAAGGCAAATCTTTTATCAGTGGAGGCAGCCTCCAAAGGAGGTTGGATTCGGATGGAGTTATAAAGAAACAAAGCAAACAAAATAAGATAAGTAAAAAAACAAATTCTAATAATTTAGAATGTTTGGTAGTAAAATTCATACTCATCTTCTAATAAATTATTTTTTTGAGTGACCTCCAAACAACACATTAATCACTTTTGATGGGTGTACTGCACCAATAATATTATTATTTTCATCCACAACTGTGACAGGCTTTTGTTCCATTAGTACGGCTTCGGCCACTGTTTCAATAATAACATCCTTCGACACCTTCAATTCACTTAGTTCTTCTGAGGAATCGAAAGGATCCATTACTGACTCAATCTTAAGTACCTTCTCTCTTGGAACTTCTTCTGTAAATTTCCTGACATATTCAGTAGATGGGTTAAGAACAATGTTGGCTGGAGTATCTAATTGTTCAATAATTCCGTCTTTCATGATGGCAATACGGTCTGCTAAGCGAAGTGCCTCATCAAAATCATGCGTGACAAATAAAATCGTTTTACTTAAAACACTTTGTAATCTTAAGAATTCATCCTGCATCTCCTTTCGAATCAAAGGATCCAGTGCAGAAAAAGGCTCGTCAAGAAACCAAATGTCTGGTTCCACTGCAAGCGAACGTGCAATTCCTACTCGTTGTTGCTGTCCTCCTGAAAGTTCTCTTGGGAAATAATTTTCTCTTCCACTGAGTCCTACCAGATCCACCATATCTTTCGCCCTTTTGATACTTTCAGAGGTGGTGTTGCCTTTGATCTGCAACGGGAAAGCAATGTTTTCAAGGACTGTTTTATGCGGTAAAAGGGCAAAACTTTGAAATACCATGCCCATCTTATTCCGCCTCAATTCAATCAATTGTTTGTTGGTCATAGCCAACAAATCTTGACCTTCAATCAGGATCTTACCAGCCGTTGCATCTGTTAGTCTGGAGATACAGCGAAGTAGTGTTGATTTACCCGAACCAGATAAACCCATTACAACCAGGAGGTCTCCCTGGTGCACTTCGAAAGATGCATTGTTGACTCCCACAATGCATCCTGCATCGTAGAAGCTTTTGGAATCAACATTTCCCTTTGAATCCTGAAGGATTCTTTTGGCGTTCAAGCCAAAAATCTTATAAACCGAAATACATTGAATAACGGGTTGTTTGAGAAGAATGTCTTCTACTTGAGTAGGCATGATTAATTGATTAATTCAAATTTTGCCCATAACGATAGCAGATTTTTTGACGATCAAAGCACAAAATAAAAAAAACCCCCCCCAGGTTAAACCTGAGGAGGGTTATCGGTTTGTAATCCCCCATTGAAAAAGCGTTATGGGGGGAGATTTTTTAAAAAGGTTTTTACATTCCTGCTTTAGTGAATGGTTTCCAAACATCCTCATTATCAGCCAACCATTTCTTGGCTGCATCTTTATGGTCCATTTTATCTATATCGACCAATGCTGCCATCGAACCAATTTGACCAGCATTAAAAGACATTTGTGAAAATGCCATATAAGCACTTGGATGTGTTTTCGGGAACTTATAATGAGCAGCTTTCTTCAACCAACCTTTGGGTGAACCACATTTACTGTCACCTCCATCTTGTTTCCTGCAACCAGGATAGAAAGGCGGCCATTCAATGAAAACAAATCCGTCAGCATCCGTAAAGTTAGGAGTCCAATTAAATGTAAGAGTTGCTCGACCTTCTTTCTTTGCTGATGCATGGTCAGCCCATATAGCATCAGCGCTTCCTGCAAATTTAACAACCCAAGTATCACCTAACAAAGCTTCAACCCGATCTACATATTCAACGCCATGCCAACTCTGGGGTCCTTCTAAAATACGCCCCTTTCCTCCAGAGTCAGGAGTTGCAAATACGTCTGCACATTTTAGCAATGCTTTATAATCTGGAAGACCAGGGCACATGTTATTTTCAATTACCCATTGAGGAACACCTACTTCTTCCAGAGTCAGAGCGGTATGAGTTCCGGCATCAATAATGCCGCCTTTTGCCATTGCTGTATAAAAAGACTTGCCAAAAGTAGACTGCCAAACTTCATGGGAAATTGTTACATCACCATTTCGTATCGACTCATACACTGCTTGGGTGTCTGCTGGAACATATTCAACGTTGTTCCCCATACTTTCAAAAATACCTCCAATCACGTAAGCCATCACAACCTGGCTTGACCAGTTGTGCGTTGGTATTACGATCGGTTTTTTACTATCAGCAGCACTGGCATTAAAACCTAACAAAACCATTCCTACTGCAATCGCAATTACAGCAAGTTTACTTTTTTTATATATCATACGTCACCTCTGTTTGTAGAAGGATTTGATTGAAAAAAAACTATATTAGGCACTTCACTTCACACAAATCTGATGAATTTCAGAAAAGTTTATGCAAAAAAACATAATTCCAAATACATGTCAAGAATATTATGAATTTAAAATATCTTGATTTTGTTCTAACAGATGAAGGAAAAAGTGTTTTTTAGTTTTTCCATATAAAAAAGGGAGTTGTTTTGATTGACAAAATCATAGGGACGCATCCGCTAGAGCCCGGCCTTTGGCAATTGACTTCCCAAAACGAACGTTATCGAGTTTCGGCCTGCGGTTCTATTTTGATTGACCTTGAGCCTGGAGATGTTTTGATTATTCAGGATCCTGAAGGCGGTCAATGTGCTGAAGTCACACCTTTTAATGAAAAGGGAAAAGGGGATCCAGGTTTATTGGGGATCAGCCATGGAAGTTCAGCCATCCATCTTCAGGAAATCATTTCTTCCAGAGGAAATGGATCAGAAAAGCTCAAAGTAGGTCTGGAACGGAGAGTCCTTGATTGGACAGACGCAAAGTCAGTCCATTTATTTTCCACTGAAAGTGGACCCGGTGAAGAAGAAACATTTGAAATCACACAAAAAACATCGTGTGTCATTGTTGCATATGGAAAAACAATGACAGTTGAGGGAAATAGTTTTCCACCAACAGATCTCAGGGTTTTTGTTGAACGATCCACTCCTTATAAAGAAAGAGAAGAAAGGCTTCCTGATCCTCTAGCAGATCCTAGGGTAGATTTAAGAGTCAATCGTTGTACTGCTGAAGCATTTTCAGTGAAAGCAGGGGAATACATTCAAGTGATTGATGTGATGGGTAGGGAATGTTCAGATTTTCAGGCTTTTGACAAAAGGCAATTGGACCAGGGTTTAGAAAAGGGTATTGATGTCACCACCACACGAACACTGATGGGACTTGGATATCCTGGACCTGGACTTTTTTCAAAATACTATGATGTCGATATGCAACCCCTGGTTGAGGTTGTTCAGGATACCGTAGGACGTCATGATACCTTTGGTCTTGCTTGTGCCGCAAAATATTATGAAGACATGGGATATTTCGGGCATCCCAACTGTTCTGATAATTTCAACAAAGCCCTCACTCCCTATGGAATTCAACCAAGAAGAGGTTGGGAAGCTGCAAATTTCTTCTTCAATACAGGAATCGACGAACATAACATGCTCATCAGTGATGAACCATGGTCTCGCCCTGGCGACTACGTCCTGATGAAAGCTTTAACCGATCTGGTATGTGTCTCTTCAGCCTGTCCAGACGACACCAGTCCAGCCAATGCATGGAACCCGACAGATATTCATGTACGGGTTTATCCAGGAAAAAACTCTTTCTCCAAAGCCATTGCCACCAGAATGACTCCGGACGCAGACGCGAAAATGACTCAGGGAACTGCTTTTCATCCCCGCACGGAAGCCCTGACGCGCAACTTCACGGAATATCGGGGATATTGGTTGCCAACCTGTTACCGCAATAATGGAGCGATTGAGGAATACTACGCTTGTCGAGAAAAAGCGATTGTAACTGATCTTTCCCCATTAAGGAAATTCGAAGTGCTAGGACCTGATGCAGAAGCACTGATGCAGTGGACTCTGACAAGGAATATCAGAAAACTAGCTGTGGGACAGGTGGTCTATTCTGCCATGTGCTACCCACACGGAGGGATGATGGATGATGGAACCTTACTCCGTTTGGGAAAGGATAATTTCCGTTGGATAGGTGGAGATGGCTACGGGGGGATATGGCTTCGAGAAGAAGCTAAACGTCTTGGCTACAAAGTTTGGATCAAGTCTTCCACAGATCAGCTTCATAACATTGCAGTACAAGGTCCAAAATGCAGAAATATCCTTAAGGAAATTATCTGGACTCCACCCACTCAACCTTCCCTAGAAGAAGTCGGCTGGTTTCGTTTCACCATCGGAAGGATTGGAGATCATAATGGGATTCCGATCATGGTTTCCAGAACCGGGTACACAGGAGAATTAGGTTATGAGGTTTGGTGTCATCCCCAGGATGCTTTATCGGTGTGGGATGCCATCTGGGAAGCAGGTCAGCCTCATGGTTTGATGCCCCTCGGATTGGACGCCCTGGACATGGTTCGAATCGAAGCTGGTCTGGTATTTGCGGGCTATGAATTCTGCGATCAGACGGACCCCTTTGAAGCTGGTATCGGTTTCACGGTCCCTTTGAAAACAAAAGAAGATGATTTTGTTGCAAAACAAACCCTCATTAATCGAAAAACAAATCCTCAACGAAAACTCGTAGGCCTTGAGTTACAAGGAAATGAACCAGGTTCTCATGGCGACTGCGTCCGTGCAGGACGCGCACAGGTTGGGATCATCACCAGTGGGATGCTTTCTCCCATTCTTAGGAAAAACATTGCGCTTTGCCGAATGGATGTCGCTTATTCGGAAATCGGTACCGAGGTGGAAGTTGGGAAACTGGACGGCCACCAGAAACGGATTCCAGCATACGTTGTTCCCTTTCCATTTTATGATCCTGAAAAAACCAGGGTGCGTTCGTGAAGCATATTTATCATTTTACAATCATGGATTTCAGGGATAATCCAAAACCCATTAGGGCAACAAGATTTGAATATGTCCTGGACTTATTCAAATCTTAGATTCTGCCGGCAACCCTGCTTGAAGCCGGTTTCAACGATTAGAGGAATGCTATGACAGACTTAGAACAATATGTGACTCAGGAAGGACGTGATGAACTGATCAAACAGGTCCGTTCGAAAATCAATGAACTGGGCATCACGTACATCTACTATCAATTCATTTCCGTGACCGGACGTATCGTAGGCAAAGGAATTCCAGCAGATCATTGGGAACGTACCGCAACGAAAGGTTTCCAACTTGTATACGGTTCTACTGCCAACCTATTCATTGATCGTCATGGTGATTATATAGGATATGGACCTGAAGCCATGGAACTGGTAGGGATTCCAGATCCTGAGACTTTCTGTCAACTCCCTTGGGACAAAAGAGTCGCACGTGTTTTCTGCGTCTGTTTTAGAAACCGTGAAGAACGGGTGAATCCTGGAGCCGCCTTGACGGCTGATTGTCGAGGCAATCTCAAACGATTTCACAAACAATTTAAGGACAAATACAATCTTGATTTCAGGGTGGGGACCGAACCAGAAATGATGTGGTTGAAACGTGGTGAGGATGGTAAGCCCGATGGTGGTTTCTCAAACCCTTATTGCTACCACATCGATCAGTTTGAATCACTCCGTCCTGTTTTCATGAAGGTCATCGAATACTGCCATGCCATGGGGCTGGATATGATTCAGGGAGATCATGAAGATGCTCCAGGCCAACTGGAGTTGAACTGGACATTTGATGATGTTGTTCGAAATGCAGACCGCCTCTCAACCTACAGACAAATTTGTGCTCAGGTTGCTCGAGAAAACAACCTGATCGCCTGTTTCATGACCAAACCCTTCATGGGGGTCTCAGCATCAGGATGTCATACGAACATCTCCCTTTGGAAGGGAGGCGAGGAAGGAATTAATAAACTTCATAACGACACTCTTCCAGGGATGGAGGGAGTCTTCACCTATCGAACCGGGGGTGAGAACACATTTATGCCTGACACGGACGATCTTCAACTTCCTGGAAAGATTGGACTTCAATGCGTTGGTGGAATCGTCAAACATCTTGGAGCACTGACCGCAATTGGATGTTCCACGGTGAATTCCTATCGTCGTCTCTGGGATACAGGATTTTGGGCACCTGTTTTTGCGGACTGGGGCTTCCAAAATAGAACGACAGGACTTCGCATATCTGCCCCTGGAAGATTTGAATACCGTGCAGTGGATTCGATGGTCAATCCCTACCTGATGGGAGGAGCTCTGCTGAAATCTTTCGAAGACGGAATCGACAATAATATCGATCCAGGGCAACCTGAAAATCGAAATATCTACCAGGCCATGGAAGAAGGGAAACAGGTCAAGAAGCTTCCGATGACCCTCGGAGACGCACTTGAACGATTGGCAAATGATGAGGTGATTAAATCTTCGATGCCGGATGAAATGTACAAAGTTTTCCAGTGGTACAAGAATGATGAATGGGAAAGGTTCATGCACACTGTGACGGACTGGGATTTAGAAACCTATCTGGACTGCCTCCCCTGATCATTTTATATTCATGCGCCATCTATAGATGGCTTTAAGAATAACCTTAAATATAAAGTTAAAATGTGCGGTATAGCAGGAATCATTCATCGGGGAAAACCTGGAGGCATTGGAGAAGAAATGACTTCGATGCTTCAGTCCCTCAAACACCGTGGACCAGACTCGACCGGTTTTGCTATGTACGGAATGCCTTCTCAAAATCAAATGGTGATGCGTTTCAAAGTAGCAGAACAGGAAGATTTGAATTCCGGTTTTGAAATACATCAGCAAATCAAAGATCGAAAAGCTTCCGTAGATTCCCGTTTGAAGGAAATAGATGCAACCATCCTGAATCAGGAGAGCGTGACTGAATACGCTTTCAGATACACTCTCAATCATTCAGGAGATATACGTCGGCTAGCAGATTATATTGAAGACATTGAAGATGCCGAGATCCTCTCTCTTGGAACAGCTTTAGAACTTGTCAAAGATCTTGGTGATGCAAACGTTGTTTCGGGACAATATGACCTAGGAGGATTTGTTGGTAGTCATGCCATAGGTCACACAAGGATGGCCACTGAATCCGATGTGGATATCCGGTCCGCTCATCCCTACTGGGCGTATCCCTTCAAAGACATTGCCGTTGTTCACAATGGTCAACTGACTAATTACTGGAATTGGAGGCGTACCCTCGAGCACCGTGGACATCGTTTTGTGTCCAATTGTGACTCTGAACTGATTGCGGTCTATCTGGCAGATAAAATAGACCAGGGTATTGATCTACAGCCTGCTATGGAAGCGTCCTTAGATGAACTTGACGGTGTTTTCACCTACGTCGTAGCAACTTCGGACCAACTTGGAATGGCGAAGGATGTGATGGCCGCCAAGCCCATGGTCCTTTATGAAAGTGATGAATTCGTGGCACTTGCCTCTGAAGAGGTTGCCATCCGAAGCATCTTCCCCCATGAAATCAAAACCTTTGACCCCTATGAAGGAGAAGTGAGGGTATGGCAACGCTAGAACAAAATTCATTCGATCAGGGGCTTCATTCAGAACAGCTCCGCGGCAGAACTCAGCAAGTGTTCTTTTCTTCTGAAGAAGAAGAGAATTTCCTTTATCCCTATGCCTATGAAGTGGATTTAGGAAACCGTGCAGAATTCGATGCAGCCGAAATGGAAATATCTGCGATAAATAAGAAAATCCGTGAATTGATGCAGCGGGGGCATGGACACATTGTAGTCAAAAATCCTTCTGCCAAACACTCCCTTGGGGTAGGGATCCTCAATCGTCTAAATTTAGATTTCGAGGGAAGCCTGGGCTATTTCGGCGTAGGTTTGATCGACGGACCCAATGTTCGTATTTCAGGACGCGTTGGTTGGTCATGTGCTGAAAACATGATGTCCGGAACCGTCGTCATCGAAAACAATGCAGGTTCCACTTTTGGGGCCGCTATTCGTGGAGGAGATCTTGTCTGCAAAGGTGATGTTGGTTCAAGAACTGGAATCGACCAGAAAGGTGGTACCATCATCGTGGGAGGTAGAACAGGAGCTTTTTCTGGATTCATGATGCAGCGGGGAAGAATGATCGTGCTCGGTGATGCAGGAAAAAACCTGGGAGATTCAATGTATGATGGAACCATCTTTGTTGGGGGAGAAATCGAATCCCTTGGAGTCGATGCCGTCCCTGGGGAATTGTCTGACCTCGACGCAGCATGGATCGAGAGGAAATTAGAGCTTTATGGGCTCGAAGCTTCCAACGGTGCTGCTAACATGAAAAAAATCGTTGCAGGACGACAGCTTTGGAACTACGACAACCTGGAACCCTCTGAAAAGAAAATCGTTCTTTAATCATTCTACTGAATAGAACATGGCCAGAAAAAATAAATCCGTTTTAGGAGAAAGTTTCATCTTCAAACCTGAGGTGATTGACGACATTCATATCAAATCTGAGCTTGGACGATATCGAATGCGGGGCTTCTCCCTCTTCAAAAAGATTCCAACCTGGGATGACTTGACCTTCATGCCAGGGACCCTGACACGATTCGTGATTGAAGGGTATCGTGAAAAATGTGAAACAAAAACCGTAATTGGTCCAAAAGCCAAACGCCCTCTTGAACTTGACATTCCAATTTACATCACCGGAATGAGTTTTGGTGCTTTAAGTTATGAAGCCAAAACAGCACTGGCAAGAGGAGCGACAATGGCAGGTACAGCAACCTGTTCTGGTGAAGGAGGGATGATCCCTGATGAAAGACGATATTCCTCAAAATGGCTTTATCAGTGCATCCAATCCCGTTACGGATTCAACCCACATCACCTTCGCCTTGCCGATGGATGTGAGTTCTTCAT
>Ga0066867_10001227_pt1 | contig 12714 bp, 10 predicted proteins | sample ETN01SmetaG_4_FD_65606 | JGI IMG/M metagenome (GOLD analysis project Ga0066867, IMG submission 65606) | Marine microbial and viral communities from oxygen minimum zone, Eastern Pacific Ocean - ETNP2014F12-01SV261 | ecosystem: Environmental > Aquatic > Marine > Oceanic ... | reverse complement strand
TTATATTATTATATAAAGAATTTATTAAATAATTTTAAATTATTATTGTTATTATATATATTTACTAAATAATTTTAACTATTATAACACAATTTTTTAAATGAAACTTGACGACATAGACCATAAGATACTAATTGAACTACAAAGATCAGGCAGAGAATCTGCAAGTCATATTGCTGAAAAGATCAATGTGACAGTTCCAACAATTACAGAGCGAATAAGAAAGCTCCAAGACAGTGACGTCATCACAGGTTTTCAAGCGGTTGTAGACCCTTCCAAATTGGGGCTAGATGTTTCGGCCATCATCACGGTCATATCCGGGTCTTCACAATTCTATAAGGAGGTCACCATTGAAGCAGAAAAAACCTCAGAGGTGGTTCAATGTTTCAGCACAACGGGGAACGGGTCTCACACATTACTGGTGACCACAAAGAACTCAAATACCCTTGAAGAGCTACTTCGTAAAATACAGAGCTGGCCAGGCGTTGCCAGAACAGAGACCCAAATAATATTATCTTCATATAAAAATGGGATCATTATTCCAGTGGGAGATGGCTAGACCTTAAAATATCTTTAATGTTCCCTATAGGATTTAAAACTGGGAATGACAAATCAACTAATCAAAAATGGGAATTGAAAAATGAGCAAAACTAAAGCAGAATATATTTGGATGGATGGGCATGAGCCTACCCAAAAACTTAGGTCCAAGACAAAGGTGTTAGATGGACCCGTTAATTCTCTGGAAGATCTGCCGCTATGGGGCTTTGATGGATCCAGTACAAATCAGGCCCAGGGCAATGATAGTGACTGCATGCTAAAACCTGTCTACAAGATCAAAGACCCAATAAGAGGAGGAGATGACCTACTGGTCATGTGTGAGGTAATGAACGCAGATGGCAGTGTACATAAATCAAATAGCAGGGCACACCTGAGATCTGTATCAGAAAAACATGTTGATGAGGACGCATGGTTTGGGATTGAACAGGAGTACACTCTCTTTGAGGGAAGAAATCCTTTGGGCTGGCCAGAGGGAGGATATCCAGCTCCTCAGGGGCCATTTTACTGTGGTGTCGGCGCGGATGAGGTCTTTGGGCGTGATATTGTTGAGGAGCATCTTGAACTATGCATTGAAGCAGGTCTAGAGGTGTCTGGAATAAATGCTGAGGTCATGCCAGGTCAATGGGAATATCAAATAGGGCCACTAGGGCCACTGGAATCCGCAGATCAAATGTGGCTTTCACGTTGGTTACTTTATAGAATATCTGAAGATTATGGTGTAAGCGCCACACTCCACCCAAAGCCTGTCAAGGGCGATTGGAATGGGGCGGGTGCCCACACAAATTTCAGCACAAGATCAATGAGGGCTGAAGGCGGGATGGCAGTGATAGAGAAAGCTTGTGAGAGACTAAGTAAGAAGCACGATGAGCATATAGCAGTCTACGGTGCGCATAATGAAGAAAGGCTTACTGGTCTACATGAGACATGTAGCATAAAAGAATTTCGATATGGTGTCAGTGATCGTGGAGCATCAATAAGAATTCCAATGCAAACTGCGAACGATGGGTATGGGTATCTTGAAGACAGACGGCCTTCTGCAAATATGGACCCATATGAGGTATGCGCAATCCTAATAGAGACCACTTGTAGTTAAAAATAGATCCTCCTAAGAAAAAAGGTATCGTTCGATACCTTTTTTCTTTTTTACGAATATTTTTGATTAATCTTCTTTTTAGTATATATGATCATATTCTAATATCAGGGACTGAAATTTTATTAATTAATAGCGGGAGCAAATTAAATGGAAACCAAATCCTTCATTGATCAGCTAGATGCCAAGATCGAAGAAAAACATCTTCTGAATCATTCATTTTACCAAGCTTGGAATACTGGAGCACTGTCACATGAGACCATACAAGAATATGCTGCTCAATACTTTCAGCATGTCTCTGCTTTTCCTAGATACCTTTCAGCAATACATTCAAACTGTGATGATATCAAGACCAGACAGATTCTGTTAGATAATCTGGTCGATGAGGAGAAAGGCCCCGAAAACCATCCTGAACTTTGGATGCGTTTTGCAGAGGGAATGGGCAGTAGCAGAGACAGGATCAATAATACATCGGCAATGAAAGAGATAGAAGATCTTGTGCAGACCTTTAACACTCTATCTAGGTCAGAACAATATCACATTGGTCTTGCTGCTCTATATTGTTATGAGTCAATGCAGCCAGAGATATCTGAGACAAAGAAAGATGGTCTACAAAAATTCTATGGCATCAAAGATGAAGAGACCTTAAAGTTCTTTACCGTCCATATGCATGCTGACAAATGGCATCGGGAGGTTGTAAGAAAACTCTTGGTCGAATTGAGTAAAACAGAAGAAAATCAACCAGAGATATTGGATGCTGTTGACAGTGCATTGCTCGCATTGAACAATTTCCTGTCTGGTATGGAAAGAGATTACTGCTAAGAGCAGAACTCTTAAATAAAATAAAAAAGGGCAGTAACTACTGCCCTTTTTTTAATTCGTCCCTGCGATCGACTCCACTTCTTCGGTTGCCTTTTCTCTGGTACCCACTTCTTTGGTCTACCATAGTGCGCCTTTCGTCATCAACAGATATATTGTTCTTTCTGCGATGCTCCCCTCGCCTGTGACCACCTCTACGGTCACTTGCATCTCTTCTAGTTGATTTGCTCTCTCTACTTTCACCCATACTTAACCCACTTTTAATATGTGATCTTACGATAACCCCGGAACAATATCTCGGGGCTATCGTAAAGTATTATTTGTTTTTATTTAGAATGTAGGATCGACGAATAAAGTAGAATCGGTCTTCACAAGCTTTATCTTGCCTGTCATATCAAGACCGCTAACAGCTTGTTCGACCATCGCCATCTCATTTTCATGGATGAAATCATCGGCACGAGCGATATACGCAAGGTTCTTTACAACCTTGTAGCGATCCTCATCCGATGTGAACAATCCCTTTAGAGCTTCCAAAGATGTACCGTATTGGCCCATCCTAGAACCCTCATCGCCAAGTTCAATGAATTTATTGATGACCTCAGCTTCCATTGAGTTGTATTCCTCATCGGAAACGTCAGGCAACATGACCTTGACATTACCACGCATAGCTTCTTTTTCAGATTCGTCCACCTCTCCGTCTGCTAGAAATGATACACAGACGAAAGCATAGACCAAATCGTGATGCTGACTCCAGTTTGCCATAATATCCCCTTATATTATTATTATTGGATAATACTAATTGTTTTTGCTTAAAACCAACACACGTCAATATAACCACTATGTCGGTTAGTAAACCTAGAAAATTATAATGAGTAACATAGAAGAGCAAGATTTCTCAAAAATAACATTATCTTTTTTTTTAGATGGATTATTGTTTCAATAATAAGTCCATCGTAGTTTTTATTTTCCATTCTAACCCTAGATTTGATGTCCATGATAAAAAATGATAATGTTTAATTAAAGGAAATCCCGGTTAACAAAAAATTTAACGATGAAAAAAATATACTCAACGCTTATCAGGCTCAATAGCATACAATTCAAATATAGGACCATTATATCTTTTGTTATTGTATTGATCGCAATGATCGGCTCAGATATGTTGTTCCATGGCTACTTCCCCTATATAGTAGAGTTTTTTGACAACAAACTGAATATTGACCTCTCTAATCCTGATACGATTGCTCTGGATTTTGCTCCAGAGATCTGGGGTGGGGTACTCGCAATGGTTCTGGGAACCTTGATCATTGTCATTGCGATTGCGGCAGAATCTTCACCAAAACTGATGGATCTATTTGTAAAAGACTGGCTGAGTCTGGTTTATGTGTGGTTCCTGATCATTGCATCTTTACACGCAGTATTGATCATGTTCTATGTTGAACCACTTGGTCGGGTATCAAGTTCAGTCCTCAATACTTATATTTATCTTTTCATTGGGTCGATATTTACACTGCCATATATCTTCTACATTCTTTTATACTCCAAGACAAGCAACGTTGTCTCGACCATTTCATCGATCATCCAAGGATTTGTCCTGCAGATGAAAAAACCAATGATCAAATCGGCAATGGATGATAGCATAGATGTGGTGTCAGAATACCAAAAAGAGATCATGGGATCTCTTGATCAATTGGACGACCTATTGGCCTTTACAGAGTTCAAGGAAACACAGACCAATATTATTCGAGAGATAAGTGAGATAATACAACTCTATATAACACATAAGTCTGACTTCAATGATAGCTTCTTTGATCTGACAGATACGATAAGGTCCAATGCAACGTTTCGCACCTATACGGACCTGCAATACAAAGAGATGTCAGATACAAAGACGTTTTATGAGGTCAAGACATTCCGTTTGCTGGGTAGCTCATACATAAAAATGATCACCAATGATCGATTTGACATTGCATCACTCATCCCCGCTGAAATGGTGGATATAGGTGTGACGTGTCTAAAAAATAATGATGACACAATACTGGGGCATGTCAACATACGATTTAACACACTATTTAGATTTGCAATAAAACACGCCTATAAGAATAATGAGCCTAGAAACCTTTACAATCTATCGTTCCATTATTCCAATATGATTCAAGAATATATAAAGGCCGATAGGGTCGATATGGCGAAATATTGTTATGACAAATTTAAATTCTATGCAAATGACATCTACAAAAATGCTGAGGCGAACCCTGGCCTATATTTTGTGGTAGACACTCTCACATTTGAATTAAGGAAGTGTCAGGTATTAATACATGAAAAGGGGTGGGGCAACGAAGACCAAATGGATCTATTGAAGATGATCCTGCAACTGGACAAACCCCCGGGATATTCAAAAGATGAGGTTGACAAGGGAATCCTAGGTGGAAATAATGGGACTCGTAGAATTCAAATTGGACTGGCTCTGTTCTACCTTTCCGTTGAAAAATTAGAGTTTGCCACAGCCATAGCAGAAGATTATCTTGATGACCTAGCCTACTTTGATGAAAAAACCTTTAAGGCAAATGCAAATACCCAGTGCTTTCTCTTATCTATCTTTGGACCACAATTTTGGGAAGATACTGACAGAGGAACTCTCAATATCTATTTCGCACCAGAGAAAGACCAGCTAGACCCATTCAAAGAACTGTTGTTTGGACTTATGGACAAACGACTAGAGGCACTTGAACGTGACGTAAAGTTTCTCTCACTGGAAGTAGATAAGTTGATGCAGAAACGCAAGAGACAGGATGGATATCTCAACGATGCTGACAAAGAGAGGATGGAAGAATTACAAAGAAAGATATCCGCAAGAGAAAAGACCGAAGAGGATACGGTAGTAGATTGGTCTATAGATCATGACATATTATACTCACTATTGTGTATCTCATTCTTTGCAGATCAAGAGATAGATGAGTTAGAAAAGGATGCTATCTTTACTAGTTATAAACTATTTGTACCAGATATAGACAATGAAATTTTCAATAGAGACTTTGGAATGACCACAGACAAGTTCATTGACCTAAAGACAGAAGAGGCACGACAAAATCAATTTGATGAATCACTAGATGTAATTAATGCTGCGGAAAAATTTGATGGTCCAACCTTGATAAAATTAGTTGATTGTTTTGTTGATATAGCCAATGCTGATGATTTTATTCATGAGAATGAGGTCACTCTCATACAACATGCGATCAAGGCTTGGGCCCTAGATATTACTGTAGAAAAACCGAAGTCAGGTGAAAAACTAAAAATCCAAAAATAGGGTCTATCGTGTTAGGGCAAAAAAGAATGCCTGGGTCAGGTTGGATATATCACCACTGGCAGTAGCTAAATTATTTACTGCTGACTTCGCAACCTCAAAATATACCGCCCCGCCAATTTCAGGGTGATCCATAACGATCGTTGTAAAATCCTCCAAACTAAGTATTCCATATTTCAATGGTGTTGTAGCATTGACGTGTGCTGTACGTATGGCATTGTCCAAAACGAGAGAAAATTCCCCAATCCCAAAGGCTGGTGCCTCCACGACAAAGACTGTAGCCTCTGTCTCTGGGTCTTTTGCTGGGGGTGGGTCGGTGGTCTCCAATCTAATGATTGGTTTCCTGGATGTTGTGAAGCCACTTGCGGTCTTGACCATCATGTTCTTTGATACCTCAACCTGACCTTGAAAGACAAGGACCATGGTATCTCCTGTATCTCCCTCAGTTAACAATTGTTCTTTAGGTTCACATTCTTGTATTTCAACGACACTCGCGATAATGGCACACAAATCTATGTTGACCTTACTAAAATGGTTTATCTTTTGTATTTGTTCTGCTGTTGGATTCATATCTTTACCTTAAAACAAGGGCGCTGTGTTTCCCATCGATCTTATAATCATCAGGGGGATTGATCTCAACAACAACATGCTCGTCACTTGTTAAGTTTATACCGGCTCCATCTAGCTGTTCTTTTATCATGTTCCTGATCAATGGGCTTCCACTTTCACCCATCTGCTCGTCCAAGCTAAATCCTGCTTTTCGAATTGCATACCCGACCAATAACCAACCATACTTGAACTTATAAAAAGCGGAGATCTTATTATGTGTTTGGCCATTTAAGGTTCTCGGTATTTTAACCTCTTGTAGGCCTTTGTCCTCTTCTTCTTTTAGGATGAGGTCGTCAAAGAACTGTGGGACGCCTGGGTCAGTCACGTGTTTTGCAAGCAGGTGTGGGACATGCTCATCTGGGATAACGATCTCATTTGCATTTGCACGTTGAAGGTGTGATACGTTCTCCACATCCAACACATGGGCAATCACATTACAAGCTTCTGAAATAGACTTGGCAGTTAGGCATGTGAGGACTGTCTTGTCCTCATCTGGGTCTTCATGTGGTAGAAGACCAGAACTGTCTGGTAGGATCATGAAAGTCCCTGCCTTATCCAAGAATGCCTTTCTCAAAACAGACTCATGGGTAAAATTTTCCGGTATGTGAGTAATGTCCAATCTCTCATACCCCGTTATTGCCCGTTGAATCACTTCCTTGTCCATCTCGTTCACAAGTATGATCACTGAGGTCGAGTCCTTATTTGATTCAATGAGGTTTAATACCGATGGAACTGTCTTGTTCCATCCTGCAATGACCAAGTGGCCGTCAAATTTATTTTCATCCAATGTATCATCTCCTGTTAATCTTTGGGCAACTAATACAGATGCCACGGCCCCGCCAAGCAAAGTGACGACACCGAAGTTCAATAACATGATTATTATTGTTAGAAATTTACCCAGATGTGTAATGGGGCTAACATCTCCATAACCAACTGTTGTAAAGGTCACAATAGACCACCAAAAGGTGTGAAAGAAAGTATCTAACCAATTTGGTTCAGTATCCCCAAAGGTGAAGCTCCCCTCTGTATGCTCCTTGACACTACCATTGAACATATCATATTCAATGATCGTAAGTGCGCTGGTAGATATAAGAATAAGCAAGAAGGCCCAGGATGCATATCTAGCAAGTTCATTCTCAGCATAAAATGTCTGAACTCTATTTACTAATTCAAAGATTGGGTTGGGTGCATCTTTCTCTTTCTCATCCTTCTCATCATCTACGGATATTGCTTCAAGCGCCTCTATCTCAGGCATTGCATTTAACTGGTCATAGAGTTCCTTATTTGTATCAATTACTGAATCCAATTCAGTTGGAGACACATCAGAGTCCTGAATTTGGTCTAGTGGAGTGTCTTTATTCATTTTTTTTTATTCATTTATCCTAAATCAAACAGATAATTGCAAAAATACTATAGAATTATTTTAGAATAAGCAAACAGGAAGTTTAAGAATGATAATTTTGCATGGAATCTAATTCAATTCTTTTGGATGATACGCGGATGGCTCGCAATGCGGCACTTGCACCAGAGAGTGTTGTTATGGCAACAATCCCATGCTGTATGCAAGACCTCCCTATCGCCTCTTCATCATATCTAGCACGAGCGCCCATTGGCGTGTTAATGACCAAATTGATCTCGCCATTCTTTATACCATCAACAATGTTTGGGCGACCCTCTCCAACTTTAAATATTGTTGATACCGTTAACCCGTTCCTCTCCAATTCTTTTGCGGTCCCTGATGTGGCCACTAATGCAAATCCCATTTCAGATAGATCCCTTGCGATTGGTATCACATCTAGTTTGTCAGCATTGTTAACTGAGATAAACACTGTTCCCTCACTTGGGATCAGTGTCCCTGCGCTGATCGATGCCTTTCTAAATGATTCTCCCAATGTCTTGGACATGCCCATGACCTCTCCTGTAGATTTCATCTCGGGGCTAAGAAAAATAGATTCTTCTGGAAACTTATTGAAAGGTAAGACCGCCTCCTTAACTGCTACATAGGGGCTGTGGTCCCATCGTTTCAAATCAAATTCTTCGAGATTAGCTCCAACTGCAAGCTGAGAAGCGATTCGAGCTAGGGGGACATTTGTGGCCTTACTAACAAAGGGAACCGTTCGACTTGCCCTTGGGTTAACTTCCAATACATAGACCTGACCATCTTTATATGCAAATTGAAGATTTATCAATCCTATAACATTTAGTTTGAGGGCTAATTCTTTTGTAATTCGGATGATCTCTTCCAATGCCTCTGCTGTAATTCTATAAGGAGGGAGTACGCATGCTGAATCACCTGAGTGGATACCCGCTTCCTCTATATGCTGCATCACAGCACCAATGTGGACTGTTTTACCATCACATAGAGCATCTACATCAAACTCAAAGGCGTCCTCTAGAAATTGATCAATGAGAATTGGGTGCCCCTCTGTAACATCAGCTGATCTTGAAATATAGTCTATGAGTTGTTTTTTTGAATAAACTATTTCCATGGCCCTACCACCTAATACATAACTAGGTCTTGCAAGAACTGGGTACCCTATATGTTCTGCAACCTCAATAACTTCGTCTAGTGTGCGACCAGTACCATACTTTGGACATGTAACATCAAGCATCTCAATGATAGATCCAAATTTTTCACGATCTTCTGCATGGTCTATGTTCTCTGGTGAGGTACCGATCACAGGTACACCAGAAGCCTCGAGCGCATTTGCGATCTTCAATGGTGTCTGCCCACCAAATTGTACAAGAACGCCATCAGGGTTCTCAAACTCAACAATATTCAAGACATCTTCAAAAGTGACAGGTTCAAAGTATAGTCGATCAGCAAGGTCAAAATCTGTGCTCACTGTCTCTGGATTACAATTAACCATAATTGTTTTATATCCTTGGTCCCTTAGGCCAAAAACAGCCTGGACACAACAATAGTCAAATTCAATTCCTTGTCCAATGCGATTTGGTCCACCTCCCAATATCATTATTTTCTTCCCTTCAAGTGGCTCTATCTCATTCTCTGAATCATATGTGGAATAACAATAGGGTGTTTTTGCAACGAATTCAGCCGCACAAGTATCCACCACCTTGTAGGCGGGGATAGTGGAATCATCTTTACGAATAATGCGAACCTCATTCTCTGACTTGCCCAACATTCGTGCAATTTGGAGGTCTGAAAAACCATTTTGTTTTAATGCCCGTAATGAATCTTTATTGTTCAGTTTGGTCAGGGCCTGTATCTGACTCAAAAACCAGGGATCTATCTTGGTCAATTGATAAACATCTTCAATAGACTGACCCTCTAAGAATGCTTGTCTAACCTTTAGCAATCTAAAACTCGTGGAATATCGTAAGGTTGACATATCCAATGACCTTGACCGCATCAAATTTGGATCATTATCTGAAACTGGCTTTGCCTCTAGTCCGTCCAGCCCGACCTCTAGAGAACGGAATGCCTTCTGCAATGATTCTTTGAAAGTTCTTCCTATGGCCATTACCTCACCAACACTTTGCATCTGTACACCTAAATGCCCGGTTGCACTTGGAAACTTCTCAAAGTCAAACCTGGGGACCTTTGTGACCACATAGTCAAGTGTTGGCTCAAAGGCGGCCATTGTTTTTCCAGTAATGTCATTGGGTAGTTCATCCATTGTATAGCCAATTGCCAGTTTTGCCGCTATTTTGGCAATGGGAAATCCTGTGGCTTTTGAGGCAAGAGCAGATGATCGACTGACTCTGGGATTCATTTCAATTATAATACACCTTCCATCTAAAGGATTTACTGCGAATTGAACATTTGACCCCCCAGTCTCAACGCCAATGGTTCGTAAGCATAAAATGGACCAGTTCCTCATGGTCTGAAGTTCTTTGTCGGACAATGTCATTGCAGGTGCGACTGTTATTGAGTCACCTGTATGTACTCCCATTGGATCTATATTTTCAATTGAGCAGATGATGACCACATTGTCTGCCTTATCTCTGACCACTTCTAATTCAAACTCTTTCCATCCAAGTAGTGATTCTTCAATTAGAACTTCGGATATGGGGCTTGCCTGAAGACCTTTTTCAACCAGGTCTTGAAATTCCTCAAAATTGTATGCGACCGAACCACCCGTACCCCCAAGAGTAAAAGACGGCCTAATTATCATTGGAAATTTGATTGAATCAAGCAAGGCATTTGCCTCCTCCCAAGAGTGCACGAACCCTCCTTGAGCAGTTTCAATGCCCACAGAGTCCATAGAATCTTTGAACTTTTCTCTATCCTCAGCTCTTTCTATGGCCTGTATCTGTGCACCTATCAATTCCACATCATTAGCATCAAGTATGCCTTTATTGTGTAGGTCCATTGCCAGATTCAATCCGGTTTGTCCGCCAACGGTAGGTAATATGGCATCTGGTTTTTCGCGTTTTATGATCTCTTCAAGGTATTCGACGGTCAGGGGCTCAATGTAGGTTGCATCAGCTATGTCGGGGTCCGTCATTATTGTGGCGGGGTTAGAGTTGACTAAAATAACCCTATACCCCTCTTCCTTCAATGCCCGAGTCGCCTGTGTTCCTGAATAATCAAATTCACATGCCTGTCCTATAACAATAGGCCCAGCTCCTATGATCAGAATAGATTTTATATCAGTTCTTTTTGGCATCTTTCATTAGTTTGATGAATTTTATAAAAAGATATTTGCTATCATGTGGTCCTGGACTTGCTTCAGGGTGATATTGAACAGAAAAAGCAGATAACTCTTCACACTCTATGCCTGCTAAGGTATTATCATTTAGATTGACATGGGTTGATGAAACATTGCCCGGGAGGGAGCCAAGGTCCACGGAAAAACCATGGTTTTGGCTTGTGATCTCAATGGATCCTGTCACAATATTCTTTACTGGATGATTAATCCCTCGATGACCAAATTTTAATTTGAAGGTACTAGCGCCTAGTGCAAGTGCGAGGATCTGGTGCCCTAGACATATGCCAAATATTGGTTTTTTACCAAGAAGTGTACTTACCGTTTCAATGCCATAGGACACTGCTGATGGGTCACCTGGCCCATTTGAGAGGAAGATTCCATCGGGGCGTGATTCTATTATTTCTGAGGGAGATACATTTGCGGGGAAGATTGTAATATTACAATCTTGCTCTTCTAGCAATCTCAAAATATTGTGTTTAATGCCGAAGTCAATGGCCGCAACTTCAAATTTTCCTCTTTTTTTATCCGACCAGAAGTATGGGGCCTTACATGTAACTTCTTTCGCTAGGTCTAAACCTGTCATATCTGGAACTGTATCCAATTTATCTTTAAGAATATTGATGTCTTTTTCTTCCGTGGATATTATCCCATTCATTGCACCATTATCTCGAATATGTCTAGTAAGTGCACGTGTGTCTATATTCTGAATCCCAACGATCTTCTCTCTCTTTAAATATTCGGATATGGATTCTTGTGATCTCCAATTGGAGGGGACCTCTGTCTCTTCTTTGATCACAAAACCAGCCACCTGTATTTTTTTAGATTCCATATCGTTTGGGTTGATGCCATAATTACCTATATGAGGTGCTGTCATCGTAACGATCTGTCTACAATATGATGGATCTGTCAATATCTCCTGATACCCTGTCATACCAGTATTAAAACAAACCTCACCCACGGTTTCTCCTTGGTGCCCTAGGGACACTCCTTTGAATAACCTTCCATCTGCAAGTAATAACAGTGCTTTTTTCATACCCTATAAAATTTTATAGACCAAAAAAATATCCAAAAAAAAGGTCATTCTTTAAAAGAATGACCTTTTCAGTCCAAATTATGAAACTAAAAATCATAAAGAGAATTTTGACCTTTGGTTGTGTTCAGGCAATTTCAAGATTCTACTTTAATAGTACAAGGACCTTGCAATTTGTCAAAACACCAAATTTCTTTTCAGCGTCCCTGATACGATCTGCATCTATGTTAGATACTGTTAAATTGACCATATCATTGCTGCTGACCGCCTCAACCATGATCGGGTTTCCCCCAACTCTTCTGCGAACATTACCATCGTCCATATTGTGCGCATACCCCATTGGACCTCTATTGACCGACCTTGAACGAGTGTAGTGACGCGGGCCATATACTAATTTATCATTTTCATTGAACACCTTAGGTACCATCGCTGGAACATGGTAAATGTTTCTAGCATCAATCACGATACCGGATGTCCTCTCGCTCTTCGGTACAGCATTGCGGGTCATGAGGAATGTTGATTGGGCGAGGTTTTCATTCATGTGTCCACCTGCATCAACTAAAATTTCAGCAAGCCCCGACATTTTAATGGCCAAGGCAATGGCAACCTCTTTTCTTTCGAGATATTCTAT
>Ga0066867_10001206_pt1 | contig 12818 bp, 9 predicted proteins | sample ETN01SmetaG_4_FD_65606 | JGI IMG/M metagenome (GOLD analysis project Ga0066867, IMG submission 65606) | Marine microbial and viral communities from oxygen minimum zone, Eastern Pacific Ocean - ETNP2014F12-01SV261 | ecosystem: Environmental > Aquatic > Marine > Oceanic ... | reverse complement strand
CCATCCTAGCTCTGCAATCTTCTGTCATGGAGCCCATGTGTGATGTTATTATGCAATTATCTAAAGACGAGAGATTGCCCTTGTATGGTTCTTCTTCAAATACATCTATCGCTGCTGATGCGATTTTTCCATCTTTCAGGTTATTATATAAGTCTGCCTCATTAATGATTCCGCCTCTAGAGGTATTAACTAACATTACTCGGTCCTTCATTATTGATATCTCTTCAGAACTAATTAAATTATGTGTTTTTTTATTCAAGGGAATGTGAAGCGATATCAAGTCTGAGTTTCTATAAATCTCTTCTTTGTCAACCCATCTTATTTTATTTGAGGAAATAATTTGTTGATCATGAATTAGATCATTTAATAGAATCTCTTTGCATTGAAATCCGTCTAGATGGTTCAAAACTCTCTTCCCTATCCGTCCTAGTCCAATAATTCCTATAGTGAGATCCTCAAAACTTCTACCAAAAAATCTATTCCAATTTCCCTGGTGCATATTTAAATTTGCTTGATGAATTGATCTCATTGCAGAAATCATCAATCCAATAGTCAACTCACTCACTGCAGGTGCTGGAGCATCAGGCGTATAAGAGACTTGGATTCCATAATCTCTTGCGGTCACTAAATCAACATTATCAAGCCCAATTCCGATCCTTGATATAAGCTTTAAATTTGGAGCATTCTCTATGACTTGCTTCGTTATTGGCTCGGTCCCCGCTATTAGTATTGAGAACTCTTTAATCAAAGATAAGAGCTCTTGCTCATTAAGTTTTCTACCTATTGGATTGACAAGATATTCTACTGATAATGAGTCTAGGATATCTATTGGCTTTCTATCTTTTTGGCCAAAGGGTACAGATGTAATCAGGGCTTTATGCATTTTTACGTTGATCTAGTTTTTAAATCTGCAATTACATTTAACTATTTTTATGTAAATGAAATAATTCGCATATTTCAAAGTCTTCTTGATCATCAACATCCATGCTTTCTATCTTTGAAACCTCATGCATATATGGCTTTGGACCAAACCAATAGGACCATTGAAGTTGCCTATCCTTTGAGGCCATATATATTCCGCCTGTAAGCTGATAAGATTCTCTTAGTTCTTGAGTAAGAAGATGCCAGTGACCAAACGCACAATTAATGGGTTTAGCATTATGGTCTACCAAAAAATCATCATATTTTATGACTGACATCAAGCTATCGTAGTCTTTAGAATTATTCTTATATGCCTCTATGGCGAGAGCATAATTATAATAAAGCGGCGCTGTAACCATTGTCCATGCAACGACAGGATTTCCTGGTATTGTATTTAACATGTAATTATTGTACTCATAGAGCCTTGAGTCATGACCGCACATATAGGGATCTCTGTACAAGAAACTAACTCCCTCAGATTCTGCAATTTCCCTAGCTAATTCACTGTCGCTGGAAACATATATTTCATCGAAACAGTTCGCTTCTTGCAATTGCCTTATCTTTAGATGCATCAGACTTTTTTCATTGGCAAAAGGCCTGAAGTTTTTATTTTTTACCCTCTGTGAACCTTCTCTGACTGGAATTAATGCAACGAACTCTTGACTCATGATTAAACTATTGATGCTGATCTTAAATTGCTAAATTTTGACTCAAAAGCTTCTTTGATGATGCCACATTCTGCTATGTAAGGTATGAACTGAAATCCCATACCACTCCACCGACTAACATCTTCTTCACTCTGTGCAAGAACGCCACATGCCAAGCCTTTATTTCTGATAATCTTAACGGTTTTTTCCAGAGCCCCAATAACTTTACTTGAATAAATGTCATCTGGTGTGCCCAATGAATGTGAGAGATCATAAGTTCCAATATAAATTACATCAATTCCATCTATTTCTATAATCTGTTCAATATTTGCAATAGCCTCTGAGCTTTCTACAAGCAAAATCGATAAGATCTTGTCATTTACTGCTGTATTTCTGCCTTTAACTCCCATTGCATTATAGTTAGAAGCCCTTGTAAAAGCTGAAACTCCTCTATTGCCTTTTGGAGAGTAGTATATTGAATTGACTGCGGAACTTGCTTCTCTTTTATTCTCAATTTGAGGAACCAAAATTCCATGTGATCCTATTTCAAGAGCCCTTAGAATGTATGACTGATTATTCTCAGGAACCCTTATCAAAGGTGTGCAACCAACATTTTCTGCAGCCCTTATCATATTCTCGGAAGTATCAAAATCAAATGGGCCATGCTCATGGTCAATGATTATAAAATCTAACCCAGAAGATCCCATAATTTCTGTTAATGTAGGCGAAGAAATAACAGTCCAAGTTCCAAGTACCACTTCTCCAGATTTCAATTTATTCTTTAATTGGCAATCTTTCATATTTAATTAGTTAGATACTTTTAGAAGGGGAGTTTAAGTTTTCTTATTAAAGGAAATACTGAAATATTTAAGAAAACTATGATTATCGATGCGATACAACCTAGCGCAGTTGCAATTATTACAAATTGAGCTCTTTTAGGGCTCTCTGGAAACTCAGGGACCAGAGCATCGTCAATAATTCTGACAGCAAAATCTTTTGAAACATTTGCCAACATCATATTCCTTATTTGTTCTGTTTTTAATTTGGAAAGACTTTCTCTAACTGTCAAAACATTTGTTTTTATAAACTGCTCATCTAGGAAAACTATACTTCTCTCTGACTCTGCAATCATTTGTCTGCTTAAATACATATTTATGTCTGGCGGAAGATTGTTAGCAATATATGCTGCGATCTCGGGATCTTTCCATTTAACTTCAATCTCAGCATACCCTATCTGTCTTCTGGTAAAAGCTACGGGATCAAATGTAATCTTGATCGCTTTTTTAAGCGCCTTATATGCTTCGGTCAGCATTGGCTCTTCGTTTATCCATGATTTTTCTTTTTGATCCCAGTCGTCTTCAAAAATATTTTTTTTCAAATCATGATCAACTATAAATTTCTCAAGAAATTCTCGTGAGTTCATTATAGCCATTGTCGAGTCCATATCAGTATCTGAAGCCGAAAGGTTTGCAGATGCCTGTATGCCTAACAGGCCAGCTAGACCACTAGCATTACTTTCTCCAGTCGAACCAACTTTGGACGATGATTTTATAAGTGTTTTTGCAACATAAGTTCTCTCAACAGTTGAAATATAAATTGCTGATAAGACTCCGATAATAATTGTAGCAATTGCTATGCCTTTAGCGTGATCTAAGATCACTTGAATTAGTTCAAGTAGATTTACATCTCCTTGATTATTCTGTGTATTCAAATCTGACATAACTAGAAACTATTTACAGCAGCAGCAGCAAGAGCCATTTGGTAGATAATTTGCGTCAATTCTGTTGTTGCTCTAATGCTAGAGAATGTTGATAAATTAAGTGGAACAACTATTGTATCTCCTGGTTGCAATGAACCGCCTCTTCCTCTAAAAAATCCACCTGAGTTTAACTGGCCTGGAGAAACTATTGAGCCATCTGCTTTAACAAGGTATATGTTATTGTTATCAGCAAATTCATTTTGGCCTCCGCTCAATCTTACGTAATCCTCAACGGTCATAGTTTCTTTGAATAAATGTGCATTTGGAACATAAACTTCACCAATCACTGAAATAGTCTGAGGTCTTTTTGGAATATGCAACTTATCACCATCTTCTAGTGTTACATCCGTAATTCTATCATTCATGATCCCTTCTAAATCCACCACCATTCTACCCATGAGTTCGCTTTGGTTGATATTGTCTGTACCAGTCAATAGTTCAGTCAGCTGAGAGATATCTCCAGCAGCCTCTCCAAAACCTTGTTTCTGCGATGTAAGAATCAGTGATCTTCTGAGCTCAGCCTGTGCTTGACCAATTCTCTTGAGCTCAGCTTCTTTAATTGATTCCCTTGTGAAAGTTGCTGCAATTGCAGAAGCATCGTCAGTGAATCCTCCTGCTCTCTTAATAATTTGAGACAAGGTCTCATCTTTCGATATGGGATATAAGCCAGGGAAAAAAACTTCTCCAGTAATTTCAACTGTTCTAATTTCAGTCGCTAGTTGTTTAATATTGATAATATCCATGGCTTCTAAGGGTTGCTCTAAAGAATTTTTATTTCTTGAGTCAAAGCTAAGATTCCTTGAATCATATTCTTTGCCTTTCTTGTTATTTCTAATAATTTCTATTTCTGAAGAGTATGAAGATTCCTTTAATCCTCCTACTGAGTTAATAGCATCCTGAAGGGTCATGCCCTCACTTAGGGGGTATTGCCCAGGAAAGAATACGTTTCCATAAATCGATATAATTCTTTTTGTTTGCGAACTTGATGGTTGTCTCAAAATGATATCCATGAATGGTTTTATTATTTGATCTCTACAAAACTTGGTAAGACTGACATCATCAAATACTTCTCTTTTATTCTCACGTTCAATATTGCTTAATAGTGTCTGAAGTTCATCTTGATTAGTAATAAATCGTAATTGTGATGTCGATACATTTTCAGGTGAATCCAAGTATCCCGCTGTAGATAAGGCCTTCCTAACAATTCTTTGAGGAAGCTTGCAGTAATCATAGATATTATATTGATAGAAGGACTTAGTAGGAGTTGCAACTAAATCACCCGCCTCCGCAACTTGTCCTTCAGATTCTGGCTCTTGATATTCGATTGTAGTGATGAATTTTTCTCTATCTAAAGATGTTGCTAGGTAAGTTAAGGAAGACTGAAAGTCTATACTTGAACCATCATATTTCTCCTCAACTAGTTCTGATGAAATAAGATCTGCTGAAAGTAAGCTTGGAAAAAATAGTACTTCATCTTGATCATAAAGCTTGAATGTTTGACTGTTTTTCAGTGATAGCAATTCTTCTAAATCAATTTGAAAAAAAGTATAAAAGCCATCGTTATCGTTTTTCCTTTTGACTAGAACATAGTTCAGGTCTGTCATTGGTAAAATATCTTGGTATGATGAAATCACTTCTTTAAGGGTCATACCATCCTTCCAAGGATAAAGACCTGGTTTTTCTGCATGACCTGATAGAAGAATAGCTCCATTCATACTATCTGTAATTGAATAAACCTTTAAAAAGTCACCATCCCTAATTTTAAAATCACTATCATCCTGATTCAGGTCTAATTCAATTAGCTGATATCCACCACCATTTTGATAATCAATTCTTTCGATCATGGCAGAAGATAGATCAGCCTTGGGATTGAAAGATCCTGCATATTCAACTAGATCCCCTAAGTCTTCATCTTGATTTAGCTCATATATCGCTGGTCTTCTTACCTCGCCTGCAATTCCCACAGTCTTTGTAATAGGCGGTATAAATACAACATCTCCAGGCTTAAGCCTAGCATCAGCTGAAGTATCACCCTTTAAGAGTAAATCATAAAAATCAAATGTAGAAATAACTTTTCCATTTCTTTTAAGTTGTATGTTTCTCAATGATCCAGAAGTTCTTATTCCACCACTGGCAAAAATTGCATTTGTCAATGTTGATAAAGAGCTGACTGTATACATTCCTGGTTGAAACGCATCACCCAAAACAAAAACATTAATAGATCTAAGAGCACCAAGACTTACTGTTGCTTCGGAACCAATCATTTTGGATCTGACGGCTAACTGAATGGCTTTAATTGAATCCTCATATGTTAATCCGCTTATATTTACTGGGCCTATCTCAGGTATTGATATTTCACCATTTTTTGTGACCTCAAGCGTGAAATTGACGTTCTTATTTCCATAAATTATGATTTTGAAATTATCTCCAGGTCCTACAATATAGTCTGATTGGACAGGTATATTTGAAAGCATTGCGTAAGTTGCTGGAGAATCTGTAAAGTAATCGTACCCAAAGTAAACAACACCATCTTTAAATTCTTTTGGTTTAGGCTTATTTCTGAAGCTATTGCCTCCTTGATATCCAAAATCATTACTTGATTCAAGTATTTGAATCTTCGACTTTATAGAGTTATCTTCCTCATCTTCTACTTCATCCTCATCCATTAATGGCTTTTCAGATTGTGCTTCTTGCATCTCCTTGAACATTTGTAAGTCAGAGAGTGAAGTCAACTGCGTACTTCCCTCTTGAGGCACTAGATTAAGGAACAATATGCATATAGTTATAGCTGCGTATTTTTTATTTAGTATTAATGTTCTCATTTTTATCATGTTTGATTTTATGATGTTATTAAAATTATCTTATGTAAGTAGAAATTATCTTATGTAAGTCGAAACGAAGTATGATTATAAGTCTTTTAGCCTAAATTTTGTAGTAATGTCTATACCAATCAATAAACTTTGATAAGCCGTCCTCAATTGATACTTGTGGAACAAAGTCTATCTTTTCTTCAAGGTCTGAACAATCTGCATCTGTAGTTAGAACATCACCCGGTTGGATTGGAAGAAAATTCTTTTTTGCATCAATCTTTGTTTTCACTTCAAGTAATCTTATAAAATCCATGAGCTGCACATTCTTCCCTGCACCTATATTATAGATTTCCCATGGAGCATTCGATGAATTGGGCAATGGAAGATTACTATCCCATTCTTTGTTAGGGGTTGCAGGAATAGCTAATAATCTTTTTATTGCCTCTGTTATATCATCAACATATGTAAATGACCTTTTGTGATTGCCGTTGTTATTAATATTGATAGTCTTACCTTCAAGTATAGATTTCAAGAAAATAAACGGTGCCATATCTGGCCTGCCCCATGGTCCATATACTGTGAAGAATCTTAGCCCGCAAGTGGGTAATCCATATAGGTGGCTATATGAGTGAGCAATTAATTCATTAGATTTTTTTGTTGCCGCATATAAAGATATGGGATGATCAACATTATGTGATGTGCTATATGGAACTGCAGTATTGCCTCCATACACAGAACTTGATGATGCATAGATAAAGCTTTCTACATTATTTTCTTTTGAAAGCTGTATCACATTATTGAAACCTACGATATTAGTATCTATATAAGATCTAGGATTTTCTAATGAGTATCGAACACCTACTTGAGCAGCAAGGTGAACAACAATGTTTGGTTTGCATCTGTAAAACAATTTCTGTAATGAATCAAAATCGCATATGTCTAAATAATGATGCTCGAATGAGCTATATTCTTTATTTTTATCTAGACGGTTTTTTTTCAAGGAAACATCGTAGTAATCTGAATGATTATCAACTCCAATTACTTCAAAGTTCTCTGTTGCAAGAACTTCTACAAGCGCTGAACCAATAAACCCGGAGGAGCCAGTAATAAGAATTTTCATTTATTTTTAGCTAGAAATTCAGCAATTTCAAACTGATATAGGTCATCAATATCTACTGATCTCTCTCGTGGCATTAAATATGCAAAAGTTTTTTCAGAATAGAATTTATCAGACATAATCATTTTCTTAGTCAATACATATATAGCGCCATTAGGATAAAAAGTTGCTCTATGTTCTTGACGATTCGTAAAAGATTTTTCATCTGTGTATGCAATCCTATGATCCTCTTCCAAGAATTTATGCCAAGAAATAGGATGATCTGACTTTACAAAACTAATAACTGAATCAGCGTCTTTCTTTTTAAATAGAGTTATTGCATTATCAATATCTTGACTAGTCCTAAGTGGAGAGGTGGGTTGCAATAATACAAATGAGTTACTTTCTTTTGAATATTCATTCTCAAGTTTTTTGATCATGTATTTAAGCGTATCATTTATAAGTGATTTATCTTCTGATAGTTCTTTTGGTCTCAAAAAAGGAGACTCTGCTCCACAAGACTTTGAGAAATCAGAGATTTCTCTGTCATCAGTGGAAACATATACAAAATCAACCAACTTTGACTCCTTTGCTGCATCAATAGTCGTTTGAATCAAAGGTCTTCCATTGAAAATCTTCATATTTTTCTTGGGTAAGCCTTTTGAGCCTCCTCTTGCTGGTATTATGGCGATCATTTATCTACCTGACTGAATTAGAGCATTAATCATATTGACTATTTAATGTTTCTTTAATTTAAAATTCCTATCCTTTAGAACAATTATATTCTTATCATAATTTATTTTTGATGAATGCATTCCTTTCCCACTCATAAAGTCACTGAATGCTTCCTCTTTGTCTTCACCTATAGCAGCGAGGAATATATTATCTGAATTGAGAAGCCATGAAGCAGTATAAGTAAGTCTCTTTTTAGGAGGCTTGTTTGCATTTTCTGTATAGCAGATTTTATTTTCAATGTTTATATCGCAATTGTTAAAATCGCCTGCTAAGTGTCCATCTTCTCCTAAGCTTAAGAAAACTATATCAAATACGTCTATCTGCTTTTGATCTAACAAATCTTTCATTGAATGAATTGACTCTAAATAAGAGGTATCTAATCTAAAAAAATTCAATTGATCTGGTAGTAAATTAATTCCTAAATCAGACAAGCTTCTCTCTAATTTTGCCTGTATGCATTCTTCATCATCAAACTTAACAAACCTTTCATCAGTTTGGTATATCTGTATGCTCTTAGCTATATACTGACTATTGAATGATGAAACAATAGACTCTCCAAATCTACCTCCTGTAAATACAATGCTATTAATAACATTCTGGTGGAAGATTTCATCTAAAACCTTTTTTGCAGCTTTTACTGCTTCATCTATGTTCTTAACATCTATAATTTTCATAAATTTGTTATGGGTGTTTATCTTCCTTATTATTCAGGTAATTTTGTAAATACTTTTTGAATGATTCCTCTGAGGTATTTTTTAACTTTTCTGACTCTATTTTAGATCTTTCTATCTCTTTTTCGATCACTCTTTCATTATCACTTTTTTTATCAAAAGAATTTAAATATTGCTTTTTATGTGACTCACCTAAATTTTTACCAAATTCCTCATAAGAAATATTGCTATCAATAACTTGACTAAAAACCTCTGATGAGGGGGTAAGGTTTGGATCTTGAAGCATTTTTCTTGACTCTGATAAAGATTCATAAAATAGGTCTTTCTTAATATTGCTTTCAGAAATTAACTCCTCCATCTCATCCAGAATTTCAAGTCCCCAGTCCTTCACTGAAATCTTATTCTTACTTTTGGTTATCATTAGACCTGGTCTTCTTCCCTCTTTTGAGACCAGCAGATCGTTGTTTCTAATCTCTTTTGTTTCATAATCATTTAGCTCAGCACTGTCCTTCTGAAGGCAGTAAATAAGGAATAATTCCAAGAAAAGAAGATTTCTAAGCCCTATCCCACAGGGCTTAAAGGGATTTAAATCGATAGACCTTAATTCAATGTAATCTACACCATACTCTTGAAGTTTTTTAAGCATTCTGTCTTCTGAATTATAAGAACTTTTAGGTCTAGAAGAAGAATAGTATTCATCTTCAATTTGGAGAATATTTGGACTGAGCTGAAAGAGACTAAATCCTTTTTTGCTGTCTATTTTAGAAAACTCATTTGATATTGTGTTTGTTGCAGTCTTGAGTTGATCAATATATTCAGAAAGTTTATTAAGAGAAATTTGCAATTCTTTCTGTTTAGTATTCTGATAACCAATATCACTCATTCTTAATGATGTGGCGTAAGGCAAATAATAAGTGTGATTATCCAGTTGTTTAAAATTTTTATTTTCTTTTTCAAGAATGCTTTTACTGACAAAAGGAGATGCGCCAAACAAATATAATAGAAGCCAATTTAATCTTGCTATATTTCTAATTGCACTAAGATACAAGCTATCTTTTAGTTCTCTATCAATGAGGCTATCATCTGACGATAAATATCTAAGCATCTTATCGTCAATTGAGAAGTTATAATGTATACCTGAGATTGCTTGCATTTGCCTACCATACCTATTAGAAAGACCAAGCCTGTATATTCTTTTAAGCATGGCAGCCTCAGATTGTCCATAATATGCGATTGGTATATTTGAGTCGCATTCTATAAATGGAGGCATGCTTAGAGGCCACAGTATTTCTTCATCTATTTTCTTGGAAACATTTAAGTGAATGGAATCAAGAAAATTAAGAGCTTCAGCATTTGTTTTCAAGGGAGGTGTCACAAACTCCATTTGTGACTCTGAGAAATCTGTGGTGATAAATTGATTGGTTAATGCAGATCCAAATAATTCTGTATTGTGAGAGACTTGAGAGATCTTCTGGTTTAGGACTCTCAGAGACTCTTTTTCAATACCTATATTCAGAGCATCAAATATATCATCATTAATTACTGGCATTTCTCATCTTATAATATTTCAATGATTTTCGATTGATCGTATTAACTGAAAATCTATTTGTAAAGATCCTGATCATTGAAAAACATTGCTTCCCAAAATACTGATTTGAGCAAAAATCGATTTCAATTGGATTTATTTTGTGTCCTCACTTGTGCATTTCGACCAAACCCAGAGAATATTTTAGGAAAACTCCACGGCTTAGGTCGAACAGCCTCGAGGTTTTGGGGTGCGCTCATAACAACTTCATATAAGCTTCCTGTAGCTGGTTTTTGACCAGCATTTTTTGTTAATGGAGACCATCCATAATGAGTTAGTTCCCTCGTTGTTCTTTTTCTATAAAATAAATCCATTGGTAAAGTGAAGAATATAGATTTGTTAAAGCTTCCTTCTCCAACACATCTTGCATCACAATCTGTAAGCTGGATTGATGCTCCCACTTTTGCACCAGTCTTGAACCTCTTTTGCATAGTTACGCTTACACCTTTATCTGTACCTAAGAATTTGCCAACTGATGCCTGTAAAGAGACATCATAAAAAGGGAGCTGATAGTGAAAGTTTAGAAATGCTGTTGTAGTTTCAAAGTCTTGAAATGAGAATTTCTGATCCCAATCCCTTTGTTTCAACCAGTGTGATTCTACCCCAACACCCCAATTGTATGAATCAGAAAGATAAAGGACTTCTCCGCCAACGCCGCCATACATCCATTCAAGATATCCAGCATGAAATCTTGCATAAACATTCTCATTAAACTTAGTGAGGTATTCTATATCCAACTGTCTTATGCCAGACTCACCTTCTGTTAAATATAATCTTCTATCTTGTCGCACATAATATAGTTCTCCGTCAGGAACATGGTATGTGTAATCATCAAAATTATTGTCAATATCTATGCCTACTAAAGCATTTACATAGAGTCCTTTTTTAAAAGCATATTCAGCCGTCAAAAGTGCTTCAAGTTGATAAAAATAAAATTTTTGCTGATGTTGCAGCGTGCCTTGAGCATGAGGCTTTATAGACCAATATAAATCTGGATAGAGAGGATCATTTTCGATTTCATAAGTATTCTCACCATAATCAGATATTTCATTAACACGGAAAATACTTGGATCAGCAGGGCCATCCTTTACAGATTCAACAAGGTCTTTTCTTAAAGATGTTGCACGAATTGTTTCAATGCCTCTATCGATGTTTATTACTGTAATCTTTTTTATATTTGTTGGAGAGTTGTTTCCGAGAACTCTGCTAGCAGTTTCTATTGAATGAGCAGTATTCTTAAATCTACCTTGGCTTATCTCTGCAATCAGTTCGTCATCATTAAAGATAATTTTATGAGCAATAAAGCCCTCATTCCTTAATTGCCACATAATTAAGTTTGGAAGATACTTCTGCCAGCCCTCATTTAATTGATGGTATGGCTTTATTGTTGGTTTATTAAGTATTTCTCTAGGCGATACGAATTTAGGGATTCCTTCATAATTTAAGTTGGAATGAACTGCGACATTTGCATAGAGAGTATTGCCTCGAACAAGTCCTAAAGTAAAATCTAACTTATCTCTTTTTCCAATTGCTTTTCCGTAATGTATGGCAGCATTAACTCTACTGTCTATTTCAAAACAGCATGATCCTTCAGGATTTAAAACTTCCAGGGATTTTTTATCAGCATCACTGTAGTCATTGGTATCGTACTCAAGCTTGATGGATAGGCCATCTATAGGAGTAAAATATTCTACCCCACCAAAAATACCTGCATAAGGCCCGCTAAAACTATTACCGAGATTAAGCTTGCCACCTAAACTAAAGTGCCCCCCTCTTCTAAACCATTTATCACCAAGAATGTCTCCTATAGGATTATCAATAGTCTCATCGCCAGCCAATCTACCCCAACCTAGCCCAGCACTTATATCAAAGTTATTGAATCTTTTGCTGGCTACAAAATACTCACCGGAATAAGCACCTGTTCCGCCAAAGTCAGCTATACCTATTGCTAATGCTGGAATATATTTTCTTTCATCTAGTAATTTAATTTTTAAATCAATACCTTTATCTTTCCAAGTTTGATTAATTGTTGGTCTATATTTTTTATATGTTCCTTCTGTATACTTCAGAGTTGCTTGAAGCCAAGGGAATACTTGTGCTTTTGCATAAATTCTTCTGTATGGATCATCCCTTGAAATACCAAATGTAAACTCGCCTTCTTTAGAAAATCTAGCAGAGGGCATTTGTATTAAGCCTATTCCGCCGTAGGTGTTTGTTGAAAATTCTTGGTTTCCAGAATAGTAATATGGATCATTAAGCACGCGATCATCCGCAGCTACACTGAAAGATATCAAATAAAAGATGATTAGTAGCTTATATTTCAAGTTTGAACTCCGATCACGCGCTGATGATGGATGAGTTATTATTTTTTAACTCATCCACCAATTATAGGTATTTATGATTAACTAGCTAGTCGCTAAAATAATTCTCAATAGACCTTAGTCAATGTTAATTATGCGGTTAGGGCTAGTGGAATTTGTACTAGTCGCTGTAGTTGCACTAGTTGCGGTAGTACCAGTAGTTCCAGTTGTAGCAGACGTACCCGTTGTACCAGTCACACCCGTAGTTGCTGCTGCTCCAGTAGTTGCTGCAGC
>Ga0066867_10001183_pt1 | contig 12932 bp, 9 predicted proteins | sample ETN01SmetaG_4_FD_65606 | JGI IMG/M metagenome (GOLD analysis project Ga0066867, IMG submission 65606) | Marine microbial and viral communities from oxygen minimum zone, Eastern Pacific Ocean - ETNP2014F12-01SV261 | ecosystem: Environmental > Aquatic > Marine > Oceanic ... | reverse complement strand
ATTCGGTATGACAAAAGACGACCTGTATAAGATTGGCGAAGAGCTAGGCATTACAGAACTTCTTACGGCCTCCGCTGAATTTGAAAGAGTGGAGTGTGAAAAAATTTGCAAAAGTTTCGCAATGAGAGAAAAGCGAGTGGAAGTTGCTGCGGCACTAAATAGGGCAGCAGATATGATTAGACATAGAGCTGCTGACGACACTCCCATGAGACTACCGTCTCACAACACCCCAGTAGATTTCATTTCATACGAGTAACCACAATGGCAGATTACATTCTAAGAGCAACTAGTCCTTCATCATATGCAATTGGTAAGGTATATCTTACCGAAGATGGTAGTTGGAGTTTAATAAAATTAGATGCTAAGGTATACACAGCAAAGACCAGAGCTACTGAAGCAAAGAAAGAAGTTACTATGGATTGTGAAATTGTAGCACCTGACTTCACGACTAACCAAGCAGTAGAGGATGCCACATGAAATTAATTAGTGAAGTGCAATATGATGACAGCACAGATGACCTTTTTTTAAAAATACCAAACGAGATTTTAGATAGTCTTGACTGGTCTATAGGCGATGTGCTGCAATGGGAATATAATGATGATTCTATTTTATTAAAGAAAGCAGATGTCTGAATTCAAATTTAATATCGTTGGAAAAGACGGTAAGGTAATTGAAGATTTAATGTTTGATGATATCGACTCAGTTGCTGACTATATGTTAGACGCAGCAGACAAGTGGTATTCTGGACTACAAGATCCTGGTGATAATATTGTTATCGAAAGGATTGAAGATGGCAAAGTAGTATTTGAAGACAAGAGTAGTTTCGGTGGTGATGATTATGGATATGGATCTGAAGGACAGCTTACTGAAACTATTGACCCAGATGGACTCACTATCTTCTCGGATAGAGAGGATAGAGACTCGGATGAAGAAAGTCCCGAGTGATTTTACGATTAGGTATAAACCACCTGATGAAGATTACAAGAAGTTAGATAAGGTATTGGATTCACTGCACGAGCGCCTAAATACCATTGAAGACGCTATGGATTGATGCCAGGTTGTGCTAGGGTCAGCGACGTTATTAATACTGGGCATGGTTGTGATACCACCGCAACTATAATTGTGGGTAGTAATAATGTTTTCGTAAATGGTAGAAGTGCTACATTTCGGGGTGCAGATATTTCTACTCATACGATTACGAATCCTGCAGTGCCGCCAATTCCTCCTTGTATAGCGCATACGGGACAGAAGGTTAATATAGGCAGTGCGACTGTTAGAGTCAATGGGAAACCAATGGCAAGAGTAGGAGACTCTGCAGACCTAGGAAGCATCAGAGACGGGTCTATGAATGTTTTTGCAGGTGGTTGATTCTGTGCTATAATAAACTAGTTGATATAGAGGTCACACCATGGCAAAGATGACAAGTTTCACTAGTAGTAATGGTTATATTCAGGGCAAACCCAAAATGACATGTCAAGGAAAGTCACAAAACACTAAGTTGAGTGCTACATCACGCAACAACGCTAAAAAGCGTTACAGAGGACAAGGGCGGTAATGTACGACGAGGCACATATTAGGGACTGGATTCGCAGATTGGCGGTATTACGCCCTGAGTTGGGAGGTTTTGCAATCTGTCCCTATGCCTCTAGAGCAAGTTTCAAGATTATTGAGTGTCCTGCAAAGGTATCTAAGGACTCTGAGGACTCTAAGGAGCGCGACTCCGACATAACCGCCGCGGCCGCGAAACTCCGACAGTAACTGTGATAAATACTTTTGACTCGTAGTGGTGTCTTTATGCCCACCTTTCAGACATTTAAAGATGTGATGGTTACTTTTGGTAAGCATCCCAACACTGATGATGTTCTGGTAGCGAAGGATGAGAACGCTATTAAGATTGCGCTGCAGAATTTAATTATGACTAGGAGAGGAGAGAGACCTTTCCAACCATTGATTGGTAGCAGGATTCCCGAATTGTTATTTGACATTCTCGATTTTGCAACTGCTGCTACCATCACTGATGAAATTTATACATTAGTTGACCAATATGAGCGTCGTGTGCGTCTAGTTGATGTGGTAACTACCCCCAACTTTGACATTAATGCATACGAAATTCAAATTGAGTATGAAATTATAGGCAGAGAGCTTGATTCGGGTCCATTGACAACGGAACTTCTTCTAGAAAGAACGAGATAATCGATGCCTTACTCTCAGTTAAACCAATTAGACTTCGGTAACATTAAGACTGCCCTCAAGGAATACATGAGGTCGCAGACGGATTTTACTGATTATGACTTTGAAGGTAGTGCATTAGCACAACTTATTGATGTATTAGCATATAATACTTATTATACAGCATTCAACACTAACATGGTGGTGAATGAAATGTTTTTGGATTCTGCTACTCTGCGTGATAATGTAGTAGCACTTGCCAAACAACTTGGTTATCGTCCAAAATCAGCAACAGCGTCGAGAGCAGTAGTGACCTCAACGCTCTCTTATACCTCTCCAAATGCCCCTGCAACAGCGTTGCTACGACGTGGCAAGGCATTCACTGCATTATTCGATAATACCGTATATCAATACAGTGTATTAGATGATGTTAGAGTGCCAGTTAACAATGGCATTGCTACTATGGAGAATGTAGAAATCTTCTCTGGTAATATTGTCACGGATTATCATACCGTCAATAGCACTCTTCGTAACCAAAGATTTCTAATTAACAATTTAAACACTGACACTACGTCAATTCGTGTAAAAGTATTTGAATCTGCTCAGTCATCTGCGTTTGAATTGTATGACTATGCAGAAAATATTCTCAATGTAGACCCAGGTAGTAAGGTCTTCTTCCTTACTGAGATTGAAGATGAGAATTATGAGATTCAATTTGGTGATGGTATCTTTGGTAGGAAGTTAGAGAATGGTGAGTATGTCGAGATATCCTATCTCACCACTCCTGGACCTGTTACTAATGGTGCTAAGGTCTTCTCTTTCAATGGAGTATTGGAAGACCCATCTGTAACGAATCAAAATCTCAATGCAGTTTCTATTACTGTAACGAGTTTAACCACTATTGAGGCATCTGCAGGTGGTGAAAACTCTGAAAGTCTAGACAGAATCAAGTTTAATGCTGCTAAAAACTACGCTACTCAAGATAGAGCAGTAACAGCAGAAGATTATAAAGCAATTGTGAGGAATTTATACCCATCTGTTGCTGATATTACTGCATTTGGTGGTGAAGAGGACAGTCCACCTGAATATGGTGTCGTAAAAATCGTTATAAAACCAAAATATGCGACGGTACTCACGTCTTACACCAAAAAAGACCTCGGAACTAAGTTAAAAAAGTATAGTGTTGCTTCTGTAACTCCAAAAATCGTCGATCCGTCAATTCTTTATGTTGAGATGGACTCAAAAATTTACTATGACACCAATTTAACGACTTATAAGTCAGATAAAATCAAATCGATAGTCATTAAAAACATCGAAGACTACATTGAGTTGTCGGATACTGAAAAATTCAATGGAAAATATCGTTATAGTAAGTTTACTGGTGTAATTGATGATGCTGATACATCGGTTATGTCCAATTTGACTAGCATTGAGATGAGGAAAGACTTTTATCCTGCTCTCAATTCAAAATTTTATTATCAAATTTGTTTCAAGAATCCAGTTGTGTCTGATGATGATCCAACTATTCGTAGCACAGGATTCACAGTTAGAGAATATCCTCTAGACACAGTGTATATTGAAGACCGAAAGGGTAAGTTGGTCTTGTATAAATTAGATAGTGTAACAGGTGATAAACAAGTCCTAAACGCCAAGCTGGGTGATATTGATTATGAGACTGGCAAATTGAGAATGTATGACTTGATTATCGTTAAAGGTAGTTTTAATGATGACAAGATTGAGATTCGTGCATTACCTGCACAGAATGATATCGTTTCCGCTAGAGAGATGTTCCTCGATGTGGACATCACCAAGAGTAAATTCACTATTATTCAAGAGTAAGTAATGGATGCAATTAAGAGAAGAATTTCTGTATTAGTCAATAAGCAATTACCTGACTTTATTTCTGCTGAATATCCAAAGTTTTCTGTATTTTTGCAGAAATACTATGAGCAGCTTGAATTAAGGGGACAACCTCTTGATATCATTCAGAATTTAACTCAATATTCAGATATTGACACTTATGAAAAAGGTCTATTATCTGAATTTACTTTATGTACTGCAAATGTATCCGCTAGTGATACTACTATTGAAATTGCAGTATCAGAGTCTTTCCCTGAAACCAATGGTTACGTCTTAATTGATGATGAAGTTATCTTTTATGAGTCTAAAACTGATACTACTTTAGAAAATTGTATCAGAAACGTTTCTGGCACTACAAAACTAGGTGATTTGTATCATGAGTCTACCTGGACTCAAGGTGACTATGGGAATGGTGAAGAGCACTTGAATGGTGCGACTGCTTATAACATCAGTAACTTATTTTTATATGCGTTTGTTAAGAATTATGAAACGCAATACTTAGCGTCCTTCCCAGAAGAGTCACTCAAACCAGAAGTTGACAAAAGGACTCTAATCAAAAACATCAAACAGTTTTATAGAGCAAAAGGCACAGACCAGTCAATCAAGTTTATCTTCAACTCAATTGTTGCTCAAGATGCTGAGGATATTCCTTCAATTTATTATCCTAAGGAGAGCACACTAAAGTCATCTACTTCTGATTGGATTAATAAGTTTGCTCTTAGAGTAAAAGTCTTATCTGGAGATGCAAATAAGGTAATCGGTCAAATTTTGCGTCAAGAAGAAGATACATTTAATCCCAATGTTGGCAATGCGTTTGCAACTATTGATAATGTCAACTTTTTAGGCAATTTTGATGGTGAAAGCATTTATGAAGTTGCTTTAGCACCAGAAACAATTGTTGGAGAGTTTGATGTAGCGCAAAAATCATTTTTGACTAGTAGATTATTACCTGCTGCAAATACTGGTAGTAGAATTGATGTATTTTCAACTACTGGATGGAAATCCGAAAAAGGCAAAATTGAAATCGGTGGAGAAACGTTTACTTACAAAGATAAAAACGTCAATCAGTTTGTAATTGAAGGCAGAAACGGAAATGGCGATTATCCAGTCAACACTCCCGTATATAACTATGCAAACCTTAGTGCTACATATGAAGAAAATGGTATAGAATATACTGTAAGATTTGTTTGCTACGGTATTCTATACAATTTGAATGTTTCTTCTGCAAATCCATATTCTACCGAAGGTGATGAAGTCCAAATCAGTGATTCTGGATTTGAAACAAGAAATACCGTCATATATGACAAGTCACAATCAGATGTAAGATGGAAAGTCAATGACACTATCTCCAAGAGCTCTATTTCTGGATTAAGTGAGGTATTAACCGATGTCCAAGCGATTTATGAGGATGAGCAATATTATTACATTGCTTCTTCAGGTCTTCCCTCTTATAGTATTGGCACTTTTTCTAATTTAGCACCAGAAGACCAAAAATTCCTCAAATTGATTCGTAAAGAGTCGATTAGAAACACAGAATTGTATCCAACGCCAACTAGAGACATTGGTATCTTCTTAAATGGCGTTGTTGCTTATGGTTATAAAGATTACGATGCAAATGACGTTATATTCGGTGGTGTAGAGAGTTTTACGGTCACTGAAAAGGGTAGTGGATATAAAGCAGCACCTTTCGTGCTAATTGATGGCGATAAGGAAGCAGTTGGCAAAGCAATTCTCTCTGGCGAGGTTGTTGAGAGTATTGAAGTAGTAAATCCTGGACAAAACTACAATTCCAATCCAGCAGTCACTATTACTTCTGGTAGAGGCGCAATTGTTACGGCAACGGTCACTAAAGACAAGGTAACTCAACTTACAATTGTTGACCCAGGTGAATATTACTCATCACCGCCATTAATCGTCATCAGAGATTCTCTTGGAAGCGGTAGATTGGCAGAATATACCTCTATCGTATCTAACGAAGGTAAACTAATCGGATTTAACAAAGTTGCCGAAGGTAAATTCTACACACAAGCAAATGTGACTGTAGAAGTCGTTGCTGTCGGTAAAAGTGCCAAAGCTACTGCTTCTGTGAAGCGTTGGAAAAAGAATCGCTTTGAAGTCACAACAAAGGACGCAGAAAATGGCGCACTGTTTGAAAATTTCACAAAATCTTTTGGGCATGGTTATGCACACCTAGGAAACCCACAACAACTAAGGACAGACCTCGGTGACACCAATTCTAGCGCCCATTCTCCAATTATTGGATATGCATACGATGGAAATCCAATTTATGGTCCATATGGTCATAGTGACCCTCTAGACCCAACATCTAGTATTGACAGAATGCTCACTAGTTGGAGAATTAAGAATATACGAGATTTTGATGGTCCAGATGCAGCAACCTACCCAGTAGGGTCATTTATTGCTGATTATTATTATCAGCATCGTTTTGGCAACCTAGATGAGAATAATGGTCGTTACTGTGTAACACCAGATTACCCAAATGGTGTATATGCTTACTTTATTACCGTAAGTGCTGGTGGCACTCCAGTATTCCCATATATTTTAGGTGAGAGATTCTATTCCATTCCTGTTGAGTCTAATTATAACTCTGCTATCAATCAACTTAACGTCCCATCAAAAGCAAGACGTTTAAAGACTGCAATCACACCAAATAATGGCATCGCATCTTCTGCCGTCATTGAAACTACAAGAGAAGGCACAGTTACTTCAAGTCTAGTAGAATCTTCCCCTGCTAACTTTGCAGTTGGCAATAGAGTCTTTGTTGACAATAGAAATACTGGCGGAAGTGGGTTGGTGTCTGATGTTGCCTCACTCAAAGGTAAGAGTATTTCTTCTATTGAGTCTACTGAGACAAAAGCAGTAAAAATTACATCAAAAAATCCTGTTTACTTCTTTGACAAATCAATCATCACACAAGAAGGCACAAATGTCAGTGGTGAAGTTGTAGGGGATGTTTTATCATCAAATGACTTTGTTTTGAGAAATGTCTCTGGAGCATTTGATACTGCAAACCAATTAAATTCTAATTTAAGAATTTTAAATCTAATCGTTGATACGGAGTCATTCTATACTGAAAATACTGTTATTCGTTTTACAAACGGCAGTGAAGTCACTGTATTGTCTATTACTAACGATACACTCCGTGTAGCATCAAATCCATTTGAAGATGGAGATGGTATTGTATTCCCACAAACAGGAAGTGGCATTACCGTAGATACTATTTACTATGTAATCAACTCAACTGCTAATAGTTTCCAAATCGCTGCAACTTCTGGCGGCGCTGCTATATCTCTTGATACGGTATCTTCATTTGGTGTTGTCGCCACTAGTGAAATTGGTAGAGGTCTCATCTTAGAAAGAGTCATTGCTGGCAACACTGTAAAAGTAAGAGTCGATGATGGAGATTTTATCACATCCAATGATTTCTATCTTCGTAGTGCAAATATCGATGATACTGTAGGTGCTCGTATTTCACAAGTTGACGAATTGAGTAAAAATGTAGAGATTTTTGAATTAAATGATAATATTGGTCTTGTAACTACTAGCGATGAGCATAATGTAACTTTAGGTGATGGAGTAACAGTAGATATTATTCCTGATGACTCACAAACCACCACAGATTATCATGTAAGACGTAGAATTTATCAAACGGTAAAATTATTCTCTCCACAAATCAATACTACTATTTCAGATACTGGTATTGGTGTAACAAAACTATTGAATGGTGGCGCAGACTATACTGATGATGTTTATCAAGATGTAGAGTTAATTTTTGCTGACCAAACTCGCACACGAAATGCTTCTGGATTTATTGTTGATGCGTCAACTGCATTTGTTGGGGCCCCTGGTGCAGATGGTAATGCCAAAGCAACTATTACAGTAACTAACAATACTGTAGTAAACGTTTCTATTACTGATAAAGGCACAGGTTATCAAATTGGTGATATCCTTGTCGTAGATGACAGTGATTTAAGTAGATTTGCTGGGTCTTTGAGTCAGTCATATCTTTATGTTGAAGTTGGACATGTTGGATTAGGTATTAATGATACTGTAGTTAAAGTAGTTGATGCGTCTGACATTTCGGTCGATGATATTTTAAAAATTAACAAAGAAAAGTTAAAAGTAACTTCTATTTCTGAGAATAACTTAACGGTATTGCGAGGTGTAGAAAATACAACTAAAACTAATCATTTTAATGGAAATGCAGTAACATTTGCTACTGGTCAGTATAAGTTTATTGAAGGCACGCAAATTGGTGGCAATAGTAGCAGCCCATTTGTAAAGTATTATGATACAAACAAACAAGAGTTAACAGTTGTATACAATTTAGACCAATCGTTAACTTCCATCGAAGCAATTACATTTAATTCATCTTTTACTGATGATGGTGCCCCTTCTAAGCAAGTTGTTGTAGATACCGTTGTTGCTGCGCCAGCATTTAAGTTTGAATTCTCTAAAGACAATAATTCTGGTCCATGGACTCCTAACCCAATTATTTCTATCCAGAAATACTATCGTTATAAGTTTGTCACAAGTGACCCTTCAATGGGTGGGTCTTTCTTGGAATTTTCTCCAAGTAAAAATAAAAACATTATTACCACAGAAGCAATCAAGGGCAATCTAGTTCCTGGCACAGGTGATGAGAATACATCTTTTGTTTCTGTCAGATTCGGTTTTGGAGACGCATCTCCATCAAATACTTACACTGATAAAAAACAGATTGATTTTACAAATTATTATTACTTCGACAAAGCAGGTGTAGCAACTTCTGATGATAGTTACTTATCTTTAGTTGATGACCCATTACAAGGAGAAAAAACCGTAAATTATGTTTCTCCGCTGTCATTTGCATATAATTTAGATTCTAAACCTGCGTATGATGGGTCTGGCACACTTTCATATACCACTACGTCTATTTTTGCTCGTGGCGAAATAAATTCCACCAGAATCGTAAATACAGGAAAAGAATACAAGAAAATTCCTAATGTTTTTGGTATTGCACCTGCATTGGAGAATATTTGCGAACCACTACTAAATTATGACACTGATGCCAATAAAATTATCTCTATATCCATTGCTACCGCAGGTAAAAGTTATTCTAAACCAAAAATTGCAGTAGTTGACAATGGTGAAGATGTTTATCTAAATTTTGATATTGTTGTTGGTCTTAGTGGTGAAATTATTGCGATTAAACTGTTGCAAGATTATACTTTTAATAGTCTTCCCCTAGTTTACGTTGTTGAAACTGATGTCGATGTTTTCTATGGTAGCAAAACTATTGGAACTCCAAGTAATGTTAAGATTACATATAATGGCACCTCGTATTATAATGACACTACGGTATCTTCTTTATTCACATCTCATCAAATTTTACAAGTAACAAATCTAGATGAGAAGAATTTCTTGAATGGTGAAATTATCAAGCAGTATGAAGGTGGATTTTTGATTGCTGAAGGACAATTAGCAAAAGATGGTTACGACCCAAGAAAAAACTTCTTAAAAGTTAAGAATGTCATTGGTGAATTTAGATCTGGTCTTCCTGTTACTGGCACTCTGCTGAATAAAAGCGCAGATGTAACAAACGTATATTTCACATTATTCAATACTGACATTAAGTCATATTTTGACAATGCGGGGTATTTTGATACTAATAGAGGACAACCTTCTGCATACACACAAAAGTTAGCAGATTCTTACTTCTATCAAGATTACTCTTATGTTGTAAAATCTAAGAGTCCTATTAACATCTGGAAAAAGTTAGTCAAGCAGACTGTCCATCCAGCTGGATTCAAGATGTTTGGTGAAGTTGCTATCGAAGGGACAGCAACTACAGAGATGCCAGCATCTCAAAAACCAATTCAGAATATCAGTGTTATTAATTTATGGGATCCTAAAAAGAATAAGGTTACTATTAAGAGCACTAGACAACAATTAACACAATCTACTGTAAGTGTTAGTGATATCAATGTTGTTAGAGGTAAAGGTAGTGTATTAGTATCTGGAATCGATACTACCGAATTACTTTCATATCAATTTGAATTGCAGCAACCATTTGATGGGGATTTTAACGAATCGGGTAATATTGTTGGCACCAGGACATTTAATATGGTCTTGCCTGGTTCTGGCATTCTTAATGTAGCAAATGTGCATAATCTATTCATAACTATAGATGGTGTTGTGCAAGAACCTGGTGTAGCATACACTATATCTGGGTCTTCGATTACATTCGCTATTGCACCTCTTGGACCTAGAAGAGCAAATAATCAAGATATCGAGCCACAAAAATTTATTGGTAGATTAATTAGATTTAAGAATGATGCTCTTAATAATCAATACTTCAGAAAGATTAAGAATATCCAAGAGCAGTTTGATGGAGTAACTACAAGATTCCCATTATATTACGATGATGGCACAAATGTTGTTTTAGATGCAAAGGAAAACTTACTAGTTTCCTTAGATGGTGTCATCCAGGAAAATAAGATGACTCCTTTGATTCCTGCATTTGCTTCCTATTATATTGATAGGACTGTAACACCTAATGACATTGTATTCATCGATGCTCCTCGGAGACTTGATGACGTAAACTATACTAGATTTTTTGCATATAGTATTGGCAATTATGAAAGAATCTATCTAGAAAATGATTTATATAATGGTATTAAGAAAGGTCCTTTTATTATGAGGACAGTGCTTGGTAAACAAACAGTTACTGTTAATAATGATAGGACTATTCTGGTGTTTATCGAAGGAGTATTGCAAATTAGAAACCGTGCTTATAGTGTCACGGGTTCTACTATCACATTCGCAGAAGCTCCAATACCAGGACAACAAATTAATATCCTTTATATCTTTGGTCGTGAAACTGATAGAAAATTAACTTTCTACAATTTTGAGAATAATAAATTTTTCAACACGGTCGATTTATTATCTGATGCATTTATTAATAATGAGCAGTTATCTCAATATAATACTGTATATCAAGGAAACTCGTTTGGTGAGTGGTTTACTGTTGGTGAAATCAGCAATGCATTTGCTAGCACTGATGGTCAAGGAAATCCTACATTAAGAATTATCTTTAGGCAGCAAAATACTAAGATTGACCCATTATATCCCATTAAATTAACAAATTATAAGTATCCTGTTAATGAGTTTACTATTGATTCTGATGAAATTATATCTTTTACTGACTATAAAGAAGATGACGAAAGAAATGAGTTAGTATTTAAAACTAAGGCAGGATGGATGTTTAACACCGAGTTGGCAGCTGCATATAAAAATAATATTAATGTTGGAGACAAAATTAAGGTTGATGGTGAAGATGAATATCGTGAAGTGCTTCTTATCCCAGAAATTCTTAAAAAATTAGGTCATAGAAAACAAGATTTAGTCAAAGACAATCACTGGGCACAAGTTGGGGTCACTGATTACAACGGTCAGATTGCTGGTATTGGTCTCAGTGTATTAGCACAATTAGATGATGGTAAAGTTTCTTCTATTACGTGGAATCAAAGAAACTATGGAGAATATGCATTTGCAGTCTCTGATGGAATTATTATTCCTAAGGTAATAAGCACTAGAAATAATTTATTATTCTTAAATAATACTAACAGAGTATTGCTTCGCTCTGGTGAGTATATTAATATTACCAATCCAAACCAATCAACAATTGTAACGAATCCTTTAAACATTCAACCAAATGCTTTTGGTTATAGAGAAACACCAAAATTAGTGTTTGTCCCTCAACCACCAAGAGACCAATATGGCAACATTACTGGTCCCGTAACAGGTGGTGGTGCGACTGGTTATGCTGTTATGGACCGTGGTGAAGTTATTGATGTCGTATTGACTAGCAGAGGTAGTGAATATTCTGCTCCTCCTAGAATTTATATTACCAGAGGATATAATATTTTCCGTTCTTCTGATAAGGTAGTTGAATCTAGGACTGATTTATTCCTTGAGCCTAAGATTACATCTAACTTCTCTATCACATCATGGTTCTTGCTAGATATCGGGTCTAAGTTGGTCCCAGACATCAATACAGTTATTGATGTCAAATATAGAAGTATTGATATTGAGCCTACTCTCATTATCACACCGCCTGCTATTGATGTAACTATTGATACACAAGTAGAAATGGTTTCCATCATTGATGCATCTGTCAATGTTGTTAGCATGTCTTCTGTGGTTGAATATCAGAGGACTTCTAGAATCTCAACCGAATTTGATGTCAGTAGCATCAATCAAATCACTAAAATTGTTACAGTTGAAGTTGACTTTGGTGCATGCGATGTATACAGTAGTGGTGTTAATGCCGATAAGTATGAGTTTGCACAACTTGGTAATAGATTCTCTGTATATGAGAATATCAAGTTTAGTCAAGACTTAGGTGTTGCAACATATGCTGGTCAACCTATTAGTGGTCAGAATACTCTCCAGGAAATGGAGATTTATTATCCAACTATCATTATCGGTGATTTTGCCGATAGAAGTGAGTCTTCTCTAGGTGCTAATGGCGCTCACTGGCAGCTACATTGGCCAACTATCAATGAATATGGTGCTTTTCTAGATCAGTCATTAACTCCCACGGAGGTTTACGTTTACATTCCAGATACTGATAGATTCCCAAGTTGTGGTAAAATAATCATTGGTGGAGAGGTTATTTCTTATACTGGCAAAGAGTCTGCCAGATTTACAGGAGTTATCAGAGGCGTGGATGGCACTATCGCACAATCTCATAATGCTGGTGACTACTTAAGGAGTTTAGTTTAATCAGTATAAATATAAATAACTCGGAATTACCAGAAATAATACAATAAGGGAAAACTATGGCCGCCATCATTTCTGAAAAATTCAGAATCTTTAATGCAAAGCAGTTTTTAGAA
>Ga0066867_10001178_pt1 | contig 12961 bp, 8 predicted proteins | sample ETN01SmetaG_4_FD_65606 | JGI IMG/M metagenome (GOLD analysis project Ga0066867, IMG submission 65606) | Marine microbial and viral communities from oxygen minimum zone, Eastern Pacific Ocean - ETNP2014F12-01SV261 | ecosystem: Environmental > Aquatic > Marine > Oceanic ... | reverse complement strand
GACCGCGATCATCCAACGAATAAACCAAATCAACCGGGTGCCTAACCATCTCAATCACCCGGAGCCTATCTCCATAAGCATCGATGTATAAATCTATCCTTCGTAAAATATCATGAGTCTGAACTAAAAAAATGGGTCTTTCCTTTTCTATTCTTTCTAAAACAATATCGCCTTCTTTAGAAAACAACCTCTTAAAATACTTGAGAAAATTTAAACTACTGAAAACCCCTGTACGATCACTAATTTTAAAATTTGTGTTTCGAGAAATCATTGAATCATATAGTTTCATGTCTATTTCACGACATAGCAAAGCCAGAGCTGCATCCTTCGTGATTTTTTCAAAACTATATAACAGCGGGATTGATTCAAGGATTGGTTCCATACGCTCTATTTCTACTCTGTCAAAACTACTCAATATTGGCCCTAACATCGATTTCCCTGTACGAGGAAGTCCGTCTACCAAAATCAACTCTTTAACAATTCTATTGCTTCTTGCAAATTCAATATCCCGCATCACATTTCCATTTCCGATTTACCAATTCCTTTTTTAGACTAAACTTTTTCGTAAAACTGTTAACAGCTATGTCAAGTGACGCGTTTCTGATTGAAGCTCTTTCCCCCCAAAACACAGCATAACATTTTACAGGCAGACCATTGATTAACAAAGGGAATATTGAATTAAACAATTCAAATTACAAGTAAACTCAAGTTGCAAAAAATCTAGACAGTTCAGGACAATTGGAATCTACAGGTTTAGAATCTGAAGAATAAACGCCATGAAGGGCGCATATATTAAGGATACACAAATTCATAAATCTTAAACTATAGGGCTATTAACTTTATATTTTTTATAATGACTCTTCATTGCTATATTTTACTTCTCTTCTTAAAAAATTTATTCCTCCTACCCTAAATAAGAGGTTTGAAATCCCTTGATCCGAATTTCCAAAGAGCTTGAGTCTGGAATTTATTTCGCTTGCGGATTCTTTGTATATGTAAAAAGTACAATTCAAGCTTCCTTTAAATTCATAGAGTTTTTTAGAGGATGTGTCGTCAAACCACTCGGGCATATTGTAGTCAAATGATTTTTCAATAGGCTCGTCGTAAGAGTTTTTGAGATTAATATATCTTGATATCGTGAATTCTTTCAAATTCTCCAGTTCCGTGTCATCATGATCGGGTGCTAAATTCTTTATAAAAAAATCAACCATCAAACCTGCATAATCAGTGATTAACAAAGCATAGTAGGTCTGTACGAGATTACCACCGATTTCACCTTTTAATACTTTTGAAAAATTTTCTTCATTTGAGCAATAATTTTTTAATTCTTCGACAGTCTCAAATAGCTCTCCTTCTGCATCGTTTCTATACCTATTAAAAACATCAACAAGGTTATTGGGGGCGGATTCAGAATTTTCGACCAAGGCCTTAATAAACTCATAGAAATTCTGCCCTTCTTTAATGTATTTTAGAAGTGGTTCAAAAAGCACACTGTGCACAGTCTTCATAATCAACTGCAGAAAACGGGATTTTTTGTAATCTTGTAAACTAAACTTATTTGTAGAAACACATATTTCTTCGTATTCAAAACAGTTTTCGCCAAAAAACCTTCCGATATCACGCGGTAAAATCCTGAACCTTGTTTGCATATTATATCTATCTCTAAATTCCTTTGTCTTGATCTCGGTACCATTTAACATCATTAAATTGTGCACAAATACATTGTCAACCCCTGCAGAAATCATAAACCTATAGGATTCAAAATGACTTTCAAGCGTTTCCATAGGCAAAGGCAGGATTGTTTGGCCTTCAAGTTTATCATCCGGGTTATTAAACGAGTCTTTCAGCTGAATATAGGTATTGGCATCGATATTTTTTCTTTTAATGGTTTTTAATGTATCAGGATTTGTGGATTGCAGTGCCGCACGGATAGTTATTGTGCCTGGCTTTAATATATTAACAGCTTTGATAACTTTATAAGCATCCTTTCCAGTAGCAACAGTAATACTTTGCGGCCAGTTTTTCTTATCTTGAAGCGTCCGAATAAACTTACAAATCTCAATATCCCTGGGAAACATTGCAAAATTGCTATCTGTAATATGAAGTAGGGATTTTTGGGCTTTGTTTGAAATATAATCTAATTCCGCCTTTACTCGTTCAATAGAAAAAAATCTTACCTTGCTATATGTTTTATTGCCCTCATAACAATAAACACAAGAAAACGGACATCCTCTTGTAGTCTGCATCATAGGAAGAAGCTTTGTATTAAAAAACTTATCCATTGTACCATCTAGATATGGAGAAGGAATCTCTTCTAGCTTTTCATGCCTATAAAAGGGTGAATCAGATGAGACAATATCACCATTGCCAGAGAGACAAATAACTCCGTTATGCACATTTTTTTTTATTTTTTTAATTTCGCCATTTTCCTTAATATAATTGCTTACTATGTTTTCAAATGGTATCTCGCCATCACCACAAACATAATAATCTATATATGGCCTGTCTCTTAAGAATTTTCCCTGACTGCTTAAATCGTAAGAAATATTTGAACCACCCATAACTGTCAAAAGATTACTATTCTGTTTTTTAAACTTCCGCAATATCAATGATGATAATTCCAATGTCCACGGATAATTAGTTGTACCCAATATGTCTGGAAAGTTCCTATTAATTTTTTCCTCTAATTCATCGACAAATCTAAATATTTCTACACTTACTTTTTCAGCTAAAACTTTTTTTAAGTATGATGATAAAAAACTGATCGAAAGAGGAAAAACATAGTTTGATAACACCCGGTTTTCGTATACAGGATCTATCAAGTAAATGGTTACTCTCTTATTGTCAGACATAAATTCTCCTATGACAAAATCTGCTTGTGTTTAAAATAGTGCTTTTATAGAGTTAGCAAAATTTTTATAAACCCAATTGTTTTTTTAAGTATTCCGTTGATTCAACAATTTGGTCGAGAGTGGTGGAGGCTACTTGCCTGTGCATTTAGTTACTTTTTTAATCGAACCCTTGTAACAATCCTGTCGAAAAAAAAGTCTGCTTCTCCGCACAATTCCCGGCCGAGACAATACATTTTGAAGTAGGGCCATCCTTGGCCACTCACCAGCGACTGTTTGGTGAAGATAAGCCCAATGAACTCCATCATTATTATATTTTTTGTCAAAAAAAAATCTCAACCAAAGCATCTTTGCCTTATATGAGAATTAATCTTTCTTATTTCCGGATTTTTACTGATGTAATCAGCTATAAATGGCAATTTAAAATCCCTTTTACACTCTTTCATTTTCCCATATAGCTCACGAATCAATGACAAATCCTCCGGAGTATCTATAGTAAGACGAATATCTAAATCTCTATAACCTACTGGTGCTTTCAAGTATGATATACGATATTTTCCAGAGTGTCTATATACATGGAGCGTTACATGTTCTCTTTCCTCAGGGGAGCAGACAATTTTATTAAATTTTTGCAAAAGGCATGTTGAGAAAACTTCAACAGCCGTTCCAAGTGGATAACCCTGTTCTCCGCCATTCGCTGCCAAATCCGGCAGTTCTTTAAGATAGAGATCAATAGTTTGATCCATTCCATTTACGTCAGTTAATATATTATCACCTGTAACCCGTACAACTGTTTCCATATCAAAAGCTTCCGCCGCATCCTTATAACGATTTAAAACATCACTTTCGCTACCCGCAAATCCATCTATTTTAAGCGTTTCAGCTAGTTTTAATAAAGCTTTATCTTCATCGTTTTCAGTTGTGGCCAAAATTACTCGGGACAAGTACTTTGAAGTCTTTAGATTTTCAATAATGTATACGAGAAGAGGCTTACCACCTATGTCTATAAGTGATTTTCCAGGTAAACGCTCAGATCCCATTCTTGCTTGAACTATAGCCCCTATTTTACTTGAAAGACAACTTTTAAAAGTTTTTCCACTCCTAAGCATGCCCACCTAAATTATTTTTTTAAAACCTTAAAATCTTCTAAAAATAAAACATCAACACAGTTACTTAATAAGCTTTCTATAGCCTCATTCGGGTTGCAAACTATGGGTTCTTCATGTTGATTAAAGCTTGTATTAATTAACGCTTTTTCCTTAGTTTTGTCACAATATAATTTCACAATTTGATAATAGTCGCCGTTTAACTCCTCGGTAACAATTTGTGGTCGCGCAGTACCGTCTTTATGGACAACAGATTTATGAATTTCTTTAAACTCTTCAAAGCAGTTATACGTTTTAGTCATAAAGTATGAACATTCATCATTTTTCGTCCAGTATCTATAACACTGATGCGCATATTCTACAGGAGTAACCGGTCCAAAAGGCATAAATTCAGTTCTATTTAAACGTTTATTCAACCAGTCATTTACCGTGTCGTCCCGAGTATGATACAAAATCGATCTTGCTCCTAACGCTCTGGGACCATATTCCATTTTACCGCTAAAATAACCCACAACTTTATTATTAATTAATTGATCAACTATCGTTTCAGCTTTATTATCAAGCTTTTCATATTTAATTTTAAACGAATATGACTGTAAACATTTAATAATTTCATCATTGCTGAACTCCGGACCTAAATAGACAGTTGGCAAATCAATTTTAGTTCGCCCTGAAAAGTCATAATTGATAAAACAACAACTTCCTACAGGTAACCCACCATCACCCATTTGCGGGAAGACATAAATATTTTCAACTTCCTCCATCTCTGCTATTATTTGATTTATTCTGACATTAGAAAAAACTCCTCCGGCCAAGCACACATTTTTTGTTTCGCCTTTTTTTGAGTTTGCCATCCAATATTTAATATATTTAACTATTAATTCTTCGCACCTTTTTTGCAACCCGGCAGCAATGTCCTCTCTTGAAAACTTATCTAATTCTTTAGTTAAATCCGGAAGCATTTCTAAATAAAACGGTTTATATAAACCTAAGTTCGTTACAATCGAGCCGTCTTCCCATGTAATTAATTTATTGAATAAATGACTAGTTTTTTCAGGATTGCCAAACGCCGCTAAACCGGTTACTTTTCCTTCATGCTTGTTGTGCGTAAACCCCAGGTAATGGGTAATCTGGCCATACAAAAAACCAATGCTATCAAACGACAGCTGATAATCTAGTTCAACAATTCCATCATTTTTATCAGCATAAGACGCCGAACATGACTTTAAATCTCCCCTGGCGTCAAAGGTGAAGACAAAAGCACTATCAAAGGGAGAAGGCGCAAATGCTGCCCATGCGTGTGATTTGTGATGGTCCAGGTAAAATATCTTTTCTTTGGGAACACCGAGATCCGACATCCATTGCTCAAACTCAGAGCGGAGCTTTTCGTCGCGAGAAATTTCTAAACTTATTCTATCAACAATTATTTTCGAACAGTTTGGATTATTTTCTAAAGCTTTAACAATCCTTTTAGTTAATTTGTTAATATACTTAGGATAGTCATTTTGCTTGCTGTACCAACTATATGTAAAGTAACTGATATCATCAATTTTTAATTTTTGCTTGTCTAAAATATAATTTAGGCTTTTTAAAGGCAGACCTTGATAGCATTTCACCCTGTTTAATCTTTCTTCATTGATTGCTTCAAGAAGAATACCGTCTTTCATCAAACAAATTCCAGAATCAATCGCATTATTTATGCCAACTATATACATATTTTTTATTTTAACTATGATATACGGTTTACATAGAACTTAGCTTCAAAGATGAAAACAATATAGTTCAGGATTTTCGAGGATGTTCTGGATACTAAGATCATTAAGCCCGAGGCTCTTACGGTTCTTGCAAAACTTTATCAATAACTTTGCAAAGCCCCTCATCCAAATTAACTTCGGGATTATATTGTAAACTTTTTTTTGCTTTTTCGATTGATGGTATTCTATTATAAACTTCCCTTTCTTTGGAGCGGTCTGAATCTTCTAAAGGGATAAACTGAGGGCTAATACTCTTTTTACCTGCTAAATTAATTGTTTTTTCAGCTAACTCTCTCATACTTATAGGTTCAGAATCATTGCCTATATTATATATTTCACCGTTTGAATTTTTGTTAAATAGAGCGGCAACAATTCCTTTTGCCGCATCAGAAACATAACAAAAAGACCGAACCTGCTTCCCATCTCCATAAATAACCGGTGGCTTGTTTTCACATACAGAACGGACAAATTTAGGTAATACAAAAGCATCCCTTTGTTCTACTCCATATACATTAAAAAACCTTACTATAGAATAGCTTAATTGATAATTATCATAATAAGCCCTCAAGTATTCCTCCCCTACCAATTTAGTAATAGCATAATTGGATATCGGATTTACCGGTGAATCCTCTCTGATCGGGACTTTATTTTGATTGCCGTAAATCTCGGAAGAAGAGGCAAATACAATTTTTTTTATATTTTCTTTTACACACGCTTCAAGAATATTTACTGTTCCCTGTATATTTATATAAAGACATTCCAGCCTTCTGTATTCTGTCCTTCTAACCCCTAAAGCTGCTGCAAGGTGAACTACATAATCACATCCGCGTATAACGGTAGAAACCAGATACGGGTCCAAGATACTGCCACTGTAAAAATTACTATCATTTTCATTTTTTTTGCCTATCACTAAATCCAGTAGTTTAACCTTGTGTCCCTTTGAAATAAGCTCTTTTGACACAGCTGATCCAATAAAACCAGTTCCACCTGTTATAAGAATACAAGCCATTACTTATTTTCTCCTGCCATAGAGATTAAATTGTTCATCTTGTCCATAACTCTCTCAATACCCAAACCATCCACAAATTTTTTCCCATTTAGACTTATGGAAGACCTTTGTGACTGGTCGCTAAATAATCTGTATAAAGCATTTTTAAAATTATCTCCCGTAAGGTCTTTATAATACCCTAAATTATAAAAAGAACCCTTTTCTTCAAATTTTCTTGCAGTTGGTATTTGATGGGGATACAGGCAAATAGTTATGGCAGGCAACCCAACACAGGCAATCTCGTAAAGACCAAATCCGGCTGCACTTATAGCTAAATCTGCATGGTAATATAAACTTCCCATATCTTTATAATCAATAATCGGAGTAATATCAAGATTTAAATCATTAAAACGTTTTAATAGTAAGTCTTTTTCACTAACAAAAGGACCCAGCACCCATTTTATTTTACCGGAAAAATCTAGGCCATATAACCAGTCTACCATCTTTAAATTTACATTGCAGGGATCACTGCCACCTAAACATATTAAAATTTTATTTACAAAACTTGGAATCGACTTATCCAGTAAATTGTATTGAGCTATTTCCTTGCGCATCAAAAAATATTCAGGACCATAAAAATAATTTTTCCTTTTTAAAGGGACTCCAACAACGCTGTTAAAAACGAAATCAGAGTATTTTGCCCCTCCTTTCGTATCATCAAATGAAATAACAATAAACTTTTCTTTAATTTGCTTTATAAACTCTTCATCCTTTTCCATTATGTCTATGATTAAAATATCCTTTTTGGAGGAGGAATTTAATTTAAGTATTTCGTTTGCTTCATCTTTATTATTTACTTCTACATATTTTAAGTTATTGCAAAGCAATAAATCTTTGGTCTCCTGATAGCCGAATATTACAAACATAGGATGTATACCGGTTTTTTGATAAAGGTGATCAGCCATAAATATCATTCGATATAAATGCCCCATTCCTATTCCTTCAATATTTGCTCCATCAACTCGTATAAAAATCATAACCAATTAAAGCTATATATTAAATTTGTCACTAAGACATCAAAACACTAAAAAACGGGAAACGTAAAAGTGGAAGGAAGGAAAAAAATATTTTTTCTCTTACTATTTTTCCTCAATTTTCAATGTCAACCCATGAATCAATTGAATTTTAACTCTTTTTTAGTTAAACTTTATCACAGGATAAGGTTTTTATCTATTATCATTATTTTAAATAGAAACTATGAATGAGATAACGATTGGAGATAAAAAGATAGGACTTAACCACCCGCCTTTTATTATTGCGGAGATGTCGGGGAACCATAACCAGTCTTTAGAAAATGCCCTTAAGATTGTTGATACGGCGTCTAAAGCAGGAGTTAGCGCTTTAAAACTTCAAACTTACACTGCGGATACGATCACAATCGATGTAAAAAATAATAACTTTTTGATCAGTGATCCAGATAGTCTCTGGCATGGTAAGACCTTATACGAGTTGTACCGACAAGCCTGTACCCCCTGGGAATGGCATAAGCCTATTTTTGAAAGGTGCAGGAAGTTAGGATTACTGGTTTTTAGTACTCCTTTCGATGAAACAGCAGTAGACTTTTTGGAAGATTTAAATGTTCCCGCATATAAAATTGCATCATTCGAAAACATTCATATACCCTTAATCAGAAAGGTCGCTTCAACAGGAAAACCTTTAATCATTTCTACCGGCATGGCAAGTATCGCAGAGTTGGATGAAGCTGTAAGAACAGCCCGCCAAGCCGGTTGCAGAAATTTAGTTCTACTAAAGTGCACAAGCGCTTATCCTGCGACACCAGAAAATGCTAATTTATTGACAATCCCACATTTAAGGCAACTTTTTAAGACTGAGGTCGGCTTATCCGATCATACTATGGGAATAGGAGTTAGCATTGCCAGTGTAGCCTTGGGAGCAACAGTAATAGAAAAACATTTTACCTTGTCCCGATCTGATGGAGGAGTGGATTCGGCTTTTTCAATGGAGCCGGATGAAATGAAAATGTTAGTTGAAGAAACATTTAAGTCATGGCAAGCATTAGGAAAAGTCCATTATGGGGTTACTGAGAAAGAGAGGGATTCTATCCGGTTCAGGCGTTCAATATATGGTGTAGAAAATATCAGAAAAGAGGAAAAATTCACCTGTAAAAACCTTAGAGTAATTCGTCCCGGAAATGGTTTACCTCCAAAATACTATGATATCCTTTTAAAAATGAAAGCCTCCCGTGATATTAAGCGAGGGACTCCTATACACTGGGAATATGTGGAGTAGTTAAACATTACTCCTTTATCTATTAAAAAACTATAATGATTTCTGCTTTCTTTTTTATAGGAATATTTAGCATTTTTTGGAAAAATATGTTACTTAAACCGGTAAATAAACCCAACCTTTATAAAAATATGCCCGTAATGCCCCTAAGCAAGTTCTTGAGAGAGAGCTTCCTTAATATGATAACCCCTCCATGGTAAAAGATTTCCTTTACAACTTTTCCGGACGCATAGGTTCAGTGTTAATAGGATTTGTGCGGTCAATCATTGTCCCTCGCTTTTTGGGCCCCGAAATGTATGGCTTGTTAAGTTTATTTGGATTATTCCGAATCTTTCTCGGGTTTCTGGATCTTGGTATAAGCAACGCTTATTACCATCACATGGCTGATTTACGGGTGAAAAAAAATGCTAATAAAAATTTTCAAACCGAGACATCAAAATATTTCAGCGCACAGGTACTGGTAAATGTATGCGGGATCATTTTAGCAATTATTGCCGCTATATTTTTCTATCCTAAGTATGAAAAACAATCGGCAATTTATATCATTGGCATTTGTTCCACTATTGTAAGCCATTGCGCCTTACGCTTACAATCCCTTGCCCGCCAGCAAACTATTATTGAAAAACGTTTCAAACTTATTGCTGCAATTCTTCTTTTAGAGTCCTTCGCCGGGAGTCTGTTTGCTATGATTGGAGCTATCCTCTACTCCATAATTGGTGTCCTTATTTTCCAGCCGGTTGAACATGTTGTAAGTTGTATAGCATATTTAAAAAAAACGGGAGGGGTTCCTTCATTTAAATTCGATTTAATGAAAAGCTATAGGATTTTAAAAAACTCATTTTGTTATTTCTATGGAAGCTTATCATTTGTTATTTTACGGTATTCCGACAGTGTCCTTATAGTAAGTTTGCTTAATGTAGAGTCACTCGGGTATTATGCTCTTGCTCAGGCAATAAATGGAAACGTTAAACTCTTCGTTCATTCTATCCATGATGTGCTGACGCCTGATGCTACTGCACGTATCGCTAAAGCGGAAAAAGTTACTGATTTGGTTGTTGATATTGAAAATCAATCACGGTTATTATCGGGTGTCTACTTGTTTATTTCCGCAAATGCCTTTATTCTTTCAAGTATTTTAATTTACTTATTACCCAGGTTTGATGATTCAATTGCAGTCTTTAAAATTATAGTTATCAGCCTTACGGCATCATATTTTACATTTTATCCTTCTCTTTTAATGCGTTCCAAGCGCATTGGTAAAGCGGCAGTTTATTCCAATTTTTCGATTATCTCATCAATAATTAATGTTGGAGTAAGCTATGCATTGATAATTCGTGGTTATGATATTATCGGCGTTGCTATTGGAACGCTTAGTGCCAACATTGCCACAACTATTTTATGCTTTTTTTATATTCACTTCTTCGTTTTAGAGAAACGGTTGTCGCTTTCTTATTATGCTAGTTTTGTCGGACCTATTGCAACTTTAGGAACGCTATTTTTTTATCGTTCGGAACCAATGTGGGTCTTATTTATAACATTTTATATAACTTTTTTATTTTTGTATCATAGAAGCTTGAAGGATTGTATAAATCTAATCCGTAAAAGAATTTAAAGTAATCAAGTTTTAATTTTTTCTTAAAATTATTTTTTTTAATTTCCCCAAAAATTTTATGATCACATGAAAACTTTAAGGGCCTATGAGAATACATCTATTTACAAAACAAAAAACCTTGCAGCTTATTATTCAATAGCTCTCTCACTGAGAGCTTTGATCAGTATTTCCATTTATACATTGATACGGGTAGCTATTTACGAACAGGTGTCAGATACCCTTTTACCAATTTTTCCGGCTGTCAAAAGATGCTTTCTCAAAAACTCACTAACCTCTGACCTTGCCCTCAGGGCAAGGGTTTTAATGTTGGACTAAAGAAATATTTTTGTTGGCGAATAATCCTTCTCTAAAAAAGAATGGACTTCTTTCATAAAATCATTCATTTCTACATTTTGCTTTGTTTAATTGTCATCTTTTTGGGGTATTTCTCAACCCCAAACCACCCACAATACAAAACTCAAAAATTTCTTTAAAAAAGCAAATTCCTATAGGGAAATAAACATGTGTCCTGAATTTATTCAAAAAAAGGTATAATATTTTTGGAGTATTCCAACCTCTCACTAGGCCCCACCTCATTAGATGATAAAAAACTTCAACTGGTAATGGAAAAATTTAAGCAATTTCAATCGGAATTAAACGCTAGGGCTTATGTATGCAAAGAAGTGGATGAGATGGTCGCTTCTATTTCTGATAAATGCTCTTACTCTAATGGTGTGATGAATTAGTCTATGACCAAATAGTTTCTGAAAGACCGTGCCATGAAGCAGAAGTTCACTATGTCGCAAAAGCTTCAAAACATGCAAAATTTCCAGTAAAAATAGGAACTTAATAGAATGGTGGAAATTGGAGAGAAGATATGAGTTGCCTCGTAAAATATTTATCCAATGCATTAAAAATGCCCATACACATTTCACCAATGTAAAGGCGTTTTAGACAAGCAATTCGGAATAGTAACGCTGAACTTACCCTGATTGATTTGGAAGCTGTTTTTATATCATCGTGCAAACCAAAAAGGGTGGAATATAGAAAAATTTTTTTATACTCATACCTCCCTTTAAAATTTGATATTTTGATTAAAATGAAATATGATGATTAAGATAATTTGAATTTTAATTAAAGGTGAAGGGATAGAAATAACCAAATGACTGTGATTGCAAAGTACGAACTTCAAGTTTGTTTTAGGAATAATAGAACGTGAGAATATTATTAGTCGTCCCTAATTACCAGGAAAAGTTTTATCAAATTCCTCGTGGCTTAATGTGTATTTCCGCGTATTTAAAAGATAAGGGATATGATGTTACCTGCCTTAATCTGAACCATTACGATTCTGGCAAATTAACCAATGTTCTTCGAAAAAACAGTTTTGAAATCGTAGCAACAGGTGAGGTGTTTACCAGATTCAAACCCATAAAGGAAATAATTGAAACAACCAGAATATGTAATCCCGATGCCAAAATTGTTATAGGAGGTGGTATAGCTACCGGCGACCCTGAATTCATCCTAAATGAATTACGGCCCGACTATCTTGTTTTAGGCGAGGGTGAAGTGGCTATGGATAATTTGGCCCAAGCCATCAAGAACCGCTCAGATATCCATGATGTTACGGGAGTCGCTTTTAAAGAAAATGGTACGTTTATCAAGACCAAACCCACTCCTCTCATCGAAGATTTAGACCAACTCCCTTACCCTGATTATGAAGGTTTTGAATATGCTTTTTATATGCAAAACTTTATATCTAAAAGCCAACACTTGCAGACTATTATGGATATATCCAAAAGAAGGCTGGGTATTGTCAATGCGAGCCGAGATTGCGTTAAGAAGTGTACCTTTTGCTTTAGAATTATGGGAGGCAATTTTAGAACGCGATCCATAAAAAATTTTTTTGGAGAAATCAGTTATTTGATTGATAAATATGGCATTACTGATCTTTTGTTACAGGACGACATATTAGCATCCAATAAAAAGCGGATTTTTGAATTTTGTGAAGCCATTAAACCTTTAAATCTCTTCTGGTCTTGCAATTTACGGGTTTCAAATGCAGATGATGATATTTATGAGGCCATGAAAGACGCCGGCTGCTATAATATTTTGTATGGATTTGAAAGCGCCAGTCCTGCTGTTCTAAAAAGCATGAAAAAGGGGATTACGCCAAAACTCATGGAGAAAGCGATTCAGGCTTCACTTAAAGCAAAATTGCGAATCGATTCAACTTTTATTTTTGGAGATCCTGTAGAAACTTTGCAGACAATCAATGAAACATTCAAATTTATTTACAACTATAAATCTATCCGAATGGGGATGAAGCTGATCTCTCCTTTTGCCGGGACGGTTTATTATGAAATTTA
>Ga0066867_10001145_pt1 | contig 13179 bp, 15 predicted proteins | sample ETN01SmetaG_4_FD_65606 | JGI IMG/M metagenome (GOLD analysis project Ga0066867, IMG submission 65606) | Marine microbial and viral communities from oxygen minimum zone, Eastern Pacific Ocean - ETNP2014F12-01SV261 | ecosystem: Environmental > Aquatic > Marine > Oceanic ... | reverse complement strand
AACCGTTCTTAGAAAAACATTTAGTGGAGAAGAAGCTGGCATTATGATTAACAGAGTTATGGGCAGTCTTCTAATTCTTGTGGCGATATGGATTGCTTTACCCCATTAACTTAAGTTCTATGTTAGAATATAATGAATATATGAAAAATATATTGTGTTTTGGAGATTCGAATACATGGGGCTATTCTCCACAAGATGGCACAAGATATCCACTTGATATCCGATGGACTGGAGTGTTACAACAATCATTAGGCACGAATTATCATATTCTGGAAGAGGGATTGAACGGAAGAACAATATTTATTAACGAAGAAGGTGAAGAAGCGCGACCATTTCGTAGCGGTTCCGATGTTTTACCAATAATTTTGGAAAGTCATCGACCCCTCGATTTGGTAAACATCATGTTAGGAACAAATGATCTCAAATTAGAATTTAATCTTTCTGTGGAAGAGATTGCGCAAGGAGCAAGGGAGTTGTGTGAAATAGTTCTTAATTCCGAGTATTTGGTAGAAGAACCGCCCCAAATATTGCTGATTTCACCAACTCATATTGGTTCTTCAATAATGCCTGACCAGGAAGAATTTTTCAAACAAGCCCGAGAAAAATCTTACCTTTTCGCTGAACATTATCAGAAAGTAGCTATCGAATTAGAAATTCATTTTCTGGATGCAGCTAAAATTGTAGAGCCAAGCGAGAGAGATGGCGTTCACTGGGATGCGAATCAACATATCAAATTTGGTGAAAAATTAGGGCTTCTTATTGGTAAAATATTAGATTAGTCTTTCTCGGTATTATTTTCACTCATTATTACAATATGAGGTTTCCAATTTTTAGATTCTTTGGAGTCGATTTCTGCAAACGTAGCTAAAATTATTCTGTCTCCCGGATTGGCTTTGTGGGCTGCGGCACCATTTACACAAATTATTCCCTTCTCTTTGCCTTCATATTTCATAATATATGTGATAAGCCTTGTACCTTGGGTGATATTCCAAAGATGAACCTGTTCATGCATGCTAAAATTCCCTAAGGAAATTAACTCAGAACTTAATGCAACTGAACCTTCATAATCCTGAAGAGCGTGTGTTACTTTTGCATTATGCAGCTTAGATTTCAATACTGTTATGCTATGGGTCACTATTGTTTATTTAGATGGGAGTAAATATTGATAATCTTGAAATAGTCTTGCTTTATTTGATATTTGTGAAAATCAGACACATTGGCATTGCTGTAGATTCTATTGAGGACCGATTGCCTATGTGGGAATCCTTGGGTCTTAAACTAGATCATACTGAAAATGTGGGCTCTGAAGGTGTAACTACGGCCCATTTGAAAGTTGGAGGATACGAAATTGAATTACTTGAACCTATGGGGAAAGATACTCCTGTTGGTAAATTTATTGATAAAAATGGCCCAGGAATTCATCATTTGGCTTTAGAAGTTGACGATATTGAAGAATCCTTAGCAAAAGCGAAAAAGAATGGTTTAGAAGCTATTGGAGAAGCTCCGCGGCCTGGTGCTAATAATACGCTGGTAGCTTTCTTTCACCCTAAAGACACTGGCGGTGTTTTGTTAGAAATTGTTCAATGCGATTAATTCTTAAAAGGAAGAAATGATTTTACTAAATCAATTTCACTATTATTCAAAAGCTTAAACTTAAATGAACTAAAAATAAAAGTTGCGCCATAAATTAGTATTGAAGAAATTAGAAATATTTTATTTTCCAAATCTAAAGATAACAAGCCAATAACGGGAATCGCCGAGATTACAGAAACTATAGTAATTATCATCATTTTTTTCCAATGATATGTTTCAGATAAGCCCGATTTTAATGTTCTTAAAGATTGATACATTATTATTATTGTTGAAAGCCAAGTAACTATGACTGTTGCAAATGGTATTCCTAATAATCTATTATCTCCTTCTAATGTTGTTAAAAAACTATAACTCAGAATTATATTGATTGTGGACATCAATATTGCTAAACGCAATAAAAATTTTGTTTGGCCGCTCGCCATTAAAATCCAACCTAAATTTAAAGCGTAAGTTGGTAATAAAAGCAAATAAATTGAAAAAATAGGAACTGTGTCTTCATAATTATTTGTAAATAATGTTAAAATTAATGGTTTTGCAATCAAGGCTAGTAAAAACATAGCCGGTAGAAAAATAAATGCTAACTTTTCGACGCTATTAGCATACATTTGTCGTATTTCTAATAAATTATTATCCTTATGGGCTTTTGACATTCGTGGTGTTACTACTTGAGAAGCTGATTGAGTTATCCATCCAAACATTGGCGCCCATAGTGATCCTAAATAGTATGCTGCAAAAACAGAACTTGAGAAAAATAACCCCACCATATATTTGTCAATATTTATGTTAATAACATAAATCATAGCTGTTAATCCAACAGGAATTCCATAGGCCAATTGCTCTCGATAATAAGATTCTCTAGTTTCTATCTTGCTTAAATAATTTTTATAGATATAAATCATTACTATTATGAATTTAATAATCGAAGTTAAGATAATACCGTGGACCATTCCTAACGTTGTTGGGTTGTGCCAAGCTGCAATTGGAAGTACAATGATGTCGATTAAAGTAAATCCAATCATCGACCACATCGCTGTAGTTTCTTTATCTTCTAAAATTAATAGATTTTGAAGGGGCATAACCGACAACATTATTCCAATATAAATTCCTAAAAGAAAGATGAAAGGTTGAAGATGATGATCAGGAGATATACTCTCCATTGCTTGACTAATAAGGGCAAACAATGCAAATGCGGCTAATCCTGATATTATTAAAATACTCCACGTTTGTTTAATCAAAAGAGGCCGGGCCGAAACATCTTTACGTGGAAAATAATACAATAATGATTGGGGCATTCCAAATAACAATATTGCTTGAACTATAGCATAAATCATTACTAATTGTTGATAAGATCCGTAATCGTCCTTAACTAATAATCGTGTTAGAGCCAATGGAATTATTAGACTTAAAAGAAAAGAAAATGCTCTTCCGTAAATCAGAATTATAATTTTCCGAGACAATTCCATTAATTTTTCAGAAAGCAGCCAGTTATAAACTCGCGTGCTCTAAAAAATAATTAAGTTAATGTGTTATATAGATGTTCAATTTGTATAATTCTAATGGAGAGTCGGTTAAGAATTGCAATCGTGGCCACTGTAAATAGTATTCACACTGTTCGGTGGGTGAATTGGTTAGAAGAAGAAGGGCACGATGTTTCTATTTTCTCATTAAAAGATGGTGAAAAATGTACTTATTTTGGACCGGAACCTCGGTTAGATCGAAGTTTGATAATTGATTTAGGAAGTGGAGTTCGAAAAACTACAAAAAAATTACAATTATTAATTGATGGATTTAATCCAGATATAATTCATGGCTTCTTTTTAACAAATCATGCTTTTTATGCTGCGCGAATGAAGAAATATCCTATAATTGTTACTGCAATGGGGTCTGATGTGTTGGTACACTCTAGGGACTCTAAGCTATTATCCTGGGTTATCAAAAAAACCGGAAATAATTCATTGAAGGTGGTATGTCCTCCTCTACTAGTTGATAACTTAGTAAAATTAGGTATTGAAGAAAATAAAATAGTGACTAATTTAATTGGGATAAATACTGATGTTTTTAAACCCTTAGAAAAAGAAAAGTGTGTTCTGTTTAGTCGAGGCTTCAAAGATATTTATAACCCTAAAGTTGTGGCTAAAGCTATAGCTCTTGTTCACACAAAAGAACCTGGAATTAAATTCTATTTAGCAGGAGATGGCCCATTAAAACAAAGAATTGAAGAAAGTTTAGAAGATCATAATGTAGAGTTTACGGGGCAATTAGAAGAAGAAGAACTAGGAAAAATTATGGGGAAATCAAAAGTCGTTATTTCTTCGTCTCTTTCAGATAGTATTCCTCTTACTATTTTTGAAGCAATGGCTTGTGGTTCCATCTTAGTTGTCAGTAATAACCACGGACATCGTCAATGGGACAAAGAAGAATACCCTATTCTTTTCTTTGGAAAAAATGATTCTCGAAAACTAGCTGATTTTATAATAAAATCATGTTCTAATGAAAAATTATTAGAAGAAGCTTTGACGCAAGGCCCTGAACTCGTAAAACTTAATTGGAGCTGGGAAAAACAAGCTAACCTTATTTTAAAAGAATATAGGGCAATTTTACAATAAATAAGTAAAATTAGGTCCCAAACATTATTCTCAAAATATCTCGTGTACCTGGGCCCAAACCTAATGCTAATAGGAACATTAGCAGTAGTGCAACCATTCCGGGGTCTTCATCATTACTTTTCTCTGCTTCAAGGGCAGTAATAACTCCAGTAACTACTAAAAATTTTAACGGAAGCATTACAATTGCGCTTCCGAAATATTCTATAAAGAAATCCGGAAGAACGTGTTTTTCAGTGTACCCATATGTATCTATCCCTAAGAATGTTGCCCCTCCATCTATAAAATGTCCGAAATAAAGTAGAAGATAAATTGGTTTTAAAGGCATTATAAACCATGAAAAAAACCATACTACAAACGTTAAAACTGAAGCTATGATTAATGTATTCCATAATATTTCCGGATTTAGTATTTCATTTTGCGCCAACGTTAAATATGCTAAAATTAATGTTAATGTCGAAGAAATTCCAAAGAGAAGAACTGGATCTCTAAGAGGAGCTCCTCTGTAGAATTCTGCAGTTAACGCAGTAAATGAAAACACTACCAAAGCCCAAGAAGATGGATGTATCCAATCCCCTGGCACAAAATACCACCATAAACCATAACCTCCAATTGTAAAAGAAACTAATCCAAGTCCTTTTGTTAATGGAGGCAAATCCATTTTTGATAACCAAACTCCAAATGCAATTATTAACAAACTATAAATTACTAAAATTCCATAAATTAAAGGTGAAATAAAGAAATACTGAATTGGAGGTTCGAAGGTTTCTGCATCTTCAAGAACCCTAGCTACCCCCCCAAGAAGAAGTAAAGGAATACAGGAAAATACAAATCTTTCGCTGAGCTCTATTTTCCATTTTGTGAGCAACTCATTTATTGCCATAAATAAAATAAAAAAACCTATTCCATATGTGATTGTGTTGTAGATATTGTATTTGGCGCCAGCTTCACCTTTTGAATCGGCCATTATTGGATTCACAAAAAATTCATTCCAAAAATCATTTACTTGAGGAATTAACCAAACTGCCAAAAATAAAACTACAGCGATACCGGGAATGTATTGCTTTTTAGGGATATTTTCAAAAATATTTGTTTCTCTTTGGCCCACAATGCTCTATTTGAGAAGGGGTGTTAAAATATGTTTCTGAGTTAGACCTAAATAGAGTCGATTTCTCGTATTGATATGGATTTATTGAAAGATGAGGATATTGCTAACCGCATTCGAATGATTGGCCCTTGGGATTACGACTCTGATGACAAAATATTAATTCGAGAAACGATGTTTAAAAATTTTATGGAAGCTATGGGGTTTTTGAATAAATTAGCGGAAGTTGCTGAGAAACTTGATCACCATCCCGACATGACTTTATGTGAATACAATCGAGTTATCATAACGACAACAACACATGATGCTGGCGGCATTACTGACAATGATATTCGTCTAACTCAAGGGTTTGAAGAAATTTTAGAAAGTTACGACTAGAATTATGTCAATAGCAGAACCAAGGAAAATCGGTTACTTTTCTTTTCTAATTCGATTTACTATTGGATTTATTTGGTTAAGTTTTTGGTCTTTAACATGCATGACGCTTATGTTGTTGGCCCTTCCGTTTCGTTCATTAAGGGTAAGGATTGGAAATCTTTGTGGAAAAATTATAGGGCCTGTAATTGCTAGAATTATTGGTGCTAAAGTTATCAACCCTGATGTAGAAAAATTGAATAATTCAACTCCTGCTATTTTTGTTACTAATCATTCTTCAGCTTTAGACATTTTCATCTCCATGGGTCTTTGTCCATATGGTGGATGTGGAGTTGGTAAAAAAGAAATTTTGAGAATTCCATTCTTTGGTTTGGCCTATTGGTTAGCTGGACATTTGTTAATTGATCGAGGAAATAATGCTAAAGCAATTGCTTCAATGGCAAAATTATCTAATTTTGTTAAAACTAAAGATTTGAGTATATGGATTTGGCCCGAAGGAACAAGAAGTATTGATGGAAAATTAATTCCTTTCAAAAAAGGATTTGTGCATTTGGCATTGGCAACTGGTTTGCCGGTTGTTCCAGTTATACTTCATGGCGCACATAAGATATGGCCTGCAAAGACTATGCAATTTTATCCTGGTGAAGTTAGAGTTGAAGTACTAGATCCAATTAAAACTGATAATTGGAGAAAAGAAAATGTGGATAACCATGTTGAAGAAGTGAAAGGCCTTATGGCTAAGGCCCTATTGTAATTATAATAACTAAATTCCCATTTCTTTCAACTTAGCCGGTAAGTATGTATTAGTAACGAAATCGAGTCCGTATTTTGCTAAAGCTTGCTGTTCTGATTTTTTATTTATCTCTAGTTGTAATTCTATTTCGCCTTTCCAATATTTACTTTTGAAACGTGGATCTGTGAGGATTGATTTCAAGGCGCTGATGTCTCTGTCTGTGAGATCGTCTGAAGGTAAGTCATAATTTATTATGTCTGAAGGAGTTACACCTAGATACCTTGCGCTAGGTGTTGCTAAAATATGAGAGATGTGTGCTGTTTTGATAGCTCCGTAAGCTACTGAACTGTAAATTCGGTAAGACCAGGGATCTGCGTCTGTAAACAGAAGAAGGGGGAGCCCAGAAGACTTATGCATTCTTTGTAAAAATCTACGAGTTGAACGTGCTGGTTGTCCCTTTATGTGAACTAAAATAGCATCATGTGTTTCATCAAAACCGTTCTCTACTAATCGATCGAACATTCCTCCTGTCTCAATAGCGATAATACATTTTGAATTTCCAAAATCATTAAATGTTATTTTAGAATTTTCGACATTGTAAGGTATATTGTATCCAGTATCTCCTACGTCATTACGGCAATTAATTTTCATAGGATTTCCCTTGCGATTTATCTCAGTAATAGTTACATCTCCCAGAACCTTGGCCCCGTCATCTTCTGGTCTGATCTTGAAATCTTCTCTTTGGAAATGCGTTATAATTTCTAAATCCTCAATTAATTTATTAGATTCGTCTTGTGCATGGAATTTTCCTAAATCCCAACCTTCGGAGATATAATATAATTCTCTCAGAGTTGAAGATTTACTTTGGCTAGACATTTCTCTAATAAAATCTAAAAGATAGGTTGTTCTAAGGAGCATATAAGCTCCATCTAATTTTTTAGCAGTTCTTGTTGTTTCTGATTTTCCATATTTCCAAACTTTAGAATCTTCATCAAAAATAATATTATTCTTACTTCTTGTAGGGATTGACATCTCAGGTACTTTACCTGTGCTTAATTGTTTGTAAATCTGTTCAGCTATTTGTTCTAATTCATGTACAGCAGTCGCCATAAGTCCCCATTGAGTGGGGGTTTTAGTTCAATTGGGACCCTTTAAACAAACATTAGAATTTGTCAGACACCTTTCTTTCCACTGGAAATGTGATTAAAAAAAACATAAGGAAAATAAATATAAAAATAAGCCGCCGCACAAGGAAAAGTTTCCAAAGGAAGAAGAGGTGTCTGTCTCTTTTATCGTATTTATTTGAATAAGAATGAATATCTTATAGTATAATATAATACAAGATTATTATATGGTACATATTTCTCAATTAATTTTAGGAAAAACAGGATGTGTTTCTTATCTCCTTTGTTGCAAAATCAAAAATGAAGTTGCGATAGTTGATGCATTCGATGGATTTGAAGCTGAAATAGAACAAGAACTTAAAAAATTAAAAGAACCTTCTGTAAAATACATAATAGACACTCACACACACGGCGATAGAAGATCTGCTTCGCCTTATTTTGCAAAAAAATATAAAACAAATGGAATTGTTAAAAGCAATAGAACTAGCTACGAAGGCTCAAAAATAGGAACAGAAGACGGCGATGTTTTAAATTTAGGAAAATCTGAAATAAAGGTTATTTTTACACCAGGGCATACTTACGATCATAATTGTTATTTAGTAGATGGCAATTTATTGTCAGGTGATAGTTTATTCATAGGAGACGTTGGAAGAATAGATTTAGGTTTTAATGTCACAAGAGAGAATATTAAAGAAAGATCAAATTTAATGTATGATTGTTTAAGAAAATTGGAAAGATTAGATCCGAATACAAAAATATATCCAAACCATGTTGGAGAAGCTCATGCAATCGCTTCAGAAGAAAGTTTTTCAACGATTGGAAAAGAACTAGAATCAAATGAAGCAATTCAAATAAAAGATAGAGATGAGTTTTACACATATATGACAGAAGGGTGGCCTCCAAAACCCGAAGGGTATCTCCAAATAATAAAAGATAATCTTAAAGGTTAAAAGAAAATCGATTTTGAATTATAAAACTTCTAAAAGATAGAATGTCCTGGTCCCTTAACTAATTTTCTACAACCAATCCAAGAAATGGTGCCTAAGATAAAAACGATAATGTAGAATATTAACCGCCCTACAACATCCAAATAATTTAGGAAAAGATAAGGATAACCACACGAAATAGAACCACATGGAAAATCATTATAAACTTGAACAAAAAATTCCATCCAAATAACATATCCAGTAAAAATCATACCAAAAACAGAAAATTCTCGTTTCAGATCTTGAAAAGCTTGGGAATAAAATAAAACTTCTACAAACAAAAAGACTGAAGTTCCAAAATGCATATAATAATCTTTGAAAACATCAAATATAGACCATCCACTTTCAGAAGCGCCAAATCCACCTAAGAGTTTGATAACCCAATATAGTAAGAAAACAAGAACGTTAAGAACCATTGAAGCAGGTAACAGGAAATAATAAGAAACAAATTTCGAATCTTTTTCATTGAGAAGGGCACAACCAGCAATTATAAAATTCAATAATAAATTCCAATTAGTAAGGAATTTTAGACCACCGCCCCAACTTCCAGCTTTTAGAACATAAAATCCTAAAATTATATTAGTTATAAAAAAATAAAAGGTTAAACCAAAAGCTAAAATTCTGAAATTACGCCGATTTAACAAAATACACCTTAGATAATATGTTGTTTTTGACTATATATAACTTACAGGCGTGCTATTCTATTTTCGTGGACCCCATTATTCTAGGATTTGATTCTAATTGAATAATTAGAGAATTTCTTTTTGAAGATTTATTTATCACTATAGGAGAATCCCATTCAACCTCAATAAAATCTCCAATATTTACAACCCTTCCCACAATAAATTGGAAATCGGAACATAGATGAATGACATCGCCATCAGTGAGGTTATGCTTTTGAAAAGCAGCCTTTTCTATTTTAAAATTAGATTTCTTTTGTATTTCAAAACGTTCTTTACTATCTGCTAAAATAGATCCTCTACCAAGCAAATCATCTCTGAAAGGCCCGCTTGCCCTAAGTGCGAGACCAACACGATCGCCCACATTGGCCACATCAACATCCAAATCCATTACTTGCAGTGAACGAGCAACAGCATTCCCCTCAGAACCTGCAAAAATCACCTCATCGTGTTTGTTTAATATTCCAGATTGAACATGCCCTATTGCAACCAATCCAACCCCTTTCACAGTAAAAGCTTGATCTACAGCAACAACAAATCCAGATTCGTTTTGAGGTTTAATCTTATTTAAAACGGTAATTAATTTTTCTCTAATAACCACACCATCATTTTCAATAAATTCCCAATTAGAAAGTCCAGCTTGTTGAAGTAAAGCTTTCACCTGGTCTTCATCTACCCATTCACCTTCTGAAGGATTTACAATGATTAACCCTTCTTTTATTCCAGCACACGCCATAGAGACAATAACTTCTCCAAAAGCACCATCAACTTTGTTAATTTCTATTATGCCGAAATCAGAAACAGTCAAAGAAGAAAAAAATGGTTTTGGTTTGTCCGGATAATTAATCGGTCTAAGAATAGAAATCGTAGAAAATGAACTGTCTTCTTTCAAATCTTTATAGATATAATTATCAACATCGCGCGAATCCGATTTTTTAGCAATAGAACGAGCGACCTCGTCACCTCCTACAAATAAAATATTTAGCACACCCATGAATTAAATTTCTCTAAAATACAATTTACTTACAGTGTGGCAGAACCTATAATGTCTCCACTTGGATCAAATTGAATATCTAATTTCCAATTGGTTTCAGCAGGCCCATTAGCCGAATTACCTTCTCCATATATTTCGAATCGATCTCCAGCAGATAATTTCCCATTACGATCGTTGTCAGAAAAATGGACTGGAAAGTTACTTCCATCGTCATTAGAAACATCATCACTTCTTTGTTTTAATCGGTTATCATATCCATCATAATATTCGTCTATTCCATGCAGTTCCCCACCAATTTCCTGCATAGCTATTTCTCCAAATCCGTTACCTCCGACATACGTACTTCCTCCAGGATCCTTTAAGAAAAAACTAAAGCTTGACAAGTCTTCTTGCTTGGAAACTTTAATCACCTCTACATTCCAATAACCTCCACTAGTCTTCTCCACAATAAAGGTCGCTATCGGTGCAGACTCTCCTTGTTCAAGGAAACTGGCCGCCCAAACATACATCACGGCGGCAAGAATAATAGTAATAACAATCAGAATAATTGTGACAATTGCAATTATAGCAACTTTGTCACCATGGCCACGTTGCGGAGGAGGAGGCAACGGCATTCCACCTCGCATCACTCTAGATGGACGAGAGGGAGCCATAGCAGGAGGCGAGACATCCTCGTTCAGAATTTTATTTTTTTCAATATCAAACTCATCATCAGATAAAACCCCACTAGTTTTCAAATCATACAATTCACGTATTTGGTCCGTTTTATCCATACTATTTATATTTCACTTACTATTTATCATTTAAGGTGCTATGAGTATTATATTTAGAACACTCAAGACTTTAACCTATCTGAGATATAATTTAAAACATTTCTTAAACATTCTTTATTATCGAAAGATTTCAAACCTTTCTTTTCTTTAATAAAATCAGAAAGTAGAGGCAAACATCGAGTCAATTCATCTACAATAGTAATATGAGCGGTTTGAGCAGTTCTTGAGAGCGGATTCAAATCAATAGTGATTACTTTCTTCCCCATTTTTACTAGAGCTTCACAACGATCGCCATCTTCCAATGGAACAAGAACAACATCTGCCGACCCAATTCCATCAGAGCAACATTTAGCACGCTCTGAACTTAATCCAGGAATTTTATCGTTAGCATTTTCACCAAGAGCATCAATTCCTACTTTTTCCATGATTTTAGTTAGTCCAGCGATTCTTTCAGGAGTTCTATGGAATAAGTTAATTTCAACTTTAGCTCCACTTACTTTTGAAAGTCTTGCAACTTCTCTAGCAGCCAATGCAACAACATTCCCATTTACAGAAATAACTGGATTTTTTGCTTTAATTAAAGTTGAAGCAGCTGCTTTTATGGCACTCAAAGCAGGTAAGCAAGTTTGTTCTCCTAGTAGATAATCGAACGCTTCACCTCTACCATGGGCAATCAGTCCTTGCTTAGCCACAATGTCAGAAGCATCGACTAATCTTTCTCGAGCTAAAAGCGATTTGTATCGTGGGTGATCTTTAGGAGGCAGAACCATAAATTTACATCAATCCAGCATAGAAACAGATGCTACTAAGGACTGTAAAAATAACAAGAGGAGGAACGATAATCATATCGATAAATTTGCGATAAAATCCAGCAGCAATTACTCCCATTAAGAGTATGAAACCAACACCGAGTGAAACTAATAAATTTTCAGCATCACTGGTTGGTAAATCTCGATTTAGAATTGCAACAATACCAATTGCGATTAACAAAGCACCACAAGCACATCTTAATTGTGCACCAAAATTTCTGAGAATAGTCTCTCTATCACTCAATTCCCCCTCTAATCTTCCATATAAGTCCTCATCAAATTTGATAGGATTTATATTCATTACAAGACCTAAGAGAGAACACACTCCGCCGACAATAATCAAGGCTAGACTTTCTTCCATAATTATTGATGATTTATGCTTTATTTAAGCTCTACCTAGGCAGCATTACAAATATCATTGTCAATTTCATAATTGACCGATTCTAATGCTCTCCAAGCATCTTGACCTCTTTCTTTAGGAGAATTAGTGTAATGCTGATCTTTAGCGGAAGTGTATTCCATCAATTCCCCTAAAACTCTCCAACCTATTTGATCCATTGGAATAACAACAGTTCCATTTGGGAAAGCACTTCTAGGTAAAAAAGTCTCATAATGTATAGAAGTCACACTTTCTTCATCAGGTTTGTAACCAACATCGAAGCCGTGGTCTTTTAGAATACGAAGAGTTTCAGTTGTTGCAGGGTCACTACATTCAATCAGATATGCATGTACAATGCCATTACCTTCTTGCCCTTCTTCATCAGAAGATTGTCTCGCATCTAAGTAATAGTCAGGATCATCGGCCACTTCATCGATTACAGCAAGAGCAGCCCAGCTTTGTAGTCTAACTCGTTCTGAATACTCTTCAGAAACTGCAGATTCAAACAACAAACTTACAGAACCATGAACAGCAAAGTGATTACGATGAATACTAGAATCCTGAGAACTAGTGGTGGGAGGATAATTAGTAACACTTCCAAACCCCCATTCTTCATTAATCGCTTCAATAACATCACTCTCTAGAACATAAGAAGCAGCTAAGACATCTTGATGAGTGACTGGATTTTGTGGCGCAGCTACTTGGAAAATGATAGTACCAACTCCTCCAAATTCATGCATGTCTACAGTTACTGAAGGGTGAACTTTGTGAAAAGCCTCATGCATAACTTTGCCTTCTGGTTCTAACAATTTCATATGATCTCGATTGAGATCCGTACCATTGGTATTTCCTCTAGTTCCATTATCTCTTCCATCTGGATTTACCATTACAAAAACAGCAAGATTTATTTTTTCTAAAATAGGATCAATTTCTTCAGGTGATGCCCGGGCAAAATGTCTAGCTAGCAAATATGCAGAATCGACTGAAGCAGGTTCATTACCGTGCTGAGCAGCTACAAAATATAC
>Ga0066867_10001129_pt1 | contig 13253 bp, 13 predicted proteins | sample ETN01SmetaG_4_FD_65606 | JGI IMG/M metagenome (GOLD analysis project Ga0066867, IMG submission 65606) | Marine microbial and viral communities from oxygen minimum zone, Eastern Pacific Ocean - ETNP2014F12-01SV261 | ecosystem: Environmental > Aquatic > Marine > Oceanic ... | reverse complement strand
AAATTTTTAAAAAAGGATTTAAAGAATTTAAATTAACGCCATTTGCTTTTAAAAATTCATAGCCTTTAACAACAGGAAAAGAATTTTTAAAATTTTTATTTAAATGTTGCCCAGAATTTAAAAAAAATTTTTGTACTCCATAACCATAACCTAATATTTTTTTTACTTTTGAAAAAAAACTAATAATTGCAAATCTAGGACTTCTATGAAAAATCCATATTTTAATAATATTTTCTTTTAAAAAATAATTTCTTAATAAAAAAAAATCAATAATACTAGAAAAAAAATTATATCTATCTTTTATATAAAAAATTTTTATATTTTTTTCATTACTCAATAAGTTTTTAGCTTTTGTACGAGATTTGGTGATAATTATAAATTTATCTTTTGGAAATTCTTTTAACAACGCGTTAATAAAAGTTAAATTACTTAAGAAATCGCCTATTCCATAGTAAGGTAAAACAATTGCTTGGACATTCATATTAATTTAATTTATAAGCTATTTCTCAGCTTCTTTAGCTAATCTCATTGAAATTATTTTATCAGGATCATTCACCATTCCATTTGAACCACTTCCTCTTTTTATTTTATCTACAAATTCCATACCTTCAATGACTTGTCCCCAAGCAGTATATTGGCCATCTAAAAAAGAAGATTCTTGAAAACATATAAAAAACTGACTATCGGCGCTATCAGGATCTTGGGCTCTTGCCATGGAAACTGTGCCTCTTATATGAGGTAAAGAATTAAATTCCGCAGGAATATTTTGTCCTGATCCACCAGTACCATCACCTCTAGGATCTCCAGTTTGTGCCATAAAACCATCTATAACTCTATGAAATTTTAAACCATCATAAAATTTTTCACTTATTAATTCTTTTATTCTTTTTACATGCTCTGGCGCATAACCTGGCTTCATCTCAATAACAACTTTGCCGTCTTTAAGTTCTAAATAGACTATATTTGTTAAATCTTGAGCCATCGAGCTTTTAATAAAAAAAAGTAAAAATAAAATTTTAAAAAAGGATTTCATTTTTGTAATTTTGAAATATATTATAGTTAATATTATATTTTTTTCTTAACTTTTTTTTGGTTTTTATAAAATGAATTTTTTCAAATTTTTATCTTTTTTATTCTTAATATTTCTTTTCAGTAATAATGCTTTTGCAGCAGACGGACAAAAGTTATTTACTAAATGTAAAGCTTGTCATAGTGCTGATGCTCCAAAACACAAAGTAGGTCCTCACTTAGTTGGTATAGTTGGAAGACCAGCTGGAAGCTCTGAAGGTTATACAAAATATTCTAAAGCTCTTAAAGAATCTGGCATCGAGTGGAATGAAGCTAATTTAGATAAATGGTTAACTAATCCTAAAGCAATGGTTAAAGGAACTAAAATGATATATCCGGGATTAAAAAAAGCGGAAGACAGAGCAGCTTTAATTGAATATTTAAAAACTAAATAGCTTTTGATAGATCTTAAAAAGTATATCGAGACTCATCCTGATTTTCCTAAGCCAGGTATACTTTTTTATGACATATCCTCATTGATGGCTGATGCCAAAATTTGGCAAGAAACAATAGATCAATTTTCATCGCTTGTAAAAAAACATAATCCTGAAATATTAGCTGGAATAGAATCAAGAGGTTTTATTTTTGCATCTACTATTGGTTATAAATTAGGTTGTGATGTAATAATGATAAGAAAAAAAGGGAAATTACCTGGAAAAACAATTAATCATTTCTATAAATTGGAATATGGAACAGACTGCTTAGAAATCCAGAAAAGAGAAACTTTAAAAAAAAAAAATGTTGTTTTGATTGATGATTTACTAGCAACTGGTGGAACAGCTGGCGCTGCTATTGAGCTTCTACAAAAAATTGGTGCCAACGTATCTGCTTTTTTAACTTTAATTGAACTTGCAAATTTAAAAGGAAGAAATAAAATTAAAGTCAAAACAGACTCGCTTCTATCTTTTGATGAATAAATATTTTATTTTTCTTTTTCTTTTTTTTGTTTTTTCTCAACAAAATATATTTGCAAAAGAAATTAATGGAAAAGCAAGAATAATTGATGGTGATTCAGTTGAAATAAATAATCATATGATTAGATTACTAGGGATAGATGCTTTTGAAATAAAACAAGAATGTTTTAAAAAAGATAATACTAAATATAAATGTGGTGAACAATCTGCTTTAATTCTTGCAACAATAATTTCTAGTAAACCGCTTAGTTGTACAGCTGAAAAAAAAGATCGTTATAAAAGATGGTTGGCTACTTGTTATATTGGAAAACTTGATATTAATGAAAACATGGTTCTTTCTGGGTACGCATTTAGTTATATGTCAAATAAATACAAAACTACTGAAAAAAAAGCAAAAAGAGTAAAAGCAGGCGCGTGGTCAGGTAAATTTACTTATCCATGGGAATGGAGAAAATTAAAAAAAAATGATAGAAAATAAACCAAATGACAAAATACAAAAACTTATAGAAGAAGCTGAAAATTATCATAAAAGCGGTCATTTTGATAAATTAGAAAAAGTATTAAGAGATATCATATCAATTGACTCAAATTATTTCCCAGCTTTCTTTAATCTTGCAAGATTATTGGAGATGTCGAAAAAATGGAATGAGGCAATTAAATTATATAAAAAAACATTAGAATTAAATCCATCTCACATGGAAACAATGTTTAACCTAATAAATTGTTATGAAGACACTAATAATTTAAATCAAGCAATTAAAATGTCAGAAAAAATTTGTGAATTATATCCAAATAGATTTGAATCACACTATGCCTATGGAAGATTAATGCATAAACAGGTAAAAAACATAGATAAGGCATACAATGCTTACAAAAAAACTTTGTCTATTAATAATAACTTTATATTTGCTAAACTTGGTCTGGGACAAATATCCACATCTAGAGGTAATTTTAGTGAAGCAAAAGAAATTTTTCAAAAAGTAATAGAGTCTGATAAAGATTCAAAAGCTTACTATGAAATAGTTGACTTTCTAGACAAAGATGAAATAGAAAAAAATATTAAGGACTTAAAAATATTAGAAAATGATAAAAAACAAACAGATATAAATAAAATTTATTTATATTTTGCTATGGGAAAAATGTATGAAAAAATTAGTAACTATAACAAAGCATTTCATTATTTTGATTTAGGAAACAAATTAAAAAACAAAGTCATTGGTTCTATAGATTTTAAATGGGAAGAAAAAAAATTTGAAGCATTAAAAAAAACACTGAAGAAATTTGGAAAAAATAAAACAAAAAATCTAGGATATCATTCATCAAAGCCGATTTTTATTGTTGGAATGCCTAGATCGGGAAGCACATTGGTTGAACAAATTATTGCTTCTCACAGCGAAGTGTTTGGAGGGGGAGAATTATTTAATTTTACTGATTTTTTTAAAAAAGTTGATATTTCAAAAAAAAACAAGAACTTAATAGATTGTTTAGATCATATTAATGAAGAAAATTTTCTTAATATTGGTAAAGATTATATTGAAAAAATTGAAAAAATATCTAAAAAAAACAAATATTTTACAAATAAATATTTAGGTAATGTCTTTAATATTTTATTAATAAAACTAGCATTGCCAGATGCAAAAATTATTCATTGCGAAAGAAATGCTTTAGACACTTGTCTTTCTTGTTATAAAACAAATTTTACTGAAAGTAACGAATATACATATTCGCTCGAAGGGCTTGGTTCTTATTATCTTATATATAAAGAACAAATAGAGTATTGGAATAAAATTTTTACAAAACAAATATTGAATATAAAGTATGAAAATGTTGTATCAGATATCAAAAAAGAAACAAAAAAAATATTAGATTACCTAAATCTAAATTTTGAAAAAAATTGTTTAGAATTTTACAAAAATAAAAGAGCTATACAAACTGCAAGTTTAGTACAAGCGAGAAAACCTGTTTATAAAAATTCTATAAATTCCTGGATGAAATACAAAGATTTTTTAAAACCACTAACTGATAAATTAAATAAAAGTTATTTCAAATAAATCTACAAATCCAGCAGTTCTTTTTTAAAAAGATCTTCTGCTAAATCTATAGTTTCATTTAATTTTCTAATTTCTTCATTTATTTTTTTTAAATTTTTTTTTTTGCTATTATTTAATTTTTTATCTCTTATATTTCTTAATTTTTTTATAATTACTGCTAAATCAGTAGTTTTATTTAAATTTTTATGATCCTTGACATTTAAATTAATTTCTTCGCCATACTTTTCCTCTATATTATCTTTTAATTTAATTTTTGTTTTTTTTTGTAAAATTTTATTTTTTTTTAAATTTACAATCCTACCTTTATCATCAACTTTTTTTGTAAGTAACAAAACATTATTTTTTTTTAGTTTTATTATCTTTTTTTTATTTTGTCTAAATAAATTTGATAGAGTTGGATTCTTTGTTTCAGTATTTTTAGATATATTAAAAGTTTTATTATCTTTGATCTTACCTTTGACATTTCTTTGACTTAAAAGTTTTTCTTCAATCATTTTAAGTGATTGTTCAATAGTTGGTGTTTTATCTTTATTATCAGACATATATATTTAACAACTTATTATCAAATAAAGTTTTATTATATTCAACATAATTTCTTCATCTGGAGGGCGATGTGGGAATCGAACCCACGACACATTGATTAAGAGTCAATTGTTCTACCCCTGAACTAATCGCCCAAACTTTTATTAAATGTTATGAAGTTTAAAATCACGGTAATTATATCCATTTAATATAATTCCAAATCCAACAAAATTTGCAATTATTGCTGATCCTCCATAAGAACATAATGGAAGTGGAACACCAACGACAGGCACAATGCCAGTGACCATTCCAATATTAGTAAAAATAACTAGAAAAAAAGAAGCAGTAAAGCTAATACCAAAAATTTTTGAAAAATAATTTTTTGAATCTAAACTTAATCTAATTGACCAACAGATTAAAATAAAATATAAAAAAAATAAAAAAAGTATACCTAAAAAACCAAACTCTTCTCCCAAAACAGAGAAAATAAAGTCTGTTTCCATCTCAGGAATAAAATTTAAGTTGCTTTGACTACCTTCTAAAAAACCCTTGCCAAAAAAACCACCTGATCCTAAAGCAATTTTAGATTGAGTAATATGGTAATTTGCTCCTAAAGTGTTACTTTGTTGATCAAAAAAATTTATAATACGAGATTTTTGATAATCTTTTAAAAATGTCCATAAAATTGGCAATGAAATTAGGCCTCCTATTCCTGATAAGATAAATGTTTTTATCTGAACACCTGATAAAAAAAGAACTATAATTCCAGAAAAAAATATTATTAATGCTGTTCCTAAATCAGGTTGATTAAAAATTAAAATAACTGGTACAAATAAAATAAGTAAAGGAAAAAAAATCTTTTGCTTTACATCGTAACTTTGAAATTTAATAGAATGAAAATATTTTGCTAATGCAAGTATCACAAAAATTTTTGCAATTTCTGCTGGTTGAAATGAAAAAAAATAAAGATCCAACCATCTTGTAGCGCCACTTACTTCTTTTCCTAAAAAAAAAGTTAAACAAATCAAAAAAATACTAAAAAGATAAAAAGGATCAGCTAATTTATAGCAAAACTTTATATTGATTAAAGATATAAAAATTAAAAGTATTACACCTATAAAAATTCTTATTATTTGATTTAATGCCCATGGATCCCAAGATCCTCCTGCAACAGAGTAAAGTAATGCTACTCCAATAGAAGAAATAGATAATAATAATAAAATAAAAAACCAATTAATTTTATGCAAAAAGTTTATTAAATTCATTTTTTTTTATGATAATACTTTCTTAAAAATATTTTTTGCAATAGGCGCTGCTACTCTTGACCCGCTCCCACCATGTTCTACAACTACTGATACTGCTATTTTTGGATCTATAAATGGAGCAAAACCTATAAAAAGCGCATGGTCTCTTTGTTCAATTGGCAGTTCTTTATTCGGAATAATTCCCAATTCTCTTTCTTTTGCTGAAATAGTTCTAAGTTGAACTGTACCAGTTTTACCAGCGAAAATTGGTTGTGTGGTTCTTGACCCATAAGCTGTGCCAAAAGGTTTGTTTACTGCCGAAAACATACCATTTTTAATTAATGAAAAAAGTTTTTTTTGATATAAAGTTTGAGTGGTAAAAACTTCATTATCATTAGTGTTTGCTTGACTTAAATTTTTATAAATAGAAGGAAATATTTTTTTTCCATTATTTGCAAACATTGCTACCATTACTGCAAGTTGCATAGGCGTAGCCGTTAAAAAACCTTGTCCAACACCGGTAATCATTGTTTCGCCGATTTTCCAACTTTGTTTATATTGTTTTTTTTTCCACGATTTATTTGGTACCAAACCATCTTTTTCGCCATTTAAATTTATACCGCTTTTTGAGCCAAGACCAAAGTTTCTCGCTGTTTCTACAATGTTTTCTATACCTATTCTTTTTGCTAATTCATAAAAAAAACTATCACATGATTGCGCTATTGCTAATTCTGGACCAACTTTCCTTCTATGATTCCTAGTTGCCCAACATCCAGTTTTTTTTTTGTGACACCAACAATAAAAATCTCTATCACCATATGTTGTTTTACTTGAACAATTAATTACATCATTAGGTTTAATTATTTTGTTAATTAAAGCTGAATATAAAACTACTAATTTGAATGTTGATCCTGGTGAATATTCACCAGATATAGATTTATTAACTAGAGGAGCCATTGGATTATTTATTAATTTATCCCATTCTTCTTGAGAAATACTTGTAGTAAATAAATTTGGATCAAAATTAGGCGAAGATTCTATGGCAAGTATTTCACCATTATTAACATCAATAACTACCACTGAACCACTTTTACCTTTTAATAAATAGTTAACATATTTTTGTAAATTTATATCTATTGTTAATTTAACATCGCTTCCTCTAACACTTTCTTCTTTGCTAATTTCTCTTATCACTCTTCCATTTGCATTAACCTCTAAGTGTCTTGTTCCAGGAAATCCTTTTAATTCTTTCTCTAAACTTTGTTCAATTCCAGAACGGCCGATATCTGTGTTCATTATTTCTAAAATTGGATTTTTTTTAATATCTGATTTGTCTGGGTCAGACATATAACCAATAACGTGTGATGCTAAATTATTAAATGGATATACTCTTTTAGTACCTTGTTCAATAAATAAATTTGGTAAACTTATTAAGTTTACATTTAATGATGATAACTCATTCCATTTTAAGTTTTTTTTTAAGAATATTGGTATATCTAATTTTTGTTTATTTAAAGAACTATCAAATATACTCTTTATTTCTGTTTCACTTAAATAAATAATTTTACTAATTTTTTCTATAGCTTCATTAATTTCAGATATATTTTTAGTTCCTTCTATTAGCAAATTATAACTGTTCTTATTCAAAGCTAATAAAGCATCATTTCTATCAACAATACTGCCTCTAACTGGTGTAATTAATCTTAAACTTATTCTATTCTTTTCTGCTAAAACTTTAAATTGTTCAGATTTAAATAATTGAAGATAAGCTAGACGAAAAAAAATTGTAGAAAATAATACACCTTTTCCTAAACCAAGTAAAAAAGTTCTTCTTGATAGTAGTTTGTCTATATTAGGATATTTATACATTTTTTTTTTTATAATTTCTTATTTAAATTCAATTTTTTAAAAAAAAGATATAAAAAAAAATAATTAATTGGAAAAAAAAATATATTTAATAAAATTTTATATACAAAATTAATATCAATTAATAAAAACTTTAAATTAAATAAGGAATTTAATCCCCAAAATGCGATCATTCCAATAGTAAATAAAACTATAAAACTTATAAATAATTCAAAAAAAGAAGGTTCCAAAAAAAACTTATTATATTTTTCAAATAAGAATACAAGTAGAAAAAATATTAAAGCTGTAGACCCTATAGGTGAAAGATAAATTATATCTTGAAGAACTCCAAAAATTAAAATTATATAAAACGGTATAAGTTGAGGTGAATATAATAACCAAAAAAAAATTGCATGAAATACAAACAATTGTCCAAAATCAAAAAAATTCTTAGAAATAAATAGATTCAAGAAAATCAAAAAAAGTATAGACAACGATGGAAAAAAAATTTTAAAAAAATATTTAATATCGCTAAGCATTTTCTAAAAGTTTTTAAATTGGTTTATAAAAACATTAATATATTGATGCTCTGACATATTATTAAATGGCTCTATATGAATAGTATTATTATTTTTTTTTAAAATACCAATAGGGATTCCAGAATTAAAATACCCCCCATCTCCTGAAGTGTAAACTATATCACCATCATCAAAAGATACATTTTCTTTTAAATACAACAAATCCATTTTATTTGTATTATTTCCACTAATTATTGCCTTTACATTATTACTTCCTACTCTAACTGGAATTTTCGAGTTTATATCATTTATTAAAAGAACTCGTGAATATCTATCATATGTCTCAATAACACTACCTATTAAACCTTTATTCGTTAGTGCGGTATTTCCTTTATTAATATTCATATTTTTACCTGCATTTATAATAATGGTTTTGTTGTAATCTGATTGTACATCAGCGATTACTTTAACTAAAATATAATTTTCAATTGAAGGTGGTTGTAAAGATAATTCTTTTCTTAGAATATTATTTTCTATTTCTAATTTCTGAGACTTTAATTTAAATAAATTATTTAGCTCTACTTTTTCTCTCAAATATTTATTTTCTAATATTAATTCTTTTTTTGAAGTAAAAGATAATCTTAGTTTATCTAACTTTGGTAAATTAGATAAAAAAAAATCTTTCGTAAGAAAGATTGAATTAACAATCTTAGAACGGACATATGATGAATTCAAAATACCTTTTTTATCAAAAACAATTAATGTTATTGATAAAATAACAAAGAAAACAAAAGAATATCTTGAAAATAAATCCTTTTTTTTCCTTATTTTTAAACTAAAAAAAGAAGTAATTTCCCCAGTTTGCATATTAGCTGAATGATATAAAAAAAAATTAAAGAAATAAATGCTTAATACGCAGAAGCTAATAAATTTTTAACTTTATCTAAATTATCTAAACATTTACCACAACCTAAAACAACAGAATTTAAAGGATCATCAGCAACTGAAACTGGTAATCCTGTGGCTTTCTTGATAACACCATCTATATTTTTTAATAAAGCACCTCCGCCAGTAATAACAATACCTGTGTCTACAATATCTGATGCTAATTCTGGCTCAGTATTTTCTAAAGCTACTTTTATAGCATCAACAATTATATTTACTGGTTTTGCTAAACCCTCACAAAGTTGTAGAGTATCGATTTTTATTTGTTTTGGTATACCATCGTGCAAACTTCTTCCTTTTATATGAAAATGTTGTCCATTCATACCTCTTGTTGGCATTGCTGAACCATATTCTTTTTTTATATATTCTGCGGTTGCTTCTCCAAGAAGAAGGTTGTATTTTTCTTTAACAAAATCTACTATAGATTTATCTATTTTATATCCACCTACTCTAACAGAGTTTGTATAAACAATTCCGCCCAAAGACAAAATAGCAACTTCAGTTGTGCCTCCTCCTATGTCAACAATCATTGAGCCACGTGCATCTTCGATTGGAAGGCCAACGCCAATAGCGGCTGCAATAGGTTCTTCAATTAAATATGCTCTTCTTGCACCAGCGGCTTCAGCAGATTCGTGTATTGCTCTTCTTTCAACAGGTGTTGCGCCTGATGGAACACAAATTACAATTTTAGGACTTACAAAACTTTTTCGGTTGTGAACTTTTCTTACAAAATATTTTATCATTTCTTCAGCTATCTCAAAATCTGCTATTACACCATCTCTCAAAGGTCGAATTGCTGTTATTGATCCTGGGGTCTTACCTACCATTGTTTTAGCTTTCTTGCCAACAGCAAGCACTTCTTTTTTTCCGTCTCCTGCATCACTAATTGCAACTACAGATGGTTCATTTAAAAGTATCCCTTTACCTTTTACATAAACCAATGTATTGGCTGTACCTAAATCTATAGCCATATCTGATGACCAACTAACTTTTAGTCTTGATAAAGTTGATAGTATCATTTTTTTTTTTATTAATTAACCATTTAACGCTTTAATAGATAATTTATTCTCATTCTTTATATATATTTTGTTTAATGAATGCAAGTATGCTTTAGCTGATGCAACTAAAGTATCTATATCTGCACCTTTTCCTACATAAGATTTATCATCTTGTTCCAATTTAACAGTTACTTCAGCTTGAGCATCTGTACCTTTTGTAATTGCATGTACTTGATATAAACTTAATTTTGCTTTATTTGGAACAAGCTTATTTATACAATTGAAGACAGCGTCAACCGGCCCTTGGCCAGTAGATGAAATTTTTTTCACAAATCCATTAATTTCAAGTTCTAATTCTGCTTTTTGAGATCCAGTTGATCCACAATGAACATCTAAAGAAATAAATTTAATATGATTATTAACTCTTATAATCTCATCTTCGACTAATGCTATTATATCTTCTTCATATAAATCTTTTTTTCTATCTGCTAATTCTTTAAAACTATTAAAAACTTTATCAATGTTTTTCTTATTAATTTTGTAACCCAACTCTTGAAGTTTTACACTAAAAGCATGTTTTCCAGAATGTTTTCCTAAAACTAATTTAGTTTCTTTTAAACCTACAGACTCTGGTGTCATAATTTCATAAGTATTTGAGTGTTTTAACATTCCATCTTGATGTATTCCAGCCTCATGGGCAAAGGCATTTGCACCTACAATAGCTTTATTTGGTTGAACATCAAAACCTGTGACTTTAGAAACTAATCTTGAAGTTTTAGTAATCATTTTAGATTGAATTCCTGTTTTGAAAGGTAGCAAATCGTTTCTTGTCTTTATAGCCATAACAATTTCTTCCATCGATGCGTTTCCAGCTCTTTCTCCTAAACCATTAATTGTGCACTCTACTTGTCTTGCGCCAGAGATAATCGCAGAAATAGAATTTGAAACAGCAAGCCCTAAATCATTATGGCAATGAATTGATATAACAGCTTTATCTATATTTGGAACATTTTCTTTAACATCATTAATTAATTGAGCAAATTCAAATGGTATCGAATAACCCACTGTGTCAGGAATATTAATTGTTTTAGCTCCTGAATTTATAGCAAGTTCTATACATTTATATAAAAAATCTCTTTTTGATCTTGAGGCATCTTCGCATGACCATTCAATATCATTAGTATATTTTTTTGCTAATTTAACACTTGATTTTATATAGGCTAATACCTGTTGTTCATTTAATTTTAATTTATATTTCATATGAAGTTTGCTCGTAGCAATAAAGGTGTGAATTCTAGACTTTTTTGCTTTAGAAATAGAATTTCCAGCAACTTCAATATCTTTCTTTTTAGCTCTAGCAAGCGCGCACACAGTTGAATTTTTTACTTCTTTAGAAACTAACTCTATTGATTCAAAATCACCTTTGGAAGCAACTGGAAAACCAGCTTCTATAATATCAACGCCCATAATATCAAGAGCTTTAGCTATTTTTATTTTATCATCAATAAACATTGATGCGCCTGGAGATTGCTCTCCATCTCTAAGTGTGGTATCAAAAATTTTTATATAATTGTTTTTTTTCATTAAATCTGAATCAATTTATATTTTTATTATATAGTATTAAAGAAAAAAAAAGGTACGAAAAAGAATTATCTTATAATTTTATTTTTTTCAATCCATGGCATCATTTTTCTCAGTTGATTACCAAAAGATTCAATTTTATGATTTTGGCCTAATTTTCTATATCTATTAAACTTTTTTCTACCTTCTTTATTTTCTTTCATCCATTCTTTCGCAAATTTTCCACTTTGAATTTCTTTTAGAATTTTTTTCATTTCTTTTTGCACCTTAGAATTAATTATTCTAGGACCTCTAGTAAAATCACCGTACTCAGCTGTATTTGATATAGAATATCTCATATTTGCTATTCCACCTTCATAAATTAAATCAACTATTAGTTTAATCTCATGTAAACATTCAAAATATGCCATTTCAGGTTTATATCCTGCCTTGACTAAAGTTTCAAAACCAGACTTTATTAACGAAGTTAATCCACCACATAAAACAACTTGCTCGCCAAAAAGATCAGTTTCGCATTCTTCTCTAAAAGTTGTTTCAATTATACCAGTTCTTCCACCTCCAACAGCAGATGCATATGACAAGCCAATATTTTTTGTATCATTACTAACTGATTTTTCTATTGCTAATAAACATGGAACTCCTCTTTTATTTTTATATTCAGACCGTACTAAGTGGCCAGGTCCCTTGGGAGCAACCATAAATATATTTAAGTCCTTTCTTGGTTTTATAAATTTAAAATGAATGCTAAAACCGTGAGCAAAACCTAAATAAGCATTTTTTGCTATTTTTTTCTTAATAATATTTTTATATAATTCTGGTTGTAACTCATCAGGAATCAATATCATAACAATCTCCCCATACTCAATTGCTTTTTCTGGAGATAAAACTGAAAATCCAGCTTTTTTAGCTTTATTTATTGAAGAAGAATTTTTTTTTAAACCTATAACAATATTTTTTACCCCTGAATCTTTTAAATTCATAGCATGAGCATGGCCTTGACTTCCAAAGCCAATTATTGAAACTTTTTTACTTTTAATAAGATTTTTATCACAGTTTTTATCGTAATAAACTTTCATATTTTAATTTTTTAATATAGCTATCAAACCTGTCCTTGAAACGTCAATAGTTCCTATTTTATTCAGCTCAATAATAAAAGAATTAATAATACTGGGAGAATTAGTAATTTCAAAAGCATATTTGTTTGAATTATTAAATATTAATTTAGCTTTATATTTCTTTGCTATACTTTTTAATAATCTAACTTTGTTACTCTTTGGAATAACTTTTAATAAAGCAAGCTCTCTTTCATTTGTTGAATCTCCGGAAGTTAAATCAATGACTTTCCTAACTTGTATTAATCTTTCAAGAGAATTAATAATCTGTTCAATTATCATTTTTGTTCCAGAAGTAACAATAATAATTCTAGAATGTTTTTTTGATAAATTAACAGGAGCAACTGTTAAGCTGTCAATATTATATCCTCTTCCTGAAAATAATCCTATTACCCTAGCTAAAGCACCTGGCTCATCATTCACTAATACAGAAATTGTATGTTTTTCTTTTTTTT
>Ga0066867_10001123_pt1 | contig 13277 bp, 12 predicted proteins | sample ETN01SmetaG_4_FD_65606 | JGI IMG/M metagenome (GOLD analysis project Ga0066867, IMG submission 65606) | Marine microbial and viral communities from oxygen minimum zone, Eastern Pacific Ocean - ETNP2014F12-01SV261 | ecosystem: Environmental > Aquatic > Marine > Oceanic ... | reverse complement strand
CCGGTTTCAACACTGTTTTGTTGGCCGATTCGAAAAAAAAACATTTCTAAGACCGGGAATCCTATAAAATCTCAATCCAACTGGATTTCGATGGGTTTGAGTTCTTACGGGGTCATCAAAGTTGAGAAGAATTAGAATTTAAAGGGCCTCTAGACCCATCTTCCCGTTCAGGAGAGGAACTTTGTCTCGCTTGACCCATGCCCAGATGTATGATTCGCTAACACCTTTGTGTTTGGTGAATTCGTTTTGATTCAGTAACGGATATTATTTTTTAGAAAAGAACATGGCAGAATTTTTCGAGGCACTGGTTTTACTTATCCTGTATCTCTATGTTGGTGGAATTATTATGGCCATTCCTCTAATCATTATTTTTTACATCTATGCTGAAAAACCTGGCAAAATATTATCGGATTGGAAGATAGCAGACTGGATTAAAGATAATTCAAAATTTGTAAGTAGGACAACACTGGTCTGCGGTTTTTTCCTTTCAATTCTCATTTCTACTGTTGGAGACTATCCTCATCCAATAAGAACCATGATAGATGTGGTTTTTAGTGACTGAACCCTCTTCCTTTCAATCAATTATGGAAAGCGCCTTTGAACAAATAATCTCTGGTTTTTGGTTTGGGATCGGCTTCATGGGGTCAATTGCAGTTACGGCAATGGCTTTCGCTTTAATAGCAACTTTCGTTTTCATTGGTTATTTTATGTTTCGCAAGAAAAAGGTTTAACTTCTTGCTCGATGATTTTTCAATTTTGTTCAGCTTTCTCACCACTTTTGAAATTCTGAGGTGAGAATGATCCTCTCATAAGGGCCCATCGTTTTATCTTTCCTCTTTGCCCTGTTTCACAATCGTTCTGGGTTTATCAACCTGCCAGAGAGTAGTTTGCATAGGGTCAGCACTGATATAAAACCCAAAGGATTCAATCCAGCCAACCCGGAGAGGATTGAAAAGAAATCGGACCGAAATCTTTGTAAGCGTTTTTAATGGCATTTTCACAAATCTCGCGGTATCGCTCAGGATATGTCTCATGAGAAAGTCTCACGGAAATTTCGTTAGGGATACTTCGAAAACGGTTTTAGGTTCTGAACAATACACCTTCCCAGGCCAAATGAGCTAGGCTAAGACTTGCTGGCTGAAATAAACCATGTCGAAGACGGCCCCAGACTCCATCATCGCGAACAAATTGACTCAGTGTTTCATTGAGCGCTGAGCGTTCTTCACCCTGTAGTCGTTCACCTTCTTCTCCTGCTAAGCGAATGGTTTCCCCTGCAGGCCCCAGTGCCATGGCAAAGTACACGGATTCTTCAATGGTTCTGCCGATGCAGATGTCGGAATCATGTCGCTCAAAAGTGATCTGATGAAAATTCGTGCTTTTGAGAATTTCGCTTACCATGTCGGGGCCGGACATGGAAAACGGTCCGGGTCCACAATGGACTTGATCGGTTTCTTCATCAGAGACGACGGGCACGATCTCCTTCACCCTCAATTCGGCATCATGAAGCCAAGGATTGTCTTCCCATTTGCGCCACACGATCATATCCCGGCGGCCGCAGGGTTTGAGCGATTTATTGATATTGTTCATGGCCGCACCGGGTAGATTGAAAAACATCGTACCAAAGCGGGCGAAGGCGTCATCATAGGGTCCTTGTAGATCATCCCTTTCCACATCTGCCACCATAAATCCGGTGTTTTCCACTCCCTTATGAGAAGCGTCCGCCTCGGCTTCGCGAATGAAATTAGCGGTGCAATCCACACCCACTGCTTCTCCCGAGGGTCCAAGATTACCTGCCAACTGCATGGTGCTGTCTCCAAATCCGCAGCCGATATCCAATACTCTGAATCCTTCGGGGTGCAGATTCCTGCTTAGGAAGGCATCGCTATGAGAAGACAGACCCTCGACGAGCAGATGCATGAAACGTAAGAACTTTTCGAACAATACTGTGTTCCAAACTTCGATAAAAATATCATTATTCATGAGGGCTGCCATAGTATTCTGCGGTTTCTATATGAGTGATTTCTCATTCTGCACATGCAGTCATGAACTAATCTTCAACCATAAGATAGCGTTAACATTAGGTTAAGTTGCAAGAAGGTGAGCAACACCATAGGTTGGAAAGTTGTACTGTTCTGGATTGAATTCGAATTCGCTCATCTTTTAGGATTCACCAGGGCCAAACGTGAGGAAGTTTTTTTTCATTTTTTAGGTTATCATTTATGTAGCCAATCAAATCTCCAGCATCAATACACCCCAATCTCCCCTCAGTCATTTAGACTTTTTTTGTCAACCCTAATCCCAGTTTTCTACGACAAAATCATTCCGTTTGCTGCTGTGTTATGAACCAACTCCAGGAAGCTTCAGAAGCCCCATGATGTGTATGTTCACTATGGAATGGGTTTATTTGTGGACCCCTCAAAGAATTTATAGTGTTTTTTTTTAGAAAAAGTGTCAGACTACGGAGGTAATTTATTTAATTTTTCCTAAAAAATTGTTATGGCAACAGGTACAGTAAAATGGTTTAACCCTAGCAAGGGTTTTGGTTTCATTAGTCAAGATGAAGCAGGTAAAGATGTTTTTGTTCATTCAAATGAACTGAATGGTGTCTACATTAATGAAGGTGACAATGTGGAATTTGAAATAGTTGAGACTGAAAAAGGTCTTTCAGCTCAAAACATTAAAAAACTCTAATTGTATCCCTCCTTTATCTGAATCATAGAATGTAGTTGGTCACTCAAATGAGTGACCGACCCAGTTTAAAGCTGGGTCTGATTTTGGTCTCAACTGATTTCTCTTCAGTGGTCTTATCCTGTTTCCGCATACAATAATACTCTAACGGCCTCTAGGTTCCGAACCAAACCCTGGAAACTTCAGAAGCTTCGTGATGGGAAAAATTTTCTTTCACTTGCCACCTGGCCAGAATGGATTGCAAAGGATAAAAAGCCCCCAAGAATGAACTGGTTTGCGTGATCCAAGTGACTCAAAACAACCCTCCATTATAACCAGAAGGCCTAAGATTCGAATCCTTCCCGACCGACTATGAATATAAATTTAAATTTTCAGAAACCATAAAGGTGCTCTATATTTCCTGAGGGTTCAGATCTCAACCCATCTGCTCCCTTCGCGGGCGGACTTTACGGCGGCATGGACAAAGTCGAGGGTGTGGAAACCGTCCTCGAAGCTGGGGTGCTCGGTGGACATCGGATCTGGGACTCGACCTTCCTTCAGGGCCTGGATCCGGTCACCGAGATCGCGGTAAAGGTTGGCAAAGGCCAACGGCATTCCTTCCGCATGCCCCACGGTGATGCGTGACGCACGGATGGCTTCGGGCTGCAATCCTTCGGCACCCCGTTCCAAAATACGGGTGGGTTCTCCAAGCGGAGTCCAATGAAGCTGGTTGGGCTGTTCCTGCTCCCAACGGAATCCTCCCTTTTCCCCAAAGACCTGAATCCTTAGTCCATGGGCTCTGCCGACTGCGAGCCCACTGGTCCAAAGTCGTCCCACGGTGCCTCCGTCCATACGGAAGGACACCATCGAATCATCTTCCAGAACCCGTCCTTCAACGAAGTTGGCAAAATCAGCAGAAAGGCTGCTCACCCTCTGTCCGGTCACAAAGCAGGCCATGTGCAGTGCATGGATCCCTGCGTCTGCGGTGACGGCGGATACTCCCGCCTGTTTTGGATCGAAACGCCAGCGTACCCGCGGATTGTCTGCATCCGCTGCATCGGCAAAGAAACCACCTGCGAATTCAGCAAAAACGACCCGGATCTTGCCGAGTTCCCCGCGTTGGATCGCCGCCCGCATCTGGCGCACCAAAGGATACCCGCTATAACCAAAATTGACGGCATTCACCCGGTTCAACTCTCTGGCCGTTTTCACCAGTGTTTTTGCATCCTCCAAATCGGTCGTGAGGGGTTTTTCACAAAAAACGTGAAATCCTTTTTCGAGAAAAGCCTTTGAAATTTCAAAATGGGTTTCATTGGGAGTTGCCACGGTTACCAGGTCGATGCGGTCCTTGCGGGCAGATTCTGCTTCGAGCATTTCCTTCCAGTTTCCGTAGGCCCGGTCTTCTTGGAGTCCCAGGCTTTTTCCATAATCCCGGCTGCGTGTTGGATCCAAATCGAGGGCACCTGCTGCAAAGCGGAATTTTCCGTCCAGTTCCGCTCCAATCCGATGGGCAAAGCCGATCTGGCTACCTTCTCCCCCTCCTATCAAACCCCAATTCAAAATTTCTGTCATTGTGTATCCTTCTCATAAAAAATAGTTTAAAAATCTGTCTTCACTAATTTAGAAAATCATGATTCTGGCGGCTGCTCATTTTCCTTCAATCCTTTGAACCTCTGCTTGTGTGTGATGGGTAGAAGACTCAAAATAATAAAATAAACGAATTTAAAAGATCCAATTCCACAGCCAGGTTCTAGGCTCAGAAGTCTGGAATCGTTCAGTCCGATATCTTCAATAGATCATCAACCTCAAAACGCTTTAACAATTATGTCCAGAGAAGCCGAAAAAATCGATTTTGAAATCACCCATCATCTTCCCAACCAGCTTGGGGAATGCCCCGTCTGGGATGAACGTGAAGAATTGCTCTACTGGGTCGACATCAAAGCCAGACAGATTCTGCGTCACGATCCTTCCCGTGAGATCACGGAATCCCGGGATGTTCCAGGAAGACCGGGAATGCTGGCGCTTTGCGAAGACGGGGGACTGGTGGTCGCCCAGGAAAGGGGGCTTCAACGTTTCAGTTTCGAAGCAGGGCTGCAGGAATTTCTGGTTCAGGTCGAACCTTCAGATAACAAAAAATTGCGTGTCAATGATTCCAAAGTGGATCGTTCCGGAAGGCTGTGGCTTTCCTCGATGGCCGATCCCAGTATCCCGGGTGAGAAGCATGGAAGTCTTTTCTTTTGGGAGAGAGGTAAACCCGTCCGGAAAATCGCAGGCCCTCTGGGAGTAGGCAACGGGATGGCTTTTGCAGAAGATCGAGAAACCTTCTGGTATGCCGACACCCATGCCCGTACCATTTGGAAATGCAGGATGAATCCAGAAGACGGAAGCCTGATCGAACAGGAAGTGTTTGCCGAATATTTTTCCGAGCCAGGACGTCCCGACGGAGCCTGCATTGATGCAGAAGGGTTCTATTGGGTTGCAGTGGTGGACGGATGGCGGCTCGATCGATTCAGTCCTGACGGGAATCTGGAGCGCTCCCTCGCCGTTCCTTTCCAAAAACCAAGTTGTCCCGCGTTTGGAGGCAAAGACCTTTCTTTGCTCTATGTGACAAGCATCTCCCGTGGCAGTTCGACCCCGCTGGAACCAGACCAACCGGATGCCGGCAAGCTGATCGCCCTCGAACCTGGAATCAGCGGAGTTTCTGAACCCAGGCTTTCGAATTGGGATGCAGCAACATGAAAAGGATCAGGAAAGGATCCTCTTGAGGGTTTTGCGGTAGGTGTTTTTGATTGTTTCCTCTTCAAGGTGTCGGCCCCCATGAATCACTTGCTTTCCTCCAACAAAAACATCCCGAACCAGCGGGGCGTTGCCTGAAAAGATCCAGCCGTCGAGCAATGCATCTCCTTTTCGTCCTTCCAGCAGGGGATGTTCGTAGTCAAGTACCAACCAATCCGCCCGGGAACCTTCTTTCAGTTGACCTGCTCCTAAACCGAGGGCCTGGGAACCACCTGCCAAGGCTTTTTCGAAAAGATACCTGCCCGTCGACATCCCGGAGTCTCCGCAAAGCAGGTTGCGCTGTCTTTGAAGCAGCCTCTGCTGGTATTCCAGCCAACGCAGTTCCTCGGAAACACTGACCGAGATGTGACTGTCGGAACCGATTCCAAACGATCCGCCTTCGCTTAAAAATTCCTGCATCGGAAAAAGGCCGTCCCCAAGGTTGGCTTCGGTGGTCGGACATAGACCAGCGACCGCTTCGGAACCTGCCAGAAGTTCACGCTCCCGTTCATCAAGGTGGGTCGCATGGATCAAACACCAGCGTGCATCGGGCTCGTGGTTTTCAAAAAGCCATTGCACAGGTCGTTTTCCACACCATTCCAGGCAGTCCTCGACTTCAGCCGTCTGCTCTGCAGTATGAAGATGCAGGGGGCCTTCCGGGCAGAATTGGTGAAAAGTCGGAAGGACTTCATCCAGCAGTTCGGGGCTGACCGCCCGCAGTGAATGGGGCGCCATCCCCAGTCGTCGGACTGTATGCTGCTCAAAGAAAGGGAGAAGCCTTTCAAGCAAACGGAGGAAGTCTTCAGGCTGGTGGAGAAATCGACATTGCTGAAGGGAAGGTTCCTTTGCTCCGAAATCTCCATATCGGTAAAGCACGGGAAGGTGTGTCAGTCCAATCCCCGTGGCATCCGAGGCAGCAAGGATCCTCTCCGACATCTCAGCCGGATTATCATATTTTTGACCGTCGACTGCATGATGCAGGTAATGGAACTCTCCCACCGATGTAAATCCTGCCTTGAGCATTTCCAGGTAAAGCTGCGAGGCAATCACTTGCACGTCCTCCGGAGTGAGCACCTCCAGAAATTGATACATCCTTTTACGCCAGCTCCAGAAGGAATCCTCCTTCCCGGAACGCGTCTCGGTCAGACCTGCCATCGCACGCTGGAAGGCATGGGAATGAAGATTGGGCATGCCTGGCATCACGGCTCCATGGATCTGCTGTTCAGCTTCATCAGAGCGGCCTTCACAGATGCTGCTGATTCTGCCCTGATCATCAATTTCCAGCAATTGGTTTTCAGACCAACCTTGAGAAAGCAGAATTTGTGGACAGAAGAAAATATTCATGACTGGCAATCGGATTGTTTTGGGGATAATCCGGTGTTATAAAGGCAGAGTGATAGGCCTGCAAAACAAATCATGAAAACTCCTCTATGAACCCTTCCCCAGATTGGGACCTGCTTTGGCATTCCGCGTCCCTGGTTTGCATGAACGAGGGAGGAGCCGCTTATGGACTGATCGAAAATGGCGCCATTGCCGTCAAAGACGAGGAAATCGCCTGGATTGGAAGGGTCTCTGAACTTCCAGGACCTCCGGAAAGCCTGGCCAAGGAAGTCCGTGAGGAACATGGGCGTTGCATCACCCCGGGACTGATCGACAGTCACACCCATCTGGTATATGCGGGAAACCGTGCACGGGAATTCGAAATGCGGCTCCAGGGCGCGACCTACGAGGAACTTGCAAAGGCCGGAGGAGGGATTCTTTCCACGGTAAAAGCAACACGAAACGCGAACGAAGAAGAACTCTTGCAGGCCTCCAAGCCACGTCTAAAATCCCTGCTTGCTGAAGGAGTGACCACTGTTGAAATCAAATCCGGTTACGGGCTGGAAGTCGAGACCGAATGCCAAATGCTCAAGGTGGCAAGAAGGCTTGGACGGGAATTTCCTGTCCATGTTTCCACCAGTTTTCTGGGCGCCCATGCACTTCCCTTGGAATTTCAGGGAAGGAGTGACGATTACATCGATCTGGTCTGCACGGAAATGATGCAGGAGGTTGCCAAACAGGGACTGGCGGACGCGGTCGATGCTTTCTGTGAAGGAATCGGATTCAGCTTGCCCCAGACAGAACGCGTTTTCCAGGCAGCCAGGAATCTGGGGATTCCTGTCAAACTGCATGCGGAACAATTGAGTGACCTCAAGGGGGCCCGACTGGCCGCAGAATATGGAGCCATTTCAGCGGATCACCTAGAATACATCGAAGAAGACGGAGTCAGGGCGATGTCCGAATCAGGGACCGTAGCCAACCTGCTTCCTGGCGCTTTTTACTTCCTTCGGGAAACAAAGCTTCCTCCAATGGATCTTTTCCGCAGTTACGGAGTCCCGGTGGTGCTTGCCACAGATTGCAACCCAGGGAGTTCTCCCGCAGAATCTTTGTTGATGATGATGAACATGGGTTGCACCCTCTTCCGGATGACGCCAGAAGAAACCCTTGCTGGAGTCACCAGGAACGCGGCAAAAGCTCTGGGTTTGCTAGATCGTGGGGTTTTGGCAACCGGAAGACGTGCTGATTTGGTGGTTTGGGAAGTCGAGCATCCTGCCGAACTTTCCTACCGCTTTGGAGTCAATCCCTGCCGCACGGTTGTGCAATCCGGCAACATCGTCCGGGACCAGGGAACTTCGATTCAACTCAACTGAAACTTAGGAATCACTATGGGAAAACCTGTCAGAAACGATCCGAAACGCAGCATACGGGCACCACGAGGAACCCAGCTCAGTTGCAAAAGCTGGCTTACCGAAGCACCGATGCGGATGCTGATGAACAACCTCGACCCGGAAGTCGCAGAAAAACCGGAAGACCTCGTCGTCTATGGCGGAATTGGGCGTGCCGCCCGCAACTGGGATTGTTACGACCGCATCATCGAAACTCTGAAGCGCCTGGAAAACGATCAGTCTTTGTTGATCCAGTCTGGTAAACCGGTGGGAGTGTTCGAAACCCATCCCAATGCACCACGAGTCCTGATTGCCAACTCGAACCTCGTCCCCCACTGGGCGACCTGGGAGCATTTTCATGAACTCGACCGCAAGGGACTGTTCATGTTCGGCCAGATGACGGCGGGTTCCTGGATCTACATTGCCAGCCAGGGCATCATCCAGGGCACCTACGAAACCTTTGTTGAACTGGGAAGACAGCATTTTTCAGGCAACTGGTCTGGTAAATGGATCCTCACCGCAGGTTTGGGCGGCATGGGAGGAGCACAACCCCTGGCGGCCACCATGGCCGGGGCTTCGATGCTGGCGGTGGAATGTGATCCCTTTCGCATCCAACGCAGGCTGGAAACGGGCTATCTGGATGAATCTGCAGAAACCCTCGATGAAGCCCTGAAGATCCTTGATACACATCATCAACAGGGCAAAGCGGTTTCAGTGGGGCTGCTCGGAAATGCTGCAGAAATCCTGCCGGAAATGATTCGGCGCGGGGTCCGTCCAGATGCCGTCACCGACCAGACTTCGGCGCACGATCCGCTTAATGGCTATCTGCCGGAGGGCTGGACCCTGGAAAAGGCAGAACTGTTGAGGAAAACAGAACCCAAGGCCGTCATCGATGCAGCCATGGATTCAATGGCAGTGCATGTCCAGGCGATGCTCGACTTTCATCGTCAGGGAATTCCAACCATCGACTATGGCAACAACATCCGTCAGATGGCACTTGAAAAAGGAGTCAAAGACGCATTTGATTTTCCAGGGTTTGTTCCTGCCTGCATCCGACCGCTTTTTTGCAAGGGTTATGGTCCTTTCCGCTGGGCTGCGTTGTCTGGAGATCCCGAGGATATCTACCGTACCGATGAGAAGGTGAAGGAACTGATCCCGGATGATCCACACCTTCATAACTGGCTCGAGATGGCGCAGAAGCGCATCCAGTTCCAGGGACTTCCCGCACGGATCTGCTGGGTCGGCTTGGCCGATCGTGCACGGCTCGGCGTTGCATTCAACGACATGGTTCGCAGTGGTGAACTGAAGGCACCGGTGGTGATCGGAAGGGATCATCTCGATTCAGGATCCGTCGCCAGTCCCAACCGTGAAACCGAAGGCATGCGTGATGGTACCGATGCTGTTTCCGACTGGCCTCTGCTCAACGCACTCTTGAACACAGCTGGTGGGGCAACCTGGGTCAGCATCCATCATGGCGGAGGAGTTGGCATGGGATTCGCTCAGCATGCCGGTATGGTAATCGTCTGTGATGGAACTCCTGAAGCAGAAATAAGGCTGAAGCGGGTGCTGCGCAATGATCCTGGAACGGGTGTCATGCGCCATGCCGATGCAGGCTACGAAGAAGCGATTGCCAGCGCCCAAGAAAACCAGCTCGACCTGCCCATGCTCGATCGCTGAAACAATGGTCAGCATCACACTCAAGGACGGAGAACTGACGCTCGCAGAAATGCGTGCGGCGCTGAAAACGCCGCTCAAGGTGGAACTCGATTCCGGATGCCGTAGCCGTATCGAGAAATCGGCAAAGACGGTCGACTCGGTTCTGGAAAAAGACGAAACGGTATACGGCATCAACACCGGTTTCGGTTCCCTCGCAAATACCCGGGTTGCCCCGGACAAGCTTGTTGAACTTCAAAACAACCTCATCCTATCTCATGCGTGTGGAACCGGTCCCCTTCTCGAGGACGGAGTCGTTAGGTTGATCCTGGTACTCAAGCTCAACAGCCTGGTACGTGGTTTTTCCGGAATCCGCATGAAAACCGTGGAATACCTGCAGGCTTTGATCGAATCCGATGCATTGCCCTGCATCCCTGCCAAGGGTTCTGTCGGAGCTTCGGGCGATCTTGCCCCACTGGCACACCTCAGCATGGTCCTCCTCGGTGAAGGTGAAGCTCGAATGGACGGAGAGTTCATTGCCGCCTGGGAACTCTTGCGAAAACTTGGACTGGAACCCCTGGAACTCCAACCCAAGGAGGGACTCGCCCTACTCAACGGGACCCAGGTTTCGACGGCTCTGGCACTGCGTGGTTTATTTGCGGCAGAGGATTGTCTGGCTTCCGCCATCGTTGCAGGATCCTTGACCGTCGAAGCCAGCCTCAGCAGTTACAACCCATTCGACGAGAGGATTCATTCGATCCGTGGACTGAGCGGTCAGAAGGATGTGGCCACGAATTTCAGGTTGTTGCTCAACCAGAGTGAAATCAATGCATCCCATGAAAACTGCGGTCACGTTCAGGATCCCTATTCCCTCCGATGTCAACCCCAGGTGCTGGGTGCCTGCCTGGATCAGCTCCGCTTTGCCGCAGAACAACTCCGGATCGAGGCCAATGCGGTGACGGACAATCCGCTCGTCTTTCCGGAGCAGGCCGAAATCCTCTCCGGAGGCAACTTCCATGCAGAACCAGTGGCCATGATTTCAGACAATCTGGCCCTTTGCATTGCAGAAATAGGAGCCCTGGCCGAACGTAGGATCTCACTTCTCACGGACACCGGCTTCAGCAAACTCCCGGCATTTCTGGCTGAAGATCCAGGACTTCATTCAGGATTCATGATCGCCCAGGTTACTGCAGCTTCCCTGGCCAGTGAAAACAAGAGTCTTGCCCATCCGGCCTCGGTGGACAGCCTGCCAACCTCCGCGAACCAGGAGGATCATGTCAGCATGGCGACCTTTGCTGCACGACGACTCCTGGAAATGGCTGAAAACACAGCAGTCATTCTTGGCATCGAACTGCTTGCTGCCTGCCAGGGCATCGACTTTAGACGGCCCTTGAAAACGTCGCACCTTCTGGAAGAAGCACACCAGATGCTGCGCCAACGAATTCCCCATCTCGACCAGGACCGCCCCCTGGCCCCTGACATCGAGGACGCGGCAGAGATGATCCGCCGCGGTTTGTTTAACGGATGGATGAGACCTCAACTGCTGACCGACTGAAACCTCCCTTTCCTTCTGGAACCGCCCGGCCGGGGTTCCTGCTCATCATCGTGATGGTGATCGGTGCAGCCCTCGGCCTGCTGCTCCTCAATGCCTACCAGCAGAATATCCGCACCCGTTTCCAAAGCCAGGCTTTCCTGCAGAACCAGCTTTTTTTCCTGGAACTGAACCGTACCGTCCAGCATGTGATCCATCATTTCCGACAAAAGTCTCTGGATCAGATTCTGGAAAACTCGTTTCCCCCGGAAGCCCCTTACCTGCCCCGGGATCTCAACCACTGGAGCGTTGAAAACCGCCTTGAAGGAAAGTACCTTCATAACACTTTGCGTTCTTCGAAACGACCAAATAGTGCTTCTTTCAATCTGCTGCTGATCCTTGAAAAACAGGACCTCACTGAAAGACCCTGGACCCTGTTCAGCAGCAGCATGACGGACCCGCCGGAACCGGTTCAGGTCGAAGCTGAATCACAAGCCTTGCTCGATTGGCAGAACCGGCCATTCTGGCTCCCTCAATCAGAAGACAGTCCAAATTTTGGAAAAACCTTGGAAGGGATAAAGTCGGTAGAAATTAGCGGTGCCCTGATGCAGGCTTTTTACGATAACGGAAGCCAGCAATCAATACTGATTGAGGGAGGCAACCAATTCATCCGGATTTTGGAAAATCCCCCGGATCCACTTTTCTTGAAGATCGATTTGGAAACATTATCTTCACCTTCGGTTTATCTGGAAGTTGAAGGTCCGGTCCGGATGGAAGCCCACGAAGGGCCAGGATTCCCTCAAAACACTCCATTGCTCATGATCAAAGTTTTTGGAAACTTGAGCTTCACCCGGAACAGTCCAAACCTTGATCAGGGTCAGGCAGGGGGGCATTTCCTGATTTTGGGTAATCCCTGTTTTGAATTGGAGCAAGGGCTTTCTGAGGTTTTTTTCAGCGGCAGCCTGAGCTGCAGCCATCCCCCGACTCCCGGTGGTCTGCTGAAGTTGAAGCATCAATCGGGGCCTGGAAACGTACCGCCACCGTTTCAGGCGGATTTCTTACGTTTTGGAGGAGTGCTGATCCGGGAGGAATGATCCAGGAAATCAGTGTGGTGTTTCCAAAGAGATCCGGCCCAACTTCCCAGAACGAAAATCCTTGAGCAGCATCGACGCCGTCCGTTGACGGTCCACCCCACCTTTTTTCAGGCAACCCCGCTTAAGGCCGATGGCTTCAAGCAGAAGTTCGGGTTCCACTTCTTCCTCTGACGGATCCAAAGCATAATGCTGGAAAAGACGTGAGGCAGGATTTTCATGGAGTGCCGACAGCAGGAATTCAGCAATCCGCTCCTTGCCAACGATTTCGTCCTTGATGGCACCCGTCAGCGTCAATTGCAATCCTGTCTCAAGGTTAGCGATCTTAGGGAAAAGGATCCCCGGGGTGTCGAGCAGTTCAACATCACGGTCGAGTAAGATCCATTCCTGATGCCTTGTGACTCCCGGGGTTGGCCCGGTTTCTGTCGCCTTGCGATGGGTGATGCCGTTGATCAGGGAGGACTTTCCCACATTCGGTATCCCGATCACCATCAGTCTCAATGCAGGCGGTCGGATCCCTTTTCGCTGAAAACGCTCCTGTCGGGACTGCATCATCCTCCGAATTTCTGGAAGGATCTTGCGCAATCCACGCTTCTCCAAAACATCGATGAACAAAAAAGCTATCCCTTGTACCTGAAAATAACTGGTCCAGTCCTGTGTTGCCTCTTCGTCCGAAAGTGAGGTCTTGTTGAAAAGAACCAACCTTTTCTTTTCTCCCAACAATTTTTCAAATTCTAAATTGGCCGAAGCAAAGGGAATTCTCGCATCCCTCAACTCAAGCACCGCATCCACACGCTTGAGCTTTTGCTGAAGTTGTTTCTCAGCCTTGTACATGTGCCCCGGAAACCAGTTGAT
>Ga0066867_10001120_pt1 | contig 13301 bp, 9 predicted proteins | sample ETN01SmetaG_4_FD_65606 | JGI IMG/M metagenome (GOLD analysis project Ga0066867, IMG submission 65606) | Marine microbial and viral communities from oxygen minimum zone, Eastern Pacific Ocean - ETNP2014F12-01SV261 | ecosystem: Environmental > Aquatic > Marine > Oceanic ... | reverse complement strand
CATTATTTCTCATAGGAACAAAGTCATGAAGCTGTTCCCATTCCATTCTAATTGCTATACAAACCGTCATCCCTACCGTTTACATAACGCAAATTTCCAACAATAATAAGCAAAAATAAGTACAAGTACCTATAAAAACGAGTACTTGCCTCTATTGACTCCCAATTCAACGAAGAGTATATATTCACAATAGGGACACTCCTCTATGTTAGACATAACCCATTTGCAATAACAGGGGATTATAACTATCTATATTGTGAAGAGGTAATGTGGATTTATTTTTTGACGTGATAATCAAATTACTTTGCCTTTACGTCGGAATCCAAACTACACATGGTTTGTTGCAGCTTTCAAATGCTGTAATTGTAAGCATATCTCCTCCACCTCCGATACTACCCAATAAAAAAAAACCACCTGAAAAGAAGGAGTAAAAAATGGATTTTTACGCAATAAGATAGCCCCAAAAATCGGAAAAATTTCGATCACTGCCAATAGAATTTCATTCCACAAAAAAGGAGATATAAATGTCACAAAGAGAAAAAAGAGGGAAGTGGCAAAAATTCTTTGAGGAATACGGATTTTTTCTTACTGCAACAGTAATGATATGCGCATTGGCATTAATCACTCTTTCTGTTAGCGAATAGGCAAGCTCGATACCGTCTGATCTATTTTGATAATGAAAAAATATGGTTACGTCTATAAGAATGGCTCATTAAATTAGGTATTAATCCTTATAGAAGCAGAAACCATGAAGCTGTTCCAATCCCCTTCTGTTATATGTTAATTTCTTAAATCCCTGAAAGCATCTACTTCCCCCATACCTTTTCATATCATCCCTAAATATGCTATTATAAAACTTCAATTCATAGAGGTACCGAAATATTGTGCTTATTGAAGTTGAATAAGTTCTTATAGTGGCAAAGCCCATAGTCAAATCATTGATACTTTTGCTACTGACTATCCACAATATTAATTAACCCATTATGAATTAATGGTGAGCAGAATATGAGTATGTTTGTATTTGAATTTGAAAGAGTACATACTCAATGAATAATAAAAAATCGTTACTTCTTTTAACAGCCCTATCCCTTGCTATTACTTTCAGGTGTGAACTTAATGCCGAAAGTAAACCACAACCTTTAATTCACTATATTAAACCGGTATCCGCAATATGCAGCAGCGCCGTTGACGGTGACACTGTCATTGTTAATATTGCAGGTCAGAAAGAAAGAGTTCGGCTTATAGGAACTGACTCACCTGAAACAAAGCATCCGGGGAAAGAAGTCGAATGCTTCGGCAGAGAAGCGTCTAACTTTACTTGGTGAATGGTGGAAGGGAAAAGGTAAGGTTTGAGTTTGATCAAAATCAGCGAGATAGATATAAACTTCATTTAGCCTATCTCTATCTTGAAGAAGGGACTTTTTAAAAATTTTAAAACCATGGTTTTATCCAATATCATTGGAAAATGATAAGTGAAAGATATTGAAACCAGTTTCAATATACCGGCATTAATCGTCATAGCGCTTTTAGGCTTTACGGCTTACTCCAATTCCTTTTACGCCTCCTTTCAATTCGATGATTTTATAAGCATTGTTCATAATTGGGCGGTCCATGAGTTTAACCTTTCTTCTTTTTGGCAACATGACGCACCACGATTTATTTTTCGCTTGAGCATTGCCCTTAATTACAAATATGGTGGTCTCAATGTCCTGGGATATCATATTGTAAACTTCTTTATTCATTTGTTAGCTGCAATTAATGTTTTCTGGTTTGTCTCCCTGCTTTATCAAACCCCTGTTATGTCGGTAGATCAGGCAGGTAGGCCGTCCCTGGAAAAGGTATGGCCCATAGCTTTTCTAGCCGCTCTTATTTTTATTACTCATCCTATTCAAACTCAGGCCGTTATTTATATTAAACAGCGCGCCACCTCACTTGCAGCCCTTTTTTACCTGCTGTCGATGAACCTTTTTCTCAAAAGCGAGTTGGCCCATAAAAGAGGTAATAGTAACCATTCACACTATATGGTCCTGGGACTGTTATCGGGAGTTATGGGCATGATGACCAAGCAAAATACTTTTACTCTGCCCTTTGCTATCTGCATGATATCAATATACTTTTTTGGGGTTAACTTAAAGAACTGGCGCGAATACTTACCCAGGCTTTTACCCTGGCTACTGCTTTTGCCAATCATCCCCGGCTTGACATGGTTCTATGGGAGCCAGGAATACTGGGACCTCATGCAAGTCCAGACTCTCCAAAAGAACCTTTCGCCACTGGAATACTTTTATACACAACTAAATGTCATCGTGACTTATATCAGGCTGGTTTTTTTGCCTTACGGACAAAACCTGGATTACGACTATCCTTTCTTTCGAACATTGTTTGAGTTTCGTACATTTTTTGCCCTGATGTTTCATCTGGGCGTTATAGCCTTTGCTGTTTCTGTGAAGAAAAAATGGCCCTTAATTTCATTTTGCCTTTTGTTTTTTTATTTAGCTTTATCGGTAGAATCCTCTTTCGTCCCCCTGGAAGACGTTATTTTTGAACACAGGCTCTATTTGCCCGGCGTTGCTTTTTTTATTATTATTTCCCAGGTTATTGTTTCTGCTATTTTAAGGTCCAAACATTCCTATGCCGGTCGATGGTTTAATGGCAAACACCCCATTATGGTCTGTCTTGTATTGGCATTATTCTCATTTCCTCTTATTTTCATGACTATGAAACGAAATAACGTTTGGCACACGGCTGAATCGTTATGGAACGATACTTTAAAAAAATCTCCTAATAAAGCGCGGCCTCATGCCAGTTTGGGATTGAATTATTTAAAAAATGAAAAGGTAAATAGAGCTATTTACCATTTAGAAAAGGCCCTTGAGCTAAATCCAGGGGAACCTTCAGTCCGACTCAGCCTGGGCATTGCTTATGGCAAGCTTGGTCAATATGAAAAAGCCCTTGAGAATATCGAAAAGGCGGCAAAAGAGTCGCCCTACGACTTTTCCGTGTTTTATAATTTCGGTTCTTTTTACGCGCAGTTCGGTAAGTTCCCGGAGGCTATTATCAAATTTAAAAAAGCTGTTCAACTGGCCCCAAAAAACAAGGAAGCCCTTTTTACCCTGGCAAAGGCTTATATTGATAACAAACAGCTTGAAGAAGGTATGTCAATATACCAGAAGCTAATTATACTACCGGAAACATCTGTTGAAAACCTCCGGGTTATAGCGCGGGACTTTAACAGGCTTCATTACTATAAATGGGCGCAAACTACGCTTGATGAGATCCTTAAACGTGAGAAGCAATGATTTTTTCAATAAACCAAGGTTGTTTTTCGAGCTCGCATGTTTAGGATCAATCTTTTGAATTGCCTTGCATTAATTTCCTCACCCATTGTAGGAATTTTATGTGATGGAAATGGCAGGAGTGATTCTTGGACATAACCAGTGAGCACCAGTGTGCACCGCAACAGATTTATGCGATGTAACTAATTGAAATAATAGGGAATAAAAATGCCGAAGGGGGGATTCGAACCCCCACAGGTTGCCCCATACGCCCCTCAAGCGTACGTGTCTACCAGTTCCACCACTTCGGCTTTTTGGTTAATTTATAATGAATGTATCGCCTCATTCGCAAGTTCGTCACATCTCTCGTTTTCCGGATGTCCGTTATGACCTTTAACCCATTTCCAGGTAACTCCATGCTTTTGAGAAAGCCCTAACAGTTCCTTCCACAATTCTTTATTCTTTACCGGTTTTTTGTCTTTTGTGAGCCAGTCTCTTTTAATCCAGCTATTAATCCATTTGGTCATACCGTTTTGGAGATACTGAGAGTCGGTAGTCAAAACTACCCGGGAAGGTTTTTTTAAAGCGTTTAACGCTACAATGGCAGCAGTCAATTCCATTCTGTTGTTAGTTGATATTTTTTCTCCCCCTTTGAACTCTTTGATTTTATCATTATATTTTAAAATACACCCATAACCTCCGGGACCCGGGTTCCCTTTGCAGCAGCCATCGGTATAAATATATACGGTGTTTTCAGTCAAGTCTTATACTAAAAAAAAGAAAATCCTGCATTTTTTTTAATATAACATAAAGCGGAGAGACGCCGCAACAAGGTAGGACTTCCATCGTGGAGAAGTAAAAGAGAATACTTTCTGAACAAAAAGTTTTTGCAGCTTACTTGAGTAATCTCGAAGTAATCGAGAAGCTAATTTTTTTTAGCCTCACGATTTCCTCAAGAAGACTTCATGATTTTTTTACAAACTTTCTCTTAACTATTAAACTTGTCCCAAAGTTCATTAATAAACCAACCTCAAGACCTGTTGCTCTCAAATAATTTTTTAATTGTAATTCATGAATATCAATAATATTTTCAACGGCCTTTATTTCAATAATGACCTTACCTTCCACGATAATGTCTGAAATGTACTCCCCCACATTTTTTTCCTTATAATAAACGGATATTGGGCTTTGAAATTTTGCTTTTAATTTGCTTTTTGAAATCTCGTAACTAAGAGCATTTTCATAAATTTTTTCTAAAAACCCAGCGCCTAGAATATTATGTACTTCAAACCCACATTTGATGATTTTCTCTGTCAGTTCTTTGTGTTTGTATTTCACCGCCATGTTACTTGCCTCCTTTAGCTAATCGCGAGCAATCTTGAAGTAATCGAGAAGCTAAGTTATTTTTTTAGCCTCACGATTTCCTCAAGATGAGAGAGTTTTTCCCAGTATCAAATGCTTTGCGATGATATAAAACCCGCAATTGTCGCACGCGCTTTTGTTTGACTCGCAATAATCCATGTAAATCTGATGGAGGGCTTGCTGGCGCCTGGCCCTGTTCAGGATGTTTTTTTTATTTTTTACCAGACCTAAAATGAATTCCTCCATGAATTTGGTAATTCTATTAGGACTGAGCCGGGGAAAATGGTTGTAGACTTGATAAAGAATCTTTTCCATGGAATGTGACTTCTGATGTTTTGCGTAAAGGAGTAAAGCAGGAAGAAAAACATTAACAGCCATGTCCCATATTCTTTCTTTTCCAATTAACTGTTTGGGCGAAGAAAGTTTTTTCCCACACGGGCTGTACCGGAAAGACCAGAAACTGTTTTCCGGTTCCGGAAATAGATTTATTATGTAATCCTTTTTCTTTTTTTCAGGAGAATCTTCCGACCACACACTGATTGCCGGATATATTTCTTCGATGAGATTTTTGTTAAGGTTCCGAGAGAGAAAATGACTCATCCTGGCGAGGCGTCTATAAGGGTAGTTTGCCGGACGAACAGAGGAAAAATTCCAGTGAGAAAAGTGTAATTTTTTAGTTATAAAGTCATTTTCATAAAGCGTCCATATCCGCGTTAATTGTTTGAAATAAAGTTTTGTCTCCTGATCAAACCCGCTTGAATTGCAGCCATAATAATCCAAAAAACCGGCGACACCTGAAAGAATGGACTCAATATGTCTGCTCTTTTCATGTTGTGGAAGGGGTTTTATTTTTTCTCTCAGGTAATGCAAAGTTACCGTATTTGCTATTTGAGCAAATTGTAATTTAGAATATTTGAAGCCAAGTGACTCCATCATGCCTTCATATAAAAGTTGGTTAAAATCTCCATCGTGCTTTTTTTTAGAAAATCTGTCTGCTTTCGTGAGGAGCCGTGCCTCACCCGCCAGATTCAGGAAAAGAATCAGCCGTTTTTCATCTGCCTTATGCAATATTTTGGCGCAATGCCCTTGATTATTTGTTTTAGGAAAAGGATACTCCTCCAGTTTCATCAACGAATACAGCTCTGCAACGTCTTTTTTTAAGAATGGCGCGAGTTCTATCTGAAGAAGGGGCAAGCCATTTGCTTTTCTTTGCCCTCTTTGACCTTTATCATTCCGTAAAAAGACATGAAGGATTACGTTATTATATTCCGCGTTATGCTGATGTCCGTGAGAATTCCATCCCGAAGAAAAATTATGAATTTCTATATCTCCCTTTACAATTTCTCCTCTTTCCAATTTGATTCTCGCGTTTTTAAAATCAGGTCCCTTTTCAAAATTCCATTGACCAGGGTATATGACTTCAATTCTCTTATAATCCAGAGTAAAGAGGTATTTTCTCTTGAACATCTGGTCCATCCATAGGCTACAAACAAAACTTTCCGGGAATTTATTTTGTTTATTACTGTAGTTTGAGAAAGATGACTTTTCTTTTATTGAGTGGCAACGCTGAGTCAATTTAAAATAGTCGTAAGAAAAAAGCTTTTGAGGCTGCGTCAAATTCTTTTCAAATCTTTCATGCGCAAGTTCATCCGCAAATGGATAAAGTTGCGGAGTTCGACAATTGGCGGGTAACTTTTCTTTCATTGGTAAAATATACAATAACTATATATATGTGTCAATAGTGACAATTTATCCTTGTCCCTGGTTGTTATGCTATTACTCTATAAAAACTTGTTTTTTTTAGGCGTTGTTTAGTTTTTGCTTTTTACAACGGCTTATGCAAGGCTGAAGAAGTTTTTTGTTAGCTTACCGGAGCAGAAGCTCCATCCGGTTGCGGAGCCTCTCCGCTATGCTTTTGGCAGCTAAAACTATATATGGTAGAATAAAAGTAAACCCCATTAGAAATGTTTATAGGCTACTGCTTTAAACAGAGACAACAATATTCTGGTATTTCTAACGGGGTAAATTGTTGATTCTACTTAAATAATTATGGATTATAGAGACCTTTCAAGAAAGCCGAATTCAGTGTTTTGGGTCAGGCTTCTCATTATTTTGATCATTGTATGGGTGGTCGCGGATTTATATGGTATTTTACCTTTCCGGCCAAAAGTCGAAATGCGCGCTGTAACTCCATCTCAAGGTAACCTCGGCGCGGATGAGCTTTCGACAATTGACGTTTTTAAGTCCGTTTCTCCCTCAGTGGTTTTTATAACCAATAAAAGGCTTCAGAGAGGTTTTTTTTCACTAGGTGTTACGGAAGTTCCCCAGGGAGCTGGTTCCGGTTTTTTATGGGATGACAGGGGGCATATAGTAACCAACTTTCATGTAATCTATGAAGCGCATGGGATTGAAGTCGCCCTTCAAGATGGAAGGAGGTTTGACGCAAATATTGTTGGCGCTGATCCAGACCACGACCTGGCAGTTTTACGAGTTCCTGTAGGGAGATTTAATATTAAACCGACAATGATAGGGAGTTCAAAAAACTTGGAAGTAGGGCAAAAAGTTCTGGCCATAGGAAATCCTTTTGGGTTGGATTCGACATTAACAACTGGAATAATAAGCGCGCTTGGCAGGACCATACAATCGATGACGAAGCGGTATATTCACAATGTCATCCAGACGGACGCGGCGATAAACCCGGGTAATTCAGGCGGGCCTCTTCTGGATTCTTTTGGCAGAGTAATTGGAGTCAATACATCCATCATCAGTCCCAGTGGTTCCAGCGTCGGGATCGGTTTTGCGGTGCCGGTGGATACGGTAAACAGAATTGTCACGCAACTGATAAATAAAGGAGAAGTTTCGAGACCCGGCTTAGGAGTTTCATTGGTTCCAAACCGTTACATGGTCCAATGGGGTATGGAAGGAGCGGCAATATTACAGGTAGATAAAGGAAGTTCCGCTGGAGCTGCCGGTTTGAAAGGGATTACAAAATTTCCAAACGGAGAAATTGAGATTGGAGATGTAATTATTGAATGTGCCGGATATCCAGTGAAAAAAAACTCTGATCTTATTAAAGCTCTGGATCGCCATCAAGTGGGAGACGAAATCGAAATTGTGTTTACAAGAAAAAGTAATAAAATGCAAATTAAAGTGATTTTGCAGGAGGTCAGTTAGGGGATCTCATGAGCTTTCTTTTGCCACAAAGTCACAACCAGAAAGGATCGATAACCACGAAGTACACGAAAATCACGAAGAATTATTATATATAATTTTTTGATTATTTTTTTCTTCGTGCTACTAACCTGCGAAACGTTGTTTTGTTAGCAACGTTTTTTTAGGAGATTGGGGCGGTAGCCCTTTTGGTTACGGCTCCCAGCCGCTTCGTGTTCTTCGTGGTTAAAAAATACAAATAGATGCGGAAAAAATAGTATGAATAAAATGACGGGGGAAAACTTACTTTTTGCGTTAACTATTTTAATAATAGCTTTTCTTACTGAGTTAATCGGAGGTTTGATTAGTGGCTCTTTAGCTCTGGTCTCCGATTCCTTCCATGTTTTAACCGATATCCTTTCTCTTGGGTTGACGTATATAGCTTTAAACATAGCAGTCTATAAAGAACCATCAAAACAGTTCCCTTTTGGATTGCATCGTCTGGAAGTATTTGCAACTATTTTTAACGGGATGACTCTTGTTTTTATCGCGGGTTTCATCATCAGCGAAGCCTTTGATCGATTTAGCAACCCTTCTGAAATTAATATTTTTTTGGCTCTGACAATAGCGATTGTCGGACTGGTAGTTAATCTTTCTTCCATGCTAATTTTATCCTCTCATCATGAACATAAAACAGATATGAACATTAGAAGCGCCTGGTTGCATATCATGGGTGACGCGTTAGCTTCTGTAGGAGTAATAATAGGTTTAACAGCGATTCATTTTTTTGAAATGCCTGTGATTGACCCAATCATAGCAGTCTTGATCAGCCTCTTATTATTAAAGGGGGGGATAAGTGTAACCTGGGAAGCCATAAGGCTTCTTTTGCAGGAGTGCCCTATTGACACAAGCCAGGCAAAGTCCCTCATCAAGGAACTGCCCCATGTCCTTGATGTTGACGGCATGTTTTTTTGGGAACTTTGTTCTCATGTTCGGATAGGTACACTTCATGTAATTACAGACCTGGCAGAGATTAAAGAGACAGATCGGGTTTATGATAATATTAAGGACTTGCTGAGAGAGAAATTTGATATCAAGAATGTTACCATTCAATTTGAAACCGCCCAAATGGCGGAAAATCATTCCCACTCTCTCCACCACGAGCATTGAAAGCTGTTTTATTTGTAATTCAAACTTATAAAACTGTGTTTTTTTTAGGTGCTGTTGAGTTCTTTTTTTTACAGCGGCTTATGCAAGGCTTGGTAAAGTTTTTTACACCCCCCTTGATTCCCCCTTATTAGGAGGAATTAAAGTAGTATAATGCGCCTTAGCAAAGGGGGATGCAGGGGGTTATAATCCCCTCTTGAGAGGGGTGTCTCCGACGGAGACGGGGTGTGTAATTGATCGCGGTCACCGGCCGCTCTACGTTCTCCGTGGTGAATTTAATTTGCATATGTTTTTGCCGCTTTATTTAAAAGAATACCCAAACTTTTTGGTCCGTGGTTGAAAATAAGGTCTATGGCAGACAGGTATGGTACAAAACCTTCCCATAACTGCTGATAGACAGGGTGCCGGTAATCCTGGAGTTCTAAAAGAATGTTTTGATTTTGAAAGCATTCTGCATTATAAATGGTGCGTCCGGCGGCCCCGGTATAAAAGTTGTTTGCCCCGACCACTCTACAGATGTTAACAATTCTTTCTTCCGAGCTTCCCATCGGATTTTTTTCGATATCCGAACTCCGGTAAAGTTTGCGCTTCAACCCGAGTTCTTCCATTAAAAGTTTAATCAGCGCTAGATCAATATCATATAGCCATTTCCATGAATTTTTATAAATTTCTTCAATTTTGGGATAAAGCGAATCAAAGTAGGTTGCCCGTGAATAATTCATTTTTATGCTGTTCAGATGTTTTCCTTTCCAGTTTTGGCTATTGTCCAGTTCCGTATCTTTGATAAGTTGTGTATAGCGGCTTTTGGTTTTTACCGGCAGTGTAAGCCAGCAAGCACCCTCCGGAGTTTTTATTCTGTTTCTAGATCGCCAGTCTCGTTTTGTGTACTGCACATTATCAAGGAACACAAAGACATCACAACGGTACATCTGCTCAAAAAAACCTAGCCAGGGGAGAAACCCGGGCTGCAGGATCGCCGCGCAGCATTGGTTTGGATTTTGGATTTTAGATTTTGGATTTCGGATTTCGGATATTCTGCCTTCTGTCTTCTGTCTTCTGTCTTCTGCCCCCTGATCCCTGTCCGCTGACCCAGGATTCCTGGTAAACACTGCTTCATCATAACGCAGCATGAAAAGGTTTTTTTCATATGATCCGATAATGTTTTTTACTTTTTCACCTTTAATCAGTTTGAATAACATTTCAGGAAAATTAACTCCTGCGGCAAGTGTGAGAACAACTCCGCTCCCAAACCTGTTATTAATATCCGTAAAAAAGTAATTTCCTTGCCGGTTTTTAATGCATTGTATATTTGCAGGGCCTCGAAATTTTAAAATTTTGGCTATTTTAGAGCCCCATTGCACAAGTTCAGGGTTGTGAACGGTCTTTCCTTTTAAAATTTCACCTCCACGAACAGCTATTCTTTCACGTGGTACTGCGGAAAGTGGCTCGCCGGTAAAATCTGACAGAATGTCAATGGTATATTCTGTTCCTTTAATATATTGTTGAACAATATATTCTTTATCTAATTGCAACGCTTTGAACTGTTCTTTTGTTTTAATAATACAGGTATCATTGGAGCCTTCTCCCGTTCTTTTTTTTAAGAAAAGAGGAAATTCAATTGGGATATCATGATTCCCCCTGTCATATAGAACTGTCTCAGGTGTTGGAATGGAATTATTTTTACAAAACCGGTAAGTTTCCCATTTATCCAGGCAGTTGCGGATTGTTTCTGCTGATGAAATAATAGGAATAATATCCATTTTTTTTAAATCAGGTCTTAAGTTTTCGAGGACAGAAATAGCCTTATCTGATAGCGGAACTATAGCGGTTAATTTCTCCTTCTTACAAAGATCAAGGAAATGAGAATTGAAATCTGGAGAATCAAACATGGGGACGATATGAAACCGGTCTGCAAAATATATGGAAGAAGATAAAGCGTCAGAATCAGCAGCAATCAAACGGATGTCCCCTTCCATTGATTTTCTGGCTTCTTGAAACGCTTTTATTAGAGAAGCTTTCCAGGCCGGCGCTAAAAAGAGAATATTCATAAATTTAAAGGCATAAAGCGGAGAGGTTCCGCAACCACAATTCGGCATGGAGAATCGAATTGGACGAACATCTCCGCAGTTCGCCCAAAGGGTTGAGGCCAGGGATGGTCGAAATCAAATGGAGCTCCCGTTCCAGTTAACAAACAAAAACTTGCCCTAAACTCTCAAAACAGACATTTTGTCATTCTGAACCCTTCGCCTGTCATTCTGAGCAAAGCGAAGAATCTCAAATTTGGCTCAGGATAAACTCCGTGAAGAATCTCATTATTTTAATAAGTTTTTAAAACAGAGATTCTTCGGCAAAGCCTCAGAATGATATTTTCAGACACCCCGCGCAAAAGACTTCCTGGAAAAGGCTTATAGAGTAATATTGTAAATTGACGGTTGTAAAATATGAAATATTTTTTTCGGCTCCTGACCCCTGACCCCTGAGAACTGTCACACTATCAAAGAGGCGATGTTTTCTATGTGGTACGGATCGGGCAACTCCTGTGGTCCTCGATATATAATAAATGCGTTATCACGGGTATGCATTCCTGAGAAAATCCGTTTTCCGTAGAATGAGTCCCCTGAAGCGAGTCCTTCTAAACCGAATCCTTTCAAATCAAAGCCATTATTTCCCGATATAACCATATCCGGGCCATTTTGGGAATAGTCACCTTTAAATATTTCTTCATTGAGAAATATTTTGTCGACAATTTTATCTGACTGAAACTTCTCTGAAGAAAAAAAAGATATCAGGTCATTCTGAACTTTAATTTTATCGGAAATAGATATTTTGCCATTTGGAAACCTGTCGCGTGAATTGATATAAATACGTCCCGGATCAATGACGAATGCCGCAGATTTCTTCGCATCAATGTCCTCAATTGCTTTTGGCCGTCGGTTTTTAAATTTTAAAAATCCTTCCCGTTCCAGCAATTTATTGACATATATTTCATAGTCTAATTTTCTGAAACCATGATCTGAAATGACGATGACGGTATCGTTCTCGGATATTTCTGAAATTAATTTTCCGATTTGCTCGTCTATCCTGCAGTAATATTTTTTAAAAATGTCAGCATAGGCGTGATCATCATCATCAAACACATCAAATAAAAAATGATTGATCCTATCTGTTTCTGTAAAAACAGCCATAAACAATTCCCATGATTCCCTTTCCCAAAGAAGATCTATACACTTAATACGATTTTCCAGGGTAGTATCCAGGTCCTTAAAAAATAAATCCATTGACTGATGCCCGAGTTCGGCATTCACATCAAATCGATATTCAATCTTTTGCAAATCTGAAATCAGGGAAGAAGGATAAACTGCTTTTTCCGGTTCCAAAGCTATAAAACCTGATATCAACACGCCATCTAATTGTTTTGCAGGATAGGTTTGAGGGACATTAATGATGACAGCTTTTTTACTATCCCAGAACGGGATTGCCTTAAGATCATCAAAATTGGGGTATCTGTATTGATATGAGCATGGCTCAATCTCAGTAAAACCGAAAATGCCGTGTCCCCCGGGGTTTTTGCCGGTAATAATTGAACTCCAGGCAACAGAAGAAACGTCAGGTATGGATGATTCCATCCTGATAAACTGAGACTTTTCTATCAATTGCCCGAGGTTTGGCATCAAACCGATAGAACTATATTTTTGGATAAGAGAATAAGGAACGCCATCGAGTCCAATGATAATGTATCTTTTACTATTATTATCTGTATTGGGTTTTTGTAATGCCATATAATAAAAACTAACATTCTTAAATTCAAAATTCAAACTAAATGAACTACTTCTCTGCAAGCTGACGGAGTATCGAATTAGAAGCTTCTTTAAAATTCGCAGCAAGCTGCGGGGAATTAAACCCACAGTGTGGGATTAAAAAATCGAGATTGTAAACCCACTAATTCGTTCTTGTTATGATGATTAGACCTTTATTAGTAATTTCAATAATAGTATTAGTCTTTTCTCTTGATCAAGTTGTTGGAAAAGAAAAGGTGTACCATGCGGCTATAAATGATAAGGGTGTTCAAGAAGTGGAAATAACCGGTGACAGCTATTACTTTGAACCAGATCATATCATTCTAAATGTAAACATTCCGGTAGAGTTCAAGATTAAAAAGAATTCTGCAGGGATTGTACCGCACAATATAATTCTAGATGCTCCGGAAGCAGGAATTATGATTTCTAAATCTATAAATTTGGAGCCAAGAGTAATTCGGTTCACACCCACTAAAATTGGCAAATATGCTTTTTACTGTGACAAAAGACTTCTTTTTTTTAAAAGCCACAGGGAGAAGGGAATGGAAGG
>Ga0066867_10001118_pt1 | contig 13306 bp, 12 predicted proteins | sample ETN01SmetaG_4_FD_65606 | JGI IMG/M metagenome (GOLD analysis project Ga0066867, IMG submission 65606) | Marine microbial and viral communities from oxygen minimum zone, Eastern Pacific Ocean - ETNP2014F12-01SV261 | ecosystem: Environmental > Aquatic > Marine > Oceanic ... | reverse complement strand
GAAAAATGGACTTGGAAACCTATAAAAATTTTATATGATGACAAAAAAGAAAGTGAAAAACGAATTGATGATACTATTATAAGGGGCTCAAATATAATTTTTGGTTTAGTCCCATTTTTAGGTGGATATGGAATATGGAAAAGAAAGGGGTGGGCTATTGCTGCATCAGTAGGATTAGCAATAATTATCGGTTTTTTGTATACCCCTAATTCTTGCTTAGAAAATTTTGATGTGAGCTTTTGTGGCTATGAAACTGAAACTAAAGAAAAAACATGGGAAGAATATCTTGCAGGAGGTATTTTTATCGGTTTGGGATTGATTATTTACATAGAATTATCATATGCTGCAATTAAATACGAAAATTATGCTGAACAATTCAAACCCGCTGGGTTAGATGCATCATTACTGACAGCCGCCCAAAAGAAAGGCGTATCAAGAACTCTTATGTCATTATTCATTAGCTATTTAATTAATCTAGGAATTATGCTTGTTATTACCTTTGCAGTAGCTGAAATTGTTATAAATATTAATGATTACCTTTCGCAAAGTAATGGCAGAATACAAGATTCAATTGAGTTGAACGGCCCATATGGTATTGTTTTTACCTCATTGATTTTCTTTATGTTTTTAGGATTTATTCGAATGTTTATAGGTGCAGACTATCAAACTAAAGAAAATTAATTTATTTGAATAGGTACATTTTCTTGAGGAAGAATTAGTTCATAATCTTTCAAATCTTCTTCAAAAGCTTCTCTATTATCTCCATGATAAAGTATAACTTTTTCAGGGTTGCATTTATCTATAAAATCAACTATTTGGCTGTGTCCTGCATGTCCACTCAAATCAAAAGATTTAGATTGACATTGGAGATCAAAACTAGGCGAATTTGGATCCCTCTCTAAACGCAGTTTTCCAGTTTCCTTCAAAAGATGACCATTAGTACCTGGTACCTGATAGCCCGTTAGGAAAACTGCAGATGAAGTGTCATTCCTTAATTTAGACAAATAATGCAGTACTGGCCCTCCATTTAACATCCCTGAAGTTGTTACAATTACATCTCCATTCATAGCTGCTGATCTCTGACGGCCATATCTTACAAAATTAGTACTTTTAAATGCTTTATTCATAGCCTTAAAATCTCTAATAGAACCAGGATGCTTTTGAAGAATCCTTGCTATATCTCTTCCCATACCATCCAACCAAACTTCAAACCCTAAATCACGTACAAGCATCAACAATTCTTGAGAACGGCCAAGACCAAAAGATGGTAAGACAACTTTACCTCCTGAATTAACTACATCTTCTATTGAATCAACTAATTCAGATTCAACTTCTTTTCGGGGTGGGTGCTCACGGCCACCATATGTAGACTCTATTGCTAAAGTCTTACAGGGTTTAGGTTTAACGGCTCTAGTCAATTGTGTATCTACAGTATGGATATCTCCTGTAAAAATAAATTCTTGTTGTGGAAAATCGAACATTACAGCTCCCGGAATATGGCCTGCATTATGAACTCCAAATTCAAAACCACCTCTATACTCAACTTTGCCTGGCGTTGTAGTACGTAAATTACGGTTCAAATCTCCAATCGCTGTTGGATGAAAAGGGCGTGGATAATTTTCTATTTCGGAAACACGCAGCGTGTCTTGGGCCATACGCTCAGCTAATTCTCCCGTAACTGGCGTACAAACTACTGGCGTACCTCTGCTTGCCACATCGGGCACCAATCCACAATGATCTAAATGAGCATGTGTTAACAACAAAGCATCAACGTCTGGTGCTGGCAGCGGATGCTTAGGTGGATCATCCGGTTGTAAACCATAATCCAAAAGTAAACGACCCTCATTGCCTTCAAGGACTGCGCCAACTCTACCTACTTCTGAAGCTCCTCCTAAATAAGTTAAAGAAACTGTCATTCAATACCTTAATTCCAATCATCCCAATCATCATCAGATTGGTTTTCTGTAGGGAGGGCAGAATAAGCCAAACCACCTGAATCTTCAACCTCTTCATCATCATATTCCCAGTCATCTTCTTCTCTGCGAGAGTATGTAGCAAAACCAACTGCTAGAATTAAACCTAAAAATGCAAAAATATACCACATATCTGAAAAAGTCGTAACTAATTTATCTGTAAATCCTTGTTCCACTTCTACAACAAAACTCTTCTGTTGTACCTGATTAGACAACTCACTCAAAATAGAAATCTGAATAATTTCTTTATCCCCATCTCTGGCTTCATCATCAACTGTGATTTGTATTGGTATTGTTATTGAACGGCCTGCTGAAACTGGCTGTATTTGCCCTTCTAGGAAAAGTACCCTCCAACCAGAAGGAACGGATGGAGCTGTTAGAGTGAAAGTATCATCTCCGTTTGCCTTATTTTCTATATTTAATTGAAAAATATAGCTATCGCCTGGCCCCATGACATGCTTAAATTTCAAAGAAGAAGCATCAAAACCCTCTGTCAGTTTAAGGAAAACATCTATAGGTTGCCGACCTACAAGATTGGAATCAGTCAAAGCCGTAGAAACTGCCTTGAAAGAATAACCTTCTTCACTATAGGAGGCCTGGCTACCTACTGTAATAAGTAAATCTAAAGCCTCAGATTCACCACCGGCTAAACTTATTTCGGTTACAGAAGCCCCGGTTTCATCTTTAAAATTATGTGACCAGCCTGAGGGTAAATCCTCAACATCTAAAAGAATTGTATGATCCTCATCAACAGAAGACTCAATAAGCATATCTATATTGAAGGATTCACCTGCTTGTTTGTTTACAAAAATACCAGATGAACCTTGAGGTGTAACACTCAAAACTAATCCAAAAGTTCGTGTCAAAGAAAGTACAGCTGTATCACTTTTTGTTGTGTTGCCTTGTGAAATACCAATCAATTGAATATTAGCAGTTTCAGCTTCACCTCCTTGTGCCGGTTTAACCCATACGGTAACATTAACAACATTGTAATTATCTCCTTGACGAGGAATGCCCTCAACAATTATAGAACCATCATACAAATCACCATACTCAAACCTAACCTCCCAATCAGGAGGGACGCCCTGTGCGATTAATTGTGCTGAATCTGTATCTTGACCTTGATTAGCTATACTCAAAGAATATTGATTCCACTCACCTGCAACTCCTTTACTACTAAGCGTTGAAACTGCTTGGCCAGATTCAGGATCATCAAAATAAAGAGATAATTCATACTCAGCACCTACTGAAGTCTTGGTTTCTAAATCAAAATTAACGGGCGTTACCGAATTCTGAGATTGGCCTGTAAAAACGACAACTGTATTCTTACCGACCATATCTGTAGAATCTGATGCTGATATTGTAAAAGTAACAACTTGCTCGTCTCCAGGCCCTAAAGAATTACTAGTCCAAGTTTCTGGACTAACAACCCAATTATCTGAGGTCTCACTAGGTTCAACAGTAAATGTATCCATTTCATCTCCTGAATTCAAGACAAAAATTTGATATTCAACATCACCACCAACAGCAACACTCTGCTGTGATTCGGGAGTTGATAGATAAACGCCATAGGCATCCATTTGAACTGATTTATCTAATGAAAATTCATGACCTTGTTGATCTATTGCTGCTATCCTAATTGTGTATATTCCTTTTCCCTTATGATTGCCTGTTGGTTCAGTCGGGTCATTATAATTCCAAACAATATCCTCAAAAAGATTAGTTCCACTATTTTGGTCAGGTTCATCAACTTCTTTTTCGCCAACAAAAAGTTCATTATCATCTGAATCAAAAATAGAAACTTGGAAGCGTGTGATATCATAAGTTCCAAATGCATTAAGAGCTTCACCAGAAACAAACATTTTTGACAAATCTGAGGGTAAATTAGGATTAAAATTAGTCGTCTCTAGTTTATCCTCTGCATCTGAAGTTTCTAAATTATAAGATTCGGTTGTAACTTCAATATCAGTTACTGGATTTGTAGAAGTTATAAGCCTAGACGGTGAATCTCCACTTTTCCCAGTATCAAGTTCTAAATTTACTGCATTTGTTCCATCATTTTCTAGCTCGAGAACTATGTAATGATCCATATTAAAAGTATATTCAGGACCATAGTCTTCCTCCCATGGAATGTCGACGTGGACTTCATTAGAAGACTGCAAAGCTGTTGGGATATTTATGTCTCCTGAAGCAAGTAATTCTCCATTTGTCATTGTTGTACCATCTCTAACAAAAATATTTAGATGAGCTGAATTCCAATCTGCAGAATTCGCATACAAATATATGTGAAAACCAATATCACTACGATAAGACTTGGCCAATAAATCATCTTGAAGACTATAATTTAAAGCGAAAAAAATATTTCCCCCAGGTTGAATAGTAACTTCCTCCGAATCTCCATGCCCACCTGTTTCCTTAGTATGTAACTTCCCTATTCCATTTTGGCTATAAAGGTAAAGTGATACATCTTGTTCTTGCCCTGAAACTTCTTCAGCTGCAACTGGAGTCCAAAAAAACATAACTCCAAGAAGCGCTAAAGACAAAATCACAGATAGGAGACGGTCTCGGTTCACATTGGATTGAGCAATAAAAGGTCATAAATAGGTATCCCTTCACAGAAAACGGTCAAAATATAACGTAAAAGAGACTATTTGACTATCTTTTCCCATTTCCTAACAATGCCTTCTAAATCTCTAATAAATTCAAATAATCGTGTTCTAGTATGCTGTGGTATATTTGTATCATTTATCTGCTCTTCTAAGACTGAAATTGTAGAATATATTCTTAGATCTAAATCATCTTTCTTATTCATCAAGTATGTCTCTAATCCTGTAACTACATTAGAACGGACATTTCTTGGAACTGAAGAATCTTCTGCAATGGAAACCAGTATATCCTGCGACAAATCAGATATCATATCTTCAACCATAAATTATACTCCTGCAATAATGCTTGGTGGCCTCGCATTTAGAGGGTGTGTATAAGAGTTAGGTTAAATTCCCTTCGGAATCAATCACCTTATCCCTTATACGACTACTACTTATGTATTTACCATCAACTGATTTAATCATTGGTACTACTACAATTTTTAATTCCGATTTACCACCTTTAATGCGAATTTTATTTATTTTTTCAGCTGTATTTCTTGTTTCTTCCGAAACAATTATAGCTCCAAAATCTTCATCGATTACTGAAGGGCCCCAATCATTTTTCAAAGGAACAATCTCAAATTTTTCAAGAAAACCTAAATTAGACAACAAATTTTCCAAATTTTGTTTACGTATGATGTAGGGATTGAGATTATCTGCATTGCGGCCCCTACTTGCTCTCTCATCCGTTGTCAATCCAATAAGGACTCTCTTGCCCTCATTTGCAGCTCTCGTTAGTAATGCCTCATGGCCTACATGCAAGATGTCAAAAGTTCCACCCATGCACACTCTACTTACTTGTTCCAAACAAGTCAACTATAATATAACCCTTTAACCAATTTGTGCTGTAATATGGATTTAGAAAGTGATTTTCGGCCTTTCCTAGCTCTAGGTGTTATATGTTTAATACTATCAACAATCTCAATCATAGGGGGAATCGAAATGGCAGGAGATTGGATGTATACTATGTATCCTATCTTTATTCTTTTGGCGATTGCAGGTTTTTCTATAAGCTGGATTCGATGGAAAAATATTGATGAAAAAAGTTAATAAACTATCAGACATGATTTGAATTGGAATAATATGAAAAGGTTACTCATTATTGCACTCGTTTTTCTATTGCCGACAGCCTTTGCTGAAATATCGCACTCACCTAAGGAATTAAGCGAGGGTGAAGAATTTACAGCATGGATTGATACTGATGGAGATGTGAAATCAATCACATTTTATGTTTGTACACTAAAGGACCCTTACACTTGCTACAAACCTGAAACTATGGATAGAAATGACAGTGTAAATAATCGATTTCAATTTACTTATAAAGTAAAGAATAATGATTATCCAGGATACAAATACGAATTAGAAAAAGATGATAATAGTACTGAAAAAATCCCTGCAAGTGAATATAGCTATTATGAAGGATTAGAAGTAGAAAAAATGGGAGATTCATACTATTTCAAGGTCGACATAAAAACAAGTGAAACTGATGAAAACTCAAGCCTCCCTGCACCAACTTTCATCTCCGTTTTAATTTTAATTACTACGTTAGCATTTGCTGGTCGAAGATGAATATTGGTGAAATCCTAATTTATCTAAATCCATTACTAATCCTATCGGCAATTTATTTTGGATACGGCAATATTAACAAAAAAAATACAAATAATGAACGTAATTTTAATTCTCTGGCGTATCTAATACTAGGAAATCACACTCTTTTATTAATATTACTTGCTTACTATTTTTTAACAACCAATCTGAAATTCGAGTATGTCTCTGATTACTCATCAAAAGATCTATCAATTGGTTACAAATTAGCTGGTGTTTGGGCTGGAAGAGACGGGACTTTATTGATATGGACGTGGGCTACATCATTTACATTAGTTCTTGAAAGATTTTTCCATAAAACAAAAGAAAAGCAAAGAGAACTCACCTCCCTGGTTGGAATGATTTTACTGTTGGCACTATGTATAATCCAGCTTTACATAAATCCATTTGAATTAAATGAAACCACGCCAAATGAAGGAAATGGCCTGAACCCGCTTTTGCTTTCACCTTACATGATAATTCATCCACCTATTGTTTTTGTATCTTATGGAATGATCGTATTACTCTATGCCTCTGCAATCTCCTTTCTTATCACTGAAGATAAATCCTGGAATGATACAATCAAAAGATGGGGGAGAGGATCATGGATTGGTATGAGTCTTGCATTAATCATTGGTGGCTATTGGGCATATGTAACTCTTGGCTGGGGTGGCTATTGGGCATGGGATCCTGTTGAAACGTCAGGATTGCTTCCTTGGTTTGCAATGACCACATTACTTCATACTTCAATAATGTCCCGTAGAAAGAAAGATTATCGTATACTAGGGCCATTATTATCCATGCTAACTTTTGTTCTAATTCTTTTAGAGTCATTCGTTACAAGAGGGGGGATATGGTCATCTGTACACTCATTCATAGTAGAAGATAATGGAGGAACCTGGAGCCGATTAAATTATGTTCTTGAAAATGATGTTTCTGTCAGAGGCTTTTTCATATTAATGATTTTGACATTAGTAACAACTATCCTAATTATTGGGGATAAATACAGGAAAAGAAAATTTAAGGAAGAAACTATCCAATATGATAGTATAGAAAAAATCTTTAGCGAAGACAATACTTTTTTTGCTGCAATTTACACCCAATTACTAATTCTCACTGTAACTCTTGTTTTACTTCTGGTAAGAGCAAATGGATATTTATCTCCAGAAATTTTTGAAGTTCGACTTGCACCATTTGTAGTAATATTAGCTGCAATTTTCACAACACATACACTAAAACCATTTATGGATATACAAAAAATTATGATAATTGTTGGTCTGAGTACGTTTTTCAGTATAACTTATGCTTACATGTCTGAAGGAAGAAGCTGGATGGTGGGAGCCATGGTACCTTGGGCTTTTGTTTGTAGTTACTCAATCTTTAGATATATGTGGAAATATCGAACTAAAAAACTCCTACCTATGCTCAGAACTTGGGGGCCATATACTGCACACTTGGGAATAATGTTGATTCTAATCGGATATTGTCTTTCGTATGGGTTGGGGACCGAAAATAGTATAACTCTACAAGAAGGGGAACGGAAACTGGCTGGTGATTTTATCCTGGAGCTAGAGGAAGTTACAATGAACTCTGGACCTGATATGATGGCTTGCGTCCCAAAGTGTACTGCTTTCATCATATTAGTAGAAAACGACGATAACGTGCTAATTGATGACCAAATCACAAAACAGACGGATGCTGGACAGGAAACCACACAAATTTATCTCAAACACCAAATTCATCGGGACTTGTATATTACACTAAATAAAGTTACACAAGATGTTGATGGTGAACAAAGTGCCACAATTACTGTAAGAGAAATACCTGGTATAATTCTAGTTTGGATTGGTTCATTTCTAACTATTTTAGGAATGATTATGACTATGTTTACTGAATGGAAACCAGGTCAGAAATGGTTAAAAAATATCAGTAAAAAAGTGCCAGACCACTGATGTTGTCGTCCTGGCGGATTGTCAGACACCACATTCCTTCTCAACCCCGCGACCCACTCGAGCGTCGGAAGTCCACGGTGAGGCTGCTCCCTTCCGGGCCTGACCCGGTTTCCATGATGAAGATTCGAAATCCACCCTCCGGTAAATCTCTGCAATCACCTGCAACCCCGAGGGACAGGATATCTCAGTTAAAATGCGGATTAGACAGCCCACTGGGTGCGCCGCCACCAGTTGTCGCCCCCTCTAAAGGCGGTTGAGGGTTACAGGGTACGTCTAGCTCCCCGGCCAAGTCCAGCTCTACCTCTTTCTTAGGCTACTATTTGGAGGTTTGCATTCCAAAAATACGTTGCAAACTATTTGCAGAACCTCGGAAAAGCTTCTCCGTCCAAGTTTCATTATCCACACTAAATTGCTTCATAATTGCATCTCCATAAGGCTCTATTACATCACCTGCAACTCTTGCATAACCATGTTCGTGTATGTCTAAAAGTGTGTCTTTGTAATATCCCAATATATTCTCTGATAACATCCTTGCAGCAACCTGTGGTGCTGTGACTAACATACCTGCTGCATTCTTAGCTCGTGCCGTCGCCTGCAACGTCATAACGCCTCCTAATTCTAAAAAAGATTGATCCTCTTCATTGGCTGTATCTATGAATTCTTGCATAATATTTCCAACCTCTTCTGTAACATCCTCTAATGCTTTTCCAGTACTATTCCAAAGCTCACTAATTGATTCACGGATTTCACCAATATTACTAACTATTTCTCCTTTAGAAAGAGGGGGTGTATCTATATTTTGAGCAAAACTATTTGCCGTTCTCTCAATTCCTTCAAGAAGTTCTTCCAAAGACTTTGATGCCTTTTCAGATTCGATGTATCCTTTCTCAATTAATTCATCACTCAATCTTTCAAGATAGGCTTGGCCTCCCTTCACTGAATCTGCAAAAAAAGCAAATATCCAAAGAGGTGAGGCATGTACTGTTGCAATACCAATACCTTCAATAGCATTCCCAAGTACCTTACGTGTTGCATATTCTTCATCAAGGCCTTCTTCATCATATAAACCCTCTACACCACCTACATTTTCTACTGCAAAGCGTAAAAGATTACCAACAAATATATTGTAACTATTAGTATCTTGTACAAAATCGGGGACAACTAAATCAGTTGTCTCTTTCAACATCCCTCCTGTTAATGCAGTCAAACCTCGTAAATATCTTTCAGGTATTGAAAGAGTATACAAGGAAACATTCCAAAGTGCCTTACCGGCTCTCTTAATTGGTTCAGGCATCTACAACTTTGCCACCTATAATTACAGTTTCAACATGGTTATTACCAAAATGATAAGTTAAATGACGATAATCAGGTATGTCGCAAACAAGAATATCTGCACGCCAACCTTCAGCAATGCATCCTCTATCTGATTTTCCTATAGCAAAAGCTGAATTTATTGTTGAAGCTATTAAGGCTTCAGCAGGCGTCATCTTCATCCTAAAAACTGCTAATTGCTGTACTAACTGCATTGATTCAGTATAGCAATTAGGATTACAATCTGTCGCTAAAGCAATAGGCAGATTATTGGCTATCATTTTTCTTGCTGGTGCAAAATGATCTGAAAGTATGGCAAAAGGAGTGCCAGGCAAAAGAACGCCAATTGTTCCAGCTTCTCTCAATCCAACAATTGTATCAATAGTTGAACCTGCTAGATGATCTGCACTAACAACACCTAATTCAGCTGCAAGGCGACCGCCACCAGTATCTCCAAACTCGTCTGCATGAATCTTTAGACCAAAACCCTGTTTTAGTGCGGCTTGAAGAACATGTCTAGATTCATCTTCAGTAAAAGCCCCTTCTTCGCAAAAAACGTCACAAAAATCGGCTAAATTCCTAACCTCGGGCAACATGTTAATTATTTCAGAAATATAAGTTCTACGATCAACGTCTTCAGGTAAAGCGTGAGCCCCCATAAATGTTACTACCGTTTCTGCAAAACCCAAATTACCTAACCAATTAGCCACTCTTAATTGTTTTAACTCTGTTTCTTCTTCAAGGCCATATCCTGATTTAATCTCAATAGTTGTACTACCGTGCCTAATTGCGTTTTTAAAACGAATTAAAGATTCCTGTTGTAATGCAGACTCTTCTGAATTTCTTGTTTCTTTAACAGTACGTAAAATTCCACCGCCCTCGGCTAATATTTCTTGATAACTACGTCCTTGAAGTTTCCATTCCAATTCATGTTCTCTAGAACCAGACCATACTAAATGTGTATGTGGATCTACAAATCCTGGGATTATTACCTTACCCTTTACATCAATAACTTCAGCAACCTCAGATTCTATATTTTTACCAATAGCTACAATTTTCTCACCCTCAATTAAGATATCTGCATTTGAATGTCTTTCAACAATGCCCATAGCCTCTCCGGAAAGGGGGACTGAAGTAGCAGGGGGCGTGACAATTTCGGCAGCTCCACGTAAAAGAAGCACGATTTCCAATAGGGCAAGTTCATAAAGACATCGGTTCTCTGACAAATAATGCTTGAGATGAAAGTCTTTCGGGAAAATTCCGATGAAATATTTGAAGACCTCAAAAGAAGAAATACCCCTAGTAATGTTGCAAAAGACGTTATCAAATTGGATGAAGAATGGAGAAAACTTATAGAGCAAGGAAATAAATTACGGGCTCAAAGAAACAACATTTCCCGAGAAATTGGTGATTTGAAAAAAAAAGGAGAAGATGCTAATACATCATTAGAAAGAATGTCTGGAATAAAAGAGAAACTAAACCAGAATGAAAAGGAAGCAAACGAAATATTAAATCTTAGAAATCAAGCCCGCATGAGAGTTCCCAACATCCTAGAAAATGAAGTTCCGGTAGGTGAAAATGATAAAGGAAACAAAGAGATTAGCCTTCATGGCCCAGTAATAAAGAAAGGGGAAGCTAAATCACATCAAGAAATATTAGAAAAAATTGAAGGTGCAGATTTAAAACGTGCTGCAAAAATAGCTGGAAGGCGCTTCTATTTCTTAACAGGAGATTTGGCAAGATTAGAATTAGCACTAATAAATTATGCAGTTGATTTTCTTTATCAAAAAAAATATATTTTAACTATTCCACCTTTTTTTATGAATCGTGAAGCATATGAAGGAGTTGTAGATTTAAATGATTTTGAAGATGTAATGTACAAAATAGAAGGTGAAGATTTTTATTTGATTGCTACTTCAGAACACCCTCTTACTTCACGATTTAAAGATGAAATATTAGAACTTAAAAAAGAACCACTAAGATATGCTGGAGTTTCCACTAATTTTAGAAAAGAAGTTGGAGCTCATGGGCTTAGTGACAGAGGTATATGGAGAGTTCATCAATTTGCAAAGATTGAACAAATTATAATTTGTAAACCTGATGAATCAAAGAATATGCATGAAGAATTACTGAATAATGCAATAGAATTATTCAAAGGACTAGAAATACCATTTAGAGTTGTTGATATTTGTACTGGAGATATAGGGACTATTGCATCAAGAAAATACGACTTGGAGGCTTGGATGCCTGCGGCACAGCAATGGAAAGAAATAGTAAGTGCAAGTAATTGTAAATCATACCAAAGTGTAAGGCTGAATATGAGATATAGAACTCCTGAAGGGACTGATTATCCACATACTCTTAACTCAACGGCAATAGCAACAACCAGAGCTTTAGCTGCAATACTTGAAAATCATCAACAACCGGATGGAAGTGTAACTATACCTCTAGTTTTGCAAAAATGGATGGGAAATCAGAAAAAAATTGAAGTACAATGAAAAAAGGACTTATTTTAGGACGTTTCCAACCTTTTCATTACGGTCATTTAGAATTAATTAAAGGTATTATTGAGAATGGAATAGAACCTTTGATTTGTATTGGATCTGCACAATATTCACATACTAATGAAAACCCTTTTACAGTTGAAGAAAGAAAAAAAATGATTGATGTCATAATGAAAAATATTAATTGTGAATATAGTATATTTGAAATTCCTGATATTAATAATTATGACTTGTATGTCTCACATCTCGAAAAATTTGTCCCTGACTTTGATTATATTTACAGCGGTAATCCTCTAGTCCAGAAACTATTTGGAAATGCAGGTTATCAAATTATAAAAATAAAAATGATTAACCGCGAGGTCTGGGAGGGTTCTGCCATCCGTCTGGCGATGAAGGAGGGTGGTGATTGGGAATCGGCAGTTCCAAGTCAAATTGTTGAGATAATCCACAATATAGATGGTACTGAAAGATTGAAGATTTTATCATAGTGCGAGCCCCCTCCCTCTTATTTTTTAATCTACTTTAACTTTAGTTCCCTTTGGTTCATCAGATTGCTTTTTACTTAGAACTAAATCCAATATTCCATTGGTATAAGTTGCCTTTGAAGATTCAGTCTCAACTAAAGAACTCAAATCAATACTTTTGAAATATTTTCTTGATTCCGTTTTTACATTTACTTCTACTTTATCTTCCATTACATTGATATCAATATCTTCTTTATTAACTCCTGGAAGTTCAACTGTAATTGCAACCTGATCATCAGTTTCATTAATATCAGTTAGTGGTTCCCTTCTAGTATCTACTACTGGTTTTTCACTTTGATTTTTAAAAGGACGAATTCTATTTCCATAATTCTCAAAAATAGGAAATCCATCTGGTCCTGTCTTAACTGAAAATCCAAAAACAAAAGGATTTTTATTTGCATTGTCAGATATATTGCCTTCAACGGCATCTCTCATTAAATTGTCCATTTGCTTACGCATTTTCTGAAATTCACCGTCTAAATTACTGAATATATCTTCTATATCCCAATCCCCGCCACAAAACCAATCATCCACACCATCACGTCTTTTACGATTCATATATCATACCACTATACAACCTCTAGTTGTAAACCTATAGTTGTGTAGTAGTATATAAAATTTATTACCTTATTCATCTTCCTTAACTGGCTCAGCCGTCACCACCTGAGCCACGACAGGCTCGGCTACAACCGGTACTGCTACTACTGGCTCAACTACAACTGGGGCTGCTACTACTGGCTCAGCCGCAACTGGGGCTGCTACTACTGGCTCAGCCGCAACTGGGGCTGCTACTACTGGCTCAGCCGCAAC
>Ga0066867_10001104_pt1 | contig 13411 bp, 12 predicted proteins | sample ETN01SmetaG_4_FD_65606 | JGI IMG/M metagenome (GOLD analysis project Ga0066867, IMG submission 65606) | Marine microbial and viral communities from oxygen minimum zone, Eastern Pacific Ocean - ETNP2014F12-01SV261 | ecosystem: Environmental > Aquatic > Marine > Oceanic ... | reverse complement strand
AACGGTTCCGCTTCCGCTTCAGAAATAGTGGCTGGTGCTCTTCAAGATCATAAAAGGGCAATATTATTAGGAGAAAAAACCTATGGAAAAGGATCGGTACAATCTATTATACCTCTAGCAAATAGAGGTGCTATAAGATTAACAATATCAAAATACTATTTACCTTCTGGAGAATCTATTTCTGAAATAGGAGTTTCACCTGACATCTTTGTAGAAGAAGAAGGTGAAGAATTTGCAATTAATACTGACACTGACAACCAGTTAAACTACGCGATAAATCTTTTTAGTGGATAAAAAATCATGAAAAAAGAAGAAGAAATACCTTTAAGGCTTGGTGTAGGTATCGTTCTTCTTAATGATAATAATGAAGTATTTGTAGGAAAAAGAATCGATAATCCAAAATATTTTTGGCAAATGCCACAAGGTGGTGTAGATAAAGGTGAAAATTTTTTAGATGCAGCAAAAAGAGAGCTTAAAGAAGAAACTAGCATAAAAAGTGTAAGGTTAATAAAAGAGATAGAAAATTGGTTAACATATGAACTTCCAAAAGATCTTTTGGGGAAGATATGGAAAGGAAAATATAGAGGACAAAAACAAAAGTGGTTTATAATGAAATTTTTAGGAAATAAAAATGAAATAAACATTAATACAAAAAAACCTGAATTTCTAAACTGGAAATGGATTAAACCTTCTAAACTCCCAGATGTAGCGGTAAATTTCAAAATTAATATCTACAAAAAAATCAGTAAAGAACTTTCAACCTTTATAACAAATTAAATCCTAACTTCTTTTAAAACGTCAAGTTTATGATTTAGAATGTAACGATCATGATCCGAAATGTTTTGGTTATTAAGAGAATCTTGAGTAGTTTTAAACAAATTATCTAAAAATTCTTTGCTTATATTTTTTAAATTTATTGCCGACGAAGAAAGAATTACTAAATTATCTTCTATAAATTCTATAGTGCCATCCTCAATAAAAAATTCCTCAAGGTTTTCATCATTTTTTTTAATTTTTACTCTTCCTGGTCTTAAAAAACTTATTACAGAAATATGATTTTTTAATATGCTCATATCACCCTCATATGATGGGACAGATACCATTTTAACAGATTCTGAGAATAAAATTTTCTCTGGGCTTATTATTTCGACTGTAAAATTATCTTCCATTAAGCCGCTGCTTCTTTAGCCATTTTTTCTGCCTTTGCGATTGCTTCTTCTATTGTTCCGACCATATAGAAAGCATTCTCTGGCAAATGATCGTATTCTCCTTTCGATATGGCATCAAATCCTTTAATTGTTGCTTCAAGATCGACGAGCTTACCCGGAAAACCTGTAAAAACTTCTGCAACAAAAAATGGTTGTGACAAAAATTTCTGAATTTTTCTAGCTCTCGCTACTGTCAATTTATCTTCTTCTGAAAGTTCATCCATACCTAAAATTGCAATTATATCTTGCAAAGATTTATAACTTTGTAAAATTCTTTGAACCTCTCTTGCAACTCTATAATGTTCCTCTCCAACTATTCTTGGATCAAGAATTCTAGATGTTGAATCTAGAGGATCTACAGCAGGATATATTCCTAGCTCCGCAATTTGCCTTGATAAAACTGTGGTAGCATCCAAATGAGCAAATGACGTTGCTGGCGCAGGATCTGTCAAATCGTCAGCGGGAACATAAATTGCCTGCACAGATGTTATGGAACCCTTATTTGTAGTTGTTATTCTTTCTTGTAAATTTCCCATATCGGTTGCTAAGGTCGGTTGATAACCCACCGCTGATGGAATCCTCCCCAAAAGAGCTGATACTTCCGATCCGGCTTGAGTAAATCTAAATATATTATCGACAAAAAATAATACGTCTTGTCCTTCTTTGTCCCTAAAATATTCAGCTACGGTTAATCCTGTCAAACCAACTCTTGCTCTTGCTCCTGGCGGTTCATTCATTTGCCCATAAACTAATGCTGCTTTGGATCCTTTTCCATCAGGTTTAATTACTCCAGACTCAATCATTTCATGATACAAATCGTTTCCTTCTCTGGTTCTTTCTCCTACACCAGCAAAAACGGAAAATCCACCATGCGCTTTTGCAATATTATTTATTAATTCCATTATGATAACTGTTTTTCCTACACCAGCGCCACCAAAAAGTCCTATTTTTCCACCTTTAGAGTAAGGTGCAAGCAAATCTACAACTTTAATTCCTGTTGTTAAAATTTCTGTTTCAGTGGATTGATCTGTAAATTTAGGTGCATCTCTATGTATGGGCCATCTTTCTTTGGTCTCAACTTTTCCCTTCTGGTCAATTGGTTCTCCTATAACATTAATTATTCTTCCTAGGGTTTCTGGCCCCACTGGTATTTTAATTGGTGAACCTGTGTTAGTTACCTTGTCGCCTCTTTTAAGTCCCTCCGTGCTATCCATAGCTATAGTTCTTACTGCGGATTCTCCTAAATGCTGAGCTACTTCTAATACTAATCTATTTCCAGAATTATCACATTCTAATGCAGTCAATATTTCAGGTAATTCTTCTTCAAACTGGACGTCAATCACTGCTCCAATTATTTGTGTAATTTTGCCAAATTTATTGCTCATTATAAGCTCTCTGCCCCTGATATAATTTCTATAAGTTCCTTAGTAATAGCCGCCTGTCTGCTCCTGTTATAAGTTATAGTTAACTTATCTACTAAATCTCCCGCATTTCTTGTGGCATTATCCATGGCGGTCATTCTTGAGCCTTGCTCGCTTGCTGCATTTTCGAGAAAAGCTTTAAATATTTGAGTAGAAATATTTCTGGGAAGTAAATTCTCCAGTATTTCATGTTCCTCAGGTTCAAATTCATAAGAATTTTCCATTTTTTTTTCTCCTTGATTTTCTAATTTTTGAATAGGAATTATTTGTTGTTGTTGAGGAATTTGCGTAATTACATTTTTAAATTTATTATAAAATATGTTGCAAACATCAAACTTTCCATCATTAAAGAGGTTAATAATTTTTTTCCCAACCTCTTCGGCTTCTTTATAGGTAATTCTTTTGTATCCTTTAAAATTTACTTTATCTACTATATAACTTCCATAAACTCTTTTTAATTGATCGTGTCCTTTAGATCCAACTGTGAAAATTTTTAAAGTTTTTCCTTCTTTTATAATTTTTTCAAAATAATTTTTTGCCTTCTTGCATATGTTAGTATTAAATCCTCCGCAAAGGCCTCTGTCAGCGGTAATTACAACACACAAATGAACGTTGTCTTTTCCAGTTCCAACGAGGAATTTTGATGTATTGTCTGTATCTGAGATTGAACTACTTAAATTGAGTATAATATTATTCATTTTTTCTGAAAAGGGTCTGCCTTTTTCAGCGCTTTCTTGAGCCCTTCGAAGTTTAGCTGCCGCAACCATTTTCATAGCTTTTGTTATTTTTTGTGTGGACTTAATGCTATAAATCCTTTTTTTTAAATCATCTAAACTTGGCATAAATACTATTTAATATTTTTTTTTTTAAATTCTTCAATAACCGTGGTTAATCTTTTTTCTATTTTTTCATCTAATTTTCCAGTACTATTAATGCTATCAATAATATCTGGATTTGATGATTTTACTTCTTCATAAATGCTCTTTTCTAAATTTTTAATTTTTGATAAATCCACATCATCTAAAAAACCTCTCACACCAGAAAAAATTGCTATAACTTGTTGAGCAACCGTCATGGGAGAATACTGATTTTGTTTTAATAATTCGGTTAATTTTGATCCTCTATTTAGCAATTTTTGTGTTGAGGCGTCTAAATCTGATCCGAACTGAGCAAATGCTGCCATTTCTCTATACTGAGCCAATTCTAATTTTATCGATCCAGCAACTTTTTTCATAGCTTTAGTTTGAGCAGCTGAACCAACTCTAGATACTGACAGACCAACATTAACGGCCGGTCGTATTCCTTGGTTAAATAGTTCGGTTTCTAAAAATATTTGTCCGTCTGTAATTGAAATTACATTTGTAGGAATATAAGCCGAAACATCCCCAGCTTGTGTTTCTATTATTGGCAGAGCTGTTAAAGATCCTCCTCCTTTTTCATCGTTAAGTTTTGCTGCTCTCTCCAATAATCTACTGTGTAAATAAAAAACATCTCCTGGATATGCTTCTCTTCCTGGAGGTCTTCTTAAAAGTAAAGACATTTGTCTATATGCCACAGCTTGCTTTGACAAATCATCATAAATTATTAACGCGTGCATCCCATTATCTCTGAAATATTCTCCCATTGTGCATCCTGTATAAGGTGCTAAGAACTGCAAAGGAGCGGGGTCTGAAGCTGTTGCTGAAACAATGGTTGTATATTCCATTGCACCGGCGTCTTCTAAAGATTTAACTATTTGGGCAACAGTTGATCTTTTTTGGCCTATAGCAACATAAATGCAATAAAGCTTATCTTTTTCTTGGCCAGATTTATTAATCTCCTTTTGATTTATAATTGTATCGATGGCTACGGCAGTTTTTCCCGTTTGTCTATCTCCAATAATTAATTCTCGTTGTCCTCTACCTATTGGAATTAAACTATCGATAGCTTTAAGACCCGTTTGCATAGGTTGGTTTACAGATTGTCGTGGAATTATACCAGGTGCTTTTACTTCCACTCTTTTTCTTTCTAATTTTTTATCAAGCTCTTCTTTTCCATCTATAGGATTTCCCAATCCATCAACTACTCTACCTAATAAACTTTTTCCAACTGGAGTGTCTACAATTGTTCCGGTTCTTTTAACAACATCACCTTCTTTGATTGATCTATCATCTCCAAAAATAACCACCCCAACATTGTCTTTTTCTAAATTTAAAGCCATGCCTTTTAATCCCTTAGAAAACTCTACCATTTCACCAGCTTGAACATTGTCCAAACCATAAACCCTAGCAATACCATCTCCAACGGAAAGCACTTGTCCAACTTCAGTAACTTCCGCTTTTTCGCCAAATTTTTTAATTTGTTCTTTTAATATTTTTGTTACTTCAGAAGGATTTATTTGCATATTAAGCCTCGATCATACTTTTTTCTAATTGTCTTAATTTATTTTTTATTGAATTATCAACCATAACACTACCAACCTGAATGATTAATCCACCTATTAAACTCGGTTCGTGCTTATAGTCTATTTTTATTGGAGAGTTAAAATCTGAAGACAGTTCCTTTTCAATTTTTTCTATATCCACTTTTGATAACTTTTTTGCTGACAAAAGTTTTGCTTTTAACTCACCTTTGGCATTTGATAAAAAATTTAAAAAACTCTCAATAATTTGATTTAAAAAAAACAATCTATTTTTAATAGTTAAAAAACCTAAAAATTTTTTTCCAGTCTTAGAAAAATTATTATTTTGAGTTATTGCGGATATAATATTTTTCTTTTCTTCTTTTTGAATGGTTGGATTCAAAATCATTTCTCTAAAATCAGAACTATCAATTAGCAGCTTTTTTAGGCTATTCATTTCATTTTCGACCTTTTCTAGCTCAGAACTTTCCTTTGCAAGCTGATAAAGAGCTAACGCATAACTCTTGGATGTCGAATTTGAAAATGTTGATTTTGAACTCAATTTTTGCTCCTAAAAGACTCGTTTTGTATGAGATTATTCGAATAAATTCAACATCTACAAGTGTAACTTTTTGTCTTTGATAATGCTAATAAAATCATAATTTAACTGAAATTAATAGGATCTACATCAACCTCTAGTTTTATTCCATGTTGTATTTTTATTTCATTTAACCAGCGACCTAAATACTTTTGTATAAAGAGACTTTTGGGACATTTTATTAAAATTCTACATCTATACTTTTTTCTCAACTTTGTAATTGGGGCCAAAACGGGTCCTAAGATATTTACTTGATTTATTTTTGGAAGCTTTAATTTAACTTTTGTAGCAAAATTCATAATTGAGTCTTCGTTATTTCCTGAAATAATTAGAGATATAAGTCTGTAAAAAGGAGGTAATTTTTTTTCTTTCCTTAGTAAAAGCTCTTTATGCAAAAATTCATCAGGATCATTTTTAGATATGTTTAAAAGAATTTCATCATTTGGTGTATAAGTTTGAAAATAGACTGCTGATTTTTTTCCCTCTCTTCCTGCTCTACCACTTAGTTGATGGTAAAGTTGAATATTTTTTTCAGCAGATCTAAGGTCATAACCGTGAGACGAAAGATCTCCATCAACAACAACGATACAATTCAATCTTGGAAAATGGAATCCTTTTGATAATAATTGAGTTCCTATCAAAATATCAATTTCTTTTTTTTCAACTTTTTTTAAAAGAATATCGAATGATTTTTTTTTTAGAGTATCACTAGAAAATACTTCTATTTTTTTTTGGGGGTATATTTTTTTCAATTCAGCAAAAATTCTTTCTACTCCTGGCCCACAAAATAATAAATCGCAGTTTTTTTTATCACTACACAATCTTTTTAATGAAGATTTGTGTCCACAATAATGACAAAGGAGCTTGTTAATTTTTTTATGAAAGTTTAAATTTACTGCACAATTAGGACAATGAAACTTATACCTACATTTTTTACAAACTACAAAAGGCGCATAACCTCTCCTATTTAAAAAAAATAATATTTGATCACCTTGATTTAAGTATTTGTCAACTTTTTTTATAGTTTTAGGAGCTATCCAAGTACCTTTCTCTAAAACTTCGGAGTGTAAATTTATAATTTCCACATCTGGTAAAGATGCTTCTTTGTATCTTTTTTTTACTTTTGTAACGTAGTATTTTTTATTAACAATATTATTATATGTTTCCACGGAAGGTATTGAGGTCACTAAATTTATTGGTATATTTTCTAGAGATGCTCTAGTAATAGCCATGTCTCTTGCATTATAAGAAATTCCTTCGTCTTGTTTGTATGAGACGTCATGTTCTTCATCAACAATAATAATTCCTAAATTTTTAAATGGTAAAAAAAGGGAAGATCTTGCTCCTATAACTATTTTAATTTTTTCTTCAATTATTCCTTTCCATATTATGGATTTATTTTTTTTCGAAGTTCTTGAATGCCAAATAGCAGGTTCCGCTCCAAAAAATTCTTTAAATCTTCTACTAAATTGATTTGTAAGTGCAATTTCAGGAAGTAAAATTAATACCTGCTTTCCTTTATCTAAAAAATCCTTAATTCGATTAAAATAAATCAATGTTTTTCCAGATCCTGTAACTCCTTTGAGAACTACAACATTATAATTATTTCCAATTTTTCTAATAAACGACAATGACTTTTTTTGTTCTTCGTTCAATGAAAATTGATCACTAAAACTTTTAACTTTATATTTATTAAATTCTTTATTGTAATTTTTTTCAACTACGTTTTTATTTAGTAAACACATTTTGAAAGACATGCCTAATGGAACCAAATTATATTTTGAAAACCAAGATATAAATTCAATCATTGATAAATTTAAATTTTTTACATTTATTTTTTTAGTTATTTTTTTCGTTTTGAATTTTTTTTTAGTTTTCTGCTCGTGAGGCCATACAACTCCTGTAATTTCAGAGTTTCCGAATGGAGCCTTTACAAAATCTCCTGTATTTAATGAATCTGAAATTTCACTTCTGTAAGTAAATGGGTGATCGAAAATTTTAGGAAAAAGAATTGATACCTTCATCTACTTATAATTTTTTTTCTATATTTTTTTGGAATATTAATATCAAGAATTTTTTTTAATTCTAAAAAAATTTCTGAATTTAATCTCATTTCCAATATTCGCCAGGCATAAGGAATAAATTTTAAATACGTTTGTTTACCATCTCTTTTATATAACCTTGAAAAAATACCAATTATCTTTAAAGTTCTTTGAACTGACAATATATTAAAATCTTGCAAAAAATTCCCTTTATTTATTCTATGAATTTTTAGACTTTTTTTTAGGTAATAATTATAAATCTTATTTTTAAGTTCATTAGAAGTCCTAATTCTTACATCATCTACTAATGAGACTAAATCATAAGCAGGGTTTCCAATTAATGCATCTTGGCTATCTAATACACCAATTTTTTTTCCTACCTTCATTAAATTTTGAAGATGATAGTCTCTGTGAACAAAATAAGAATTTGGAAAATTTAGTTTATTATAAAGATTTGTAAAAATTTTTTTTGATTTTTTTTTTATATATGTTGCTTTTTTATTACTTAAAAATAAAGGTAAGTACCATTCAAAAAATAAATCCGATTCTTTAAATAAATGCCTTTTAGAATATTCTTCAACCTTATGAATTCTATTCATAAAGCCTTTTATTTTATATTTAGGTTTTATTTTTTGAATTTTAATTAACAAATCAACAAGTTTTTTATATATTTCAAATTTGTTCTTTTTTTTAATAATTAAATTATAAAAAGAAGAATTTCCAAAATCTTCAATGATCATTCTTCCTTTAGAAAAATCGATCTCATAAAGCTTTGGAGCTAAAATTTTGTTATTTCTTAAAAATCTATTTATTGCCAAATAAGCAATCAAATTTTTATATTTTTCTCTTTTAGCTATGACGATTATTTTGTTTTTTTTTGAAACAAATCTATAAAATTTCCTAAAAGAAGCATCTCCTTTAATTGGTAATATTTTAGATTTCATTAAATTCATAATCTTTCCATTTTCCAAAACCAGTAATTTTGACATTTCTAGAATTTGTTAGCTTAGAGTACTTAAAGAAAATATCAATTCTGTCATTTGGCTTTGGTTTAATAAGTTCTGGCCATTCTACAATTTTAATAGACTCATTCGAAGTTTCGAACATACCTAGCTGAGAAATATCATTATAATCTTTTAACCTGAATAAATCATAATGCAAAATTTTCTCTTTCCCAACATCATAGTCATAAACTATATTGAATGTTGGACTTAATACATCACTATTTTTAATTTTATTTTTACTTTCAAAATAATTAATAACAAATCTTGTAAAAGTTGTTTTCCCTGTTCCAATTTCACCATAAAGGAAAATTACATCGCCCGCTTTTATTATTCTGGTAATTTTTTTTGATAAATTTTTTGTATCTTCTAATGATTTTAAATACATCTGCTACTATTAGTAGCGATAACTATCAGATTTAAAAGGGCCTTTAACATCAACGCTAATATAATCAGCTTGATCTTTTGTAAGTTTTGTTAATTTGGCTCCAACTTTTTTTAAATGAAGCATCGCAACTTTTTCATCTAAATGTTTAGGTAAAACATAAACCTTTTTTTCATATTTTTCAGAGTTATTCCAAAGTTCTATTTGAGCTATAGTTTGATTTGTGAAAGATGCGCTCATTACAAAACTTGGATGACCTGTTGCACATCCCAAATTAACCAATCTTCCTTCAGCAAGTAAAATTATCCTTTTTTTATCAGGAAATTCTATTTCGTGAACTTGAGGTTTAATTTCAGTCCATTTATAATTTTTTAATGCTTCTACTTGAATCTCATTATCAAAGTGTCCTATATTGCAAAGTATAGAACGATCTTTCATTTGTCTCACATGATCTGCTGTTACAATATCTTTGTTTCCTGTTGCTGTTACTACTATATCAGCGTTGCCAATTGCTTCCTCCATCAAAACCACCTCGTAACCTTCCATAGCGGCTTGTAGAGCACAAATAGGGTCTGCCTCCGTTACCATGACCCTAGCTCCACTTTGCCTTAATGAAGCGGCGCTTCCTTTGCCAACATCACCAAAGCCAGCAACAATAGCGGTTTTGCCAGACATCATAACATCGGTGGCTCTCTTTATTCCATCAACCAAACTTTCTCTACAACCATATAAATTATCAAATTTTGATTTTGTTACAGAATCATTTACGTTGATTGCTGGAATTAAAAGTTTTTTTTCTTTCTCCATTTTTTTTAAAGCTTTAATTCCTGTAGTGGTTTCTTCTGATACTCCTTTGACAGATTTCAGTAAATCTTTATATTCTTTATGCATTAAAGCCGTCAAATCTCCACCATCATCTAAAAGCAAATTTGGTTTCCAATCCTTTTTTCCCTCAATGGTTTGTTTAATACACCACCAATATTCTTTTTCGGTTTCGCCTTTCCAAGCGTAAACAGGTATTCCGGATTTTGCTATTGCTGCAGCAGCATGGTCTTGTGTTGAAAAAATATTGCAAGAAGACCACCTTAAATCAGCTCCGAGCTCTGCTAAAGTTTCAATTAGAACTGCAGTCTGAATAGTCATATGCAAACAACCCAAAATTCTAGCTCCTTTAAGAGGTTTTTTTCCTTTAAACTCTTTCCTTAAAGCCATCAAGCCAGGCATTTCGGTTTCCGCTATAGAAATTTCTTTCCTTCCGAACTCTGCTTGGTTTATATCTTTAACCTTAAAATCTTCTGACATAATTTGTCACCTATTTAACAACTAAACGTGAAATTATCAACTTTTTGATATTTTTTATTTATTTATAAATTGGTAAAAGAACCTCAATTCGTGCTCCCTTTTTATTTTGCAATTGGTTAGAAGCAATAATTGAGCCTCCATGCAACTCCACAATGTTTTTTACTATGTTTAATCCCAAACCTGAATGTTCTCCAAATTTTTCAGGTCTATTGCTGTAAAATCTGTCAAAGACTCTATCAATATTTTTTTCATTGAATCCTGGACCTTCATCTTCAATGATTAGTTGAACGTTTTGTTTTTTGATTGAACAGATAACTGATATTTTGCTATCTGTAGGACTAAAAGAAACAGCATTATCTAAAAGGTTTGCAATAATTTGTTCAAGTTTACTTTCTACTCCTAATATATTTAACTTTGATCCATTCAGATTGGAATTATTAATATTTATATTAATTTTTTTATTTGAATTTAATAAGTCGCTATTAAAATCTTCAACTACAGAATTTACTACATCTACAAGATTAATTTTTTTCATTTTGGTTCTAGATAAAGTTGCTTCGTCTTTTAGCATTTGAGAATAATCTGTAATTAATCTTTCAATTCGTTCCACATCGTGGCCTATGACTTTTATTAATTTTTTCCTTTTTTCTGAATCGGAAGTATTTTCTAATACCTCTGCAGCACCTTTTAATGAAGTTAAAGGGTTTCTAATTTCATGCGCCAAATCAGATGAAAAAGATTCGGCCACGCCTATTCTTTTATAAAGATCTTCGGTCATTTCATTTAAAGATCTGGATAATTGACCAACCTCGTCTTTTCTTAATAAATATTTCTCATGTTTGTCAATTTTAACATCTTTTTCTTTTATAGCTTTTGTGTAGAGAACCAAAGATCTGATTGGTTTTAAAATATATTTATTTAGAAATACTGAAAAAATAAAAATAACCAAAGCAACTAGAAGAACAGTGCGTAATATAAAATTTTTTCTTTCTTTCACTGCAAGCAATATATCGTTTGCTGTTTCTGAAACGACTATATAACCCTTACTTATTCCGTCAATTTTAGCTAATTTTATAGTCGTAACATAAAAATTATTATTAATTGTTTCACTAATAATTAATTTGTCGCTGCTATTTTTTTGTTCAGAATATTTTTTAACATAATTTTCAGTATTAAAAGTACTAGTATGTGTTTCTTTTAAATTTTGATTAGAAATAATATTTTCATCAATTTTATCAATTGGTGTTTCCTGAACATCTTGTTTAATTACAAAAACATTTTGCACTAGATCCAAGGTATCTGTATCTACTAATAAATTATAATTTAAGTCATACAACTGAACACGGTCTAAATTTTGAAATAAAAATCTAGTAGATAACAAAAATTCTGTTGAGCTTTCTTTAGTAAATTCTACATCCAATCTTTTAATGTGATCTAAAGTATTATTTATAATTATTGAATGTTTGTCAGATCTGTTTTTTACTAAATTAGGTTTTATTGCATTAAGATATAAAAAAGTAAAAATACCTAGAAATAAAAAAACAACTAAATTAAAAACTAAAAACTTCTTTAGTATTGAACTTGAACTAAAAAAATGAGATTTCATCAGCTAACATTCCACCTATAACCACTGCCATATCTTGTTTCAATAGCTGAAAAGTTTATATCCACTTTTTTAAACTTTTTTCTTATTCTTTTAACGTGACTATCAATAGTTCTGTCTTCTATATCAGTATTATCCTTATAAGCTATGTCCATCAATTGCGCTCTTTCTTTAATTATTCCTGGTCTTTTTGCAAGTTCTTTCACAATTAAAAATTCTGTTGTGGTAAGTTTTTCTGGAAGAGATTTTCCATTCCATTCACATTCAAGTTGAGAAGGATCAAGAACAAGTTTTCCATGTTTAATTAAATTTTTTGAATCATCTACAGTATTAATTTTTTTTCTTAACTGAACTCTTATTCTTTCAATAAGAATTTTTATAGAAAATCCTCCAGATTTTTTTATAAAATCATCAGCCCCAAGTTTTAATCCCAGCAGCTCGTCTACCTCTTCATCTTTTGATGTTAGAAACAATATCGGAATTGTAGTTTTTTTTCTTAATCTCTTAAGCAGTTCCTCCCCATTCATTCTTGGCATTTTTATATCTATAACTGCTAAATCAGGTGGATTCCTACTGATTCCAACTAAAGCATTTTCGGCATCAATATATGTTTGAACTTTAAATCCTTCATTTTCTAAAGCCATACTTATACTTGTAAGTATGTTTCTATCATCATCTACTAATGCAATTGTATGACTCATAATAAAATATATGCCCTATATAGAAATACTAAATTGTCACAAATTGGGCAAGTATAAGAGATATTAGTGCGCTTCTCCCCAATTATATCCCGAGTTTACATTAACTTCTAATGGAATTGAAAACATGTGATGTTCAGATTTGGAAATTGATGCCATGGCTTCTTTGATAGTTTTTTTTGTGTATTCTTTATCTTGCTCTGAACATTCAAATATCAGCTCATCATGTATTTGTAACAACATTTTTGTTTGTAATTTTTTATCTTCTTCGATTAATTGATTTATCTTTATCATGGCTAATCTAATAATATCTGCTGCAGAACCCTGGATTGGGGCATTAATTGCTGCGCGTTCTTGAAAACTTCTAATACTAAAATTTTTATCGTTAATTCCTCTAAGATGAATTCTTCTTCCAAAAATATTAGTAACGTAACCCTGTTTTCTACAAATGTTTATAGTTGAATTCATATAGTCTTTTATTTCAGGAAATTTTTTAAAGTAGGCATTTATAAAATCTAAAGCTTCTTGATTTGACACCGCGATCTGTTTAGCTAATCCATATTGAGTAATTCCATATATAATACCAAAATTTATTGTTTTAGCTTTTCTTCTAAGATCTTCGTTAACTTCATTAATAGGTACATTAAAAACCTGACTTGCGGTCAAACTATGAATATCTTCATTATTTTTAAAAGCTTTTTTTAATTCTTTTACATCAGCCATATCAGCTAAAATTCTCATTTCTATTTGATTATAATCAGCAGAAATTAAAA
>Ga0066867_10001090_pt1 | contig 13477 bp, 6 predicted proteins | sample ETN01SmetaG_4_FD_65606 | JGI IMG/M metagenome (GOLD analysis project Ga0066867, IMG submission 65606) | Marine microbial and viral communities from oxygen minimum zone, Eastern Pacific Ocean - ETNP2014F12-01SV261 | ecosystem: Environmental > Aquatic > Marine > Oceanic ... | reverse complement strand
GCAGGCATTTGGAGTTGCAGTGCGTGATAACGGGTCTGTCTATATTGGCGGTTATTTTATGAATAATCATCATTACATTATCCCTTGTTTTTGGAAAGATGGAAATAACCGGACTAGCCTTCCGGTTCCCGATGGTGGTGATGGCGAAGTCAATGATATTGCCATTATGGATGGCACTATGAGGTATTACGCAGGCTATACACTTCGTCCGGATTATTTTGCAGGGTATGTACCAACAGCTGGGTATTGGCGCCATACTACAAGGACCGACCTATTTTTGGGCGGTTCAAGTATGGATATTTATGGTTCAAAGGGATGGGGAATTACCATATATGGTGATGATGTCTATGTTGCAGGCTCTACTGACTGGTATGAATTTTGGGGTCAGGAAGAGACCACTGGTGGAACATTTCCACAGTATTGGAAAAATAAAAATATTCGTGATCTAGAAGGAGGCCCCTTGACTGATTTTGGAACAGGTGAAGCTTATGATATTCGTGTGGCAAACAACAATAAAATTGTTGTAGGTGTAGCAACCCGGGATACCAGCTATAATTATAGTTACCTGAGTGCCTGCTATTGGCTTAATGGTGATCTGCATTACCTTGTGAATGAGTATGACGTTCCTGCAGGATTGGAAAACTGGTATGAGGGAGAAGCAAAGGGTGTTTTTGTCGTTGAAAATTAACCGGTAATGATGGGTAGACCTGACTGTGATTGGATATATATCACTCTTATTGTTTATTGGGTTGGCTTTTTGGAGTTGTGGTGAACAAGAACCAGAGCAAAGCGATATTAATGAAGGAGGATACATAACAATCGAATTGCCTGATTGTCCGCCTCTTGAAGATATTAATGAAGAGAATCTTTGTACAGCAGATGATGGTACAGATGGAGTAAAAATATTAGGGGAATGTTATTCAATTGAAAATACTACAGAAATTACCTTTGGAGACGCTTTTGCAAGTAAACCATCAGGCCCTCTCCCAAAGGAGATTGCACTTCTAACCAACTTAATCATTTTTAATGGTAGTAACTATTGGGGGGGTACTACAGATTCAAAATTTACAGGCGAAATACCGACTGAGATTTGCAATCTTACTAATCTGATTAATTTAAATTTATCATATAATGCACTTACAGGATCAATTCCTCCAGAAATTGGTCATCTAACTAAGCTTCATAAACTCTCTTTTGGCAGAAATGAACTCACCGGGGAAATACCATCTACAGTTGGTAATCTAGTTGAATTAAGAAATCTCAGTTCGAGCAATAATAATCACAGCGGTAGAATCCCTCAAGAGATAGGAAATTTGACCAAATTACACACCTTAAATTTTTCTTATAATGAACTCACAGGCCCAATACCATCTAATATAGGGAATCTGGAAAATTTAGGGTTATGGGATCCGGAATATTATAACGTTGATTTTGACACTGAAATTTGGATCGCTTTTAATCTTTCCCATAATAATCTTACGGGACCCCTGCCTGCTTCAATAGGTGATCTGGATGAACTTGGATATGTGGATTTTTCCTATAATCAAATTGATGGACCAATACCTCCGGAAATGGGAGATATGGAATTTTTAGTTGAAATGAATCTGCTCAATAATCAACTTAATGGGGAAATTCCGCCTGAGCTTGGCAACCTAAGTAGCTTAGCAAAGCTCTGGTTAGCAGATAACAATCTTAGAGGAGTCATTCCAGAGGAATTATGTAACGTTGATGTTTGCCGGACACAGACATACGAATGCAATAGTACTGCCAATGTTTTTTCACGCAATAATTTTTGTCCTCCTTACCCTCAGTGCTTTGTAGAATTCGAAACTATAGGGTGGACAATAGACATAGTTAATTATCAAAATTGTAATCCCTATCCGGATTGTGCTGACGGATATACGGCTATAAATGATCCACCACCAATAAATGGTGGGGATATATACGATGGATGGTGTTTTTATCAATCTGATTTGGATGTTCTTCAAGATTTTATTGATGTAAACGAGAGTTTGAGCGGAGAACCATTAGAAATCGGTATACAGCGATGGTATGGTGGTGAATATGGCAATGGGAGATTAAATGGTTTGGATTTTTCCAATGAGGGTAATGAAATCTCTATTATCCCAGAAAGCATAGGAAATTTAGAAGAATTAGAGTTTGTGGATTTTTCCAATACCCAAATCACTACTATTCCAGCAATTTTAGGTGATTTAAGTGAATTAAGCAAAATTTGGTGGGAGAATGGTCAACTCACAGGGTACATTCCACCAGAGCTGGGTAACCGGACCAATCTGACTGGTTTGAAATTAAATGATAATCAACTCACAGGTTCTATCCCTGCTGAGTTAGGTAGTACCAATTTGCATTATTTATATTTGAATCGAAATCAACTCACAGGAGAAGTGCCACTGGAAATATGGAATTTGGAGGCTTTTTACGAGAGTGGGGATCCCTATGAAGATGGGGGGCTATCCTTGAGAACAATTAACCTTAGACATAACCAACTCACAGGTGTGATACCGGAGAGTATTTGCGATTTGAATTTGAGATGGAATCACTACAACTTTGTAGATATTCGCAATAATAAATTTTGCCCGCCATATCCTTCTTGTCTTACCGGTAGAATGGGAAGTCAAAATACGAGCGACTGTGATTAATAAAATAATATCGCTTCTGCTTGTTTTTGGGTTTTTATTTTGGAGCTGTGAAGAACAGCCGGACACTCCAAGCGCTAATGCAGCAGGTAATCAGAATATATTAAACTGCGGGCTGGATACACTATTTTCAAAGGAAGTCGGCGGTCCTGGCAATACGGGTTATGACCTGATCCGTCTGGATGATGACTGCAGTTATGTACTTGCAGGAAAAAAAACGAAAAGGCCCTGGCTGTTGAAAGTGGACGAATCAGGGAATGAAGTCTGGAGCAGAGTATTCGATGAGATTCCCCAGCCCCAGGGTGACTTTGGAGAGGGCTATCAGTTTGCTACCGCTGTTAACCAGACGTCGGATGGTGGTTTTATCCTTTGTTCATCAGTATATCCTACCCATCCCAGCTACGGAACAGGGTATGTTATAAAAGCTGATTCCGCCGGACAGACAGAATGGTTAACAGAACTGGATTATTCCAGGCCTCATCATGGTCAGGATATTATTCAGACACTGGAAGGGGATTATCTCTTAGTGGGATGGTGGTACGTAAACGCAGCGGAGACGAATCAAAAATCAGCCTTTATGGCCCGGATCGGTGAAGGGGGAAGTATTCAGTGGACACAACGCTATGGCGGGGACTGTGATGAGGACCAGTTCAATGCTGTGGTGCAGACCGATGACGGCGGTTTTATTACAGTAGGTGAATTCGAGCATGAAGGGGATGGGTTTAACTGTTCATTTTATGGGTATATGGACCTGTGGTTTGTCAAAACAGACAGCGAAGGGAATATGGTCCAGGAAGCAAAGTATGGCGGGCCCTATTGGGAAAGAGCCACGGATATTGTCCCCTTACCTGATGGCAACTATGCAGTTTCGGGCAGGAAGCGGCATACAAAGCAGCACCCCATCAATGCCTGGCTATTGAAGATGAGTTCTACTGGATCAATACTTTGGGAATGGGATGAGCCTGATTATAGTTCTGGGATATCCAGGGGTGATGAGCTCCGGACCCTATCACTAACAGATGATGGCCAGACCATTATCAGTATGGGTTTTAAATACGCTATGCCGATAGATAATATTGAACCAAAAGTATGGGCGTTCAATGCGAATTCCAGTACACTTTTATGGTCCAACAATTACGGCGGTGAGGCCAGCGACAATGAAGGAGCGGGGATCGTGAATGCCTTTGACGGCGGCTTTCTCTTTTTTGGTTATAATGATGGTGGACTGGCTAACATGAGCCACCATTTAAGATTGACCAAAACAGATTCAGAAGGCAACACAGTTCAGCAATAATTAAGAAATGCCCAATCGTCTTTCATCTTTAATAATTATTTTTGCATTGGTTTTGTGGTCTTGTGAAGATGAGACGGAGTCATTGACTGAGTCATTGGTTGAATGCCCGGTAAATGAAATATGCGGCTGCACCAATAATCTGGCCACAAACTATGATAATACGGCAACTGTAGATGACGGCAGCTGTGAATATATGGTTGGCGATTTTCAGGCTAAATGGCTGTACACCTACAACCTGGGCCCAGGCGGCGGACAAGCCCATTGTGTCCGCCAGACCAGCGATGGAGGTCTCATACTGTCCGGTTCAGAGCAGAATCAGGGAATGCTGTTAAAGACCAATGAAGATGGAATTCTTGAGTGGGGTCAGACTTATGAGATCGGTGATGGCGAAGTTTTAAAAAGTGTCAGTCAGTGTTCTGATGGCGGTTATATAGCCACAGGTTTCTTTACAGGTACTTTCCCTGATTTGGAATATCTCTGGGTAATAAAAACGGATGCAGCGGGGAATATGGAGTGGCAGGAGACCGTTGGGACCGCTGATAAGAATGACTGGGGTGAAGATGTAATAGAAACGCAGGATGGGGGTTTCGTTATTACCGGCACCCAGAATGATGACGGGTTCAATTCCAAGGCTTTTTTGCGAAAATATTCAAGCAGCGGCACTTTACTCTGGAATAAAACATACTCTGGCTCCGACTATAACGAAGGCATCTCATTGATTGAAGCATCGGATGGCAAAATTGTATTCGCGGGTTTATCCGGTACGGCCCATGGGGCCTATAAGCATTTCATGGTTAAGACCAGTGCCGATGGTGTCCAGAGTTGGAAAAAACGCTTTGGAGATAATACCCAGCAAACACTCAATGCTGTGTGTGAAGCTCCAGATGGTGGTTTTGTCGCAGGCGGATTTTGCCATAATTATAACTATAATTATATTGTAAAACGAAGCAGTTCCGGGAGTATGGAATGGGAACACTGTTACAATGGATCTGGAGAGCCGAGCTACAGCCATTATGGATATAATGACATTATTACTGCTGTGGATGGTGGATATTATTTGCTGGATAACCAATTTTATTTAACAAAAATAGACGAAAATGGTGAGATTGTTTGGACTGCAAGTCTAAGAAGAGTAAACAAGTCCATTATTCAATTGGATGATGGAGATCTGGTACTTGCTGGAAGTGGTTCGTCTATCTTTCTTTTGCGTATTGACCCTTCAGTAATCCAAGCTGGTCGGTGATTTGTTATTAATTTAAGAATTGGAAATAATTTTATTTAAACGAGTAGATGATTGTGAAATGGCCAATACATAATTCCCTAATCTTATTACCACTATTACTGATTGTCTCAATTGCAAATGGTGTAGATCTAATTGTGGATCAAAGCGCACTTTCGCAATATGGGACGGATAACTACCTTTTGTTTGATGGATTTGGTGACGGCCCCAGCCACAGTGTGACAGGTACCGATGAGGTCCATTTATGGAATGGAGAAGAAGAACCGCCTGACAATGCACCCACAGACTGGATCAATTATACCCAGGAAGCACTGGTCTATATGGACAAGTATGTGGCGGATGGCGCTACAGCCCATCATCGCGAAATCATGGGCAGTGGGCACCCGGATGTCGGCGGTAATAGCTCGCAAAGACCGCCATCATTATCGATTCATTATGGCAATCAGATTAGATATGGATTTGGAATCGGAGTAGGCAGTCAGGGAACACGTGAAATAGTTGAGGAAACGGAAATACAACAAGAGACATGGCAACATATAGCCGTTACGTTTGATGGTGAAAATTTAAAATTATATGTAAATGGTGAACTGGTGCAAAGTGACAATCACGCAGGAGAAACTCCAGTCGCAGTACCTGTAAAAATGCTGGGATCATCCTTCCGGGGGAAAATGGATGAGGTCCGAATGTGGAACGTGGCCAGGACTCAAGAACAGATTCAGGCAGCAATGAATGATACTCTGAATTTAGATGACAGAGAAGGGCTTGTATCCTATTTTACAATGGATCTCAATGAAGATTGGAAGTTAATTGATAAAAGCGGAACTGTTGATCCTATCGGGATTTTTCCTGGTGACGTACACGGTGACTATGATAATAATGAGATTTTACAAGAATATTATTCTGATGATTGTCCTAATGGACCCGATGGGAGTACCAATTGCCCATATCCCACCATCCGCAGTGCGATGGATGATGCACAGCCGGGGGACCGTATTTATATCAAGGGAGGGAGATATAATGAGCTTCTCAACAAATATCGGTTTAATGGTTTTGATTGGCCTACTGGCTCCGTACCGGCTCCAACAATTACTTTTGAAGGGTATCCCGGTGAAGATGTGATAATCGATGGTACTGTACCCATTAATGCAGAGTGGGAATATCATGTAAATGGTATATGGAAAGCGGTTCTGGATATGGATGACGTTTCAAAACAGATCCTGAGGCCGGTTGATACCCTCTACAGTGTGTTTGTGGATGACAGGTATATGATACCGGCTCTCCCCTTTAATATAAAAAATCCTACCGATCCCACCACCGGGAATCCAAGGAACCCTGAACCGAATACTGTCTGGGAAAATATTGGGAAGAATCCTTTCTTATATAGCCCCGATAGTGCCGATGCATGGCCGTATTTAGATTCCCCGGCCTATCCTAATGGTATTGATTATTATTTACCGGGGGAATATGCAAACTTAGATACAGTGGAAGAGTGGTCATTTGATGCCAGCACGAGCACTTTATATATCTACCCCGGTGAAAATTTCAACTTTTCATCCCCAAATGTCCGGGTAAGGGTGAGGGTAATAAATATGAATTTTTTAGACTCGGATAATCTTGAATTCAGAAATATACATTTTTTTGCCGGCGCACAAATTTTCAGTAATTGCAATTATAGGACTATGGAAGATTGCAGGTTTTCATTCGGTGCGTTCTTTGGCGGAGAATCCAGTTTAAACACTGGAAACAGTAATGGTTTTAGTGATCATATGATTATCAGAAATTGTATCTTCGAATATAGCAATGGTCGATCTCCCTTTTGGGGTGTTGGACATCAATCTACAGTAGAAAATGTTTTAGTCAGGTATAATGATTGGTTTCATGGTTCAGCAAACTATATTGGCGGAGATCATGCAGGGCCAGCATATTATCGTTATCTCACTGTGGAAAATAGTACCAATGCGGGTTTATGGCCTGGCAGAGGTTCACTAGTGGAATATAGCCGTTTTGAAAATTTATACGATGGTGTTGATGGAAGCGGCATCCAAAGAAATGGAGCAACTGTTGAATATGGCACGACACGTTACTCATGGATCATAAATATGCCAGGTCTCAATGGTATGCGGTTTAATAGTGCCTGCGGCGGCACTGAAGGGGATGTTCATCATGTTGTTGCCATAGGTGCCAGTCGCGGTATGAAACTGAAAGGTGATTACCATGAAGTGTACCATGTTACCACATACGATAATAGAAGGAACGATATCTCTCTTGGATGGGGTAAGTATTGTGGTCCGGATAGGGCTGGGGCTACTGAACCTGGTAATGTTAACTCAAGAATTCTTAATAGTATAGCAGAAAGTTCTTTGGATTGCACATCACTTGATTGTGTCCCTTCAGCAGGTTTAACCGAAGGAGATTCACTTATTGATGATGCTACAAAGTATGAAGCATTTGCAGCTTCTGGCATTTGGTATGGGCGGTTTTTGAGACGCTGTGTAGATAATTGGTGTTCTTATTTTCCGTCACCACAGATTGAACTGGCAGACCCCTGGTATGGCTGGCATGCTGAATCTGAAGAAACTCTTATAGAGCAGTTTGGTGAAGTTCCGTGGGATGACCAAAGACAGAGTTATGATTTTCGCCCCAGGAAAGGATCTAATTTGATTGATGCTGGTGTGATAGTTCCAGGTATCAATGATGGTTTGGATAGTCGTGACAATGCCCCAAGTCATGGCCTTTGGCTGGATGATCGGCCGGATCAACCATGGCTGGGTGTATACAATCCAGTCGGCGCGGATTTTAATCACCCGCCTACGTATCCTGGACAGAACCGCAGGTTTGTAGGAGCTGCACCCGATATTGGTGCCTACGAATATGGTGATTCCGTCTACTGGATCCCGGGATACAGGTATCCTTATCCCAGTGTTCCCATACCCAATGATAATGCGGTAGATATTCCGATAGATTACAGTGTGGTCTGGAATTACCCCTATAAAAAGGATTATACCGGTACAATGGCGACAGTTAGTTTAAGCGGCCCTGGCGTAAATAGAACTGAGACTTTTCAATATCCAAATAATGTCCTTTTTCAAACGTTTCAACCGGGCGGGACCTACACCTGGTCCGTTACAGTGGATGGTATCAGTGGGGGCAACTGGACATTCACGGTCACTGATAAAATGTATCCCACGAATGATCGATCAATAGATACAGTAGCCGTAGATAGTGCCATTATACCATTTATTCATATTGATGAATGGCATGGGGAAACCGTTTTGAAAGTGAAGAATAATAATATGGCCTTTTTACGTTTTGATATTCCAACGTCTCTTAATTACAGTTGCACCATTCATTTAAATTTAGTCCCTGAAAATGTTTCACTGGCTGAAGGTGGCGGTATTATTCTTTACACATTTGATTCGGACTGGGGTGAAAGGTTGACTGATGAAAATAACATAGGCATTATTGATCATAGTTTATTAACACCGTTAGATACGCTGTATACCCTTGAGCCGGGAACCCCGGTATCTTTTGTTTTAACTGACAATATTAACTTCGCTTGTAGCAATCACTCTTTTGCTTTGGGCGTTTTGGATTCTACAGATAACGTATCATTTTACAGTAAAGAAAAAGAATATGAGCAGAGGGATAATAACTATGCCCCCAGAATGAATGTTTGGCCCAACATCTCTTTTCAGGAATGCATTTATACTGTTCTACCATCAGTTTACCCTGGTGATACGGACAACAATGGAGTTGTGAATGAATATGATATTCTACCTTTAGTCACTTATTTTTACCAAACCGGTCCACAACGTTGTACGGCTGGTTATGGCTGGTTACCATCGCCTTTTGACTTTCTGTGGGTATCGAATTCTGCTGCCACATATGCCGATGCCAACGGGGACGGTATTATTGATGAAAGTGATTTATTCGGGATTGCGCTTAACTGGGGCAAGAGCCATGGGGACGGTTCGGACAATTTTGTAATTGATCCAGGTGACAGTACATTAGTTACCCTGTATAAACCTGCACTTGAACAATTATACCAGGCATTAGGCGTAGATGGTGAGCCGGCACGTAAGATGAGATCACTTTTGGAAAGAATATTAGGCATAGCAAACATACCTGATAAATTCTCTCTGTATCAGAACTATCCCAACCCTTTCAACCCCATCACCACAATCAGGTACGATCTTCCAGAACAAAGTCACGTAAATATTATCATTTATGATATGCTGGGCAGAGAAGTAACTCAGTTTGTCAACGCCACCCAGGAAGCCGGCTATAGGTCAGTACAATGGAATTCTACCAATAGTTTTGGCAAGCCCGTAAGTGCGGGAGTCTACATCTACCGCATACAGGCTGGGAAATTCATGCAGGCCAGAAAGATGGTGCTGTTGAAATGATAAAATTCAAGGAAGAAATGGAAGGATGTTAAAGAAAAATAAAATATTCATTTTGTTCTTTGGTCTAATATTAACCAGCTGTGGGCTTTTTGATAAAGATGATGAATCAATCGATGGCCCTATCGCCGCATTCGAAGCTGAACCCGCAGAAGGTTATGTTCCGTTGACAGTGACATTTACTAATAATTCCGATCCTGGTACAGGCAGTACTGTTGAGTACTTGTGGGATTTCGGTGATGGTGGTACAACACCATCTGAGAATCCAGGTTATACTTTCACTGATATCGGGGTTTTTCCCGTTACTTTAACAGTTACAACAACTCATGGCAGCGATATTTCTGACCCGCGAGTGATTACGGTAAATCCTGAGGTAAATCAACCAGTCTTGTTATTGTCATCTAGTTCTTCATCAATAGCAGCTGGCGGATCAACATCAATATCACTGGATATAACCGATTTGGTAACTTCCGTTTTTGGTGTCGAAATGCAGATAGACTACAATACAAGTATTGTTGAGGTAGACGCTTCAAGTTTTGAACAGGGAGCTTATTTTGGGGCTAATGCAATTTCACTGTTTCAAATAGTGGAAGATAAAGTACATCTTTCGATCAGTGCAATTCATGGTGATGCCATGGTAAATGGCACTGGTCGATTGGGTGAGTTTTCAGTAACCGGACTTTCTTCAGGAACATGTACATTTACAATTGTACCTGAAGAGCTTCATTTTATAGATGACAATGGCAATGAGGTACATTTTACGGATTATTTGGAAGTTAGAGATTTAACGATTACTGTCCCATAATCCAATGAAATGAGACCAATTTATATTTAGATACCAGATACAGGCTAGTGAATACATTAGCACTAAGAAGATGGTACTGCTGAAATAGATTTACCCTTTTCACAACATCAATCCCCGGTCACCCGGGGTTTTTTGTTTTTAGGAGGAGTGGTAATGAAGTATGCATGATTATAGTTATATGATGCTATATTTGAATAGAGAAGATAGGATATCCTGCATAACTTATTTTAAGTCAAAAAATGGTACTTGCTACATTACACTCTTTTTATAATGGGTTTTTAAGAATGAAAATTGGAATCATTGTATCTGTGGTTCTTATATCGGTCGGTAATAGTGATTGCAATGATGGGCAAGTAGAACTGTGGGGTGAGTGTTATTCAATAAATATTACAAATTTGAGTATAATCAACAGCGGACTATCTGGAGAAATTCCTCCTGAGATTGGGACTCTGACAGATCTAGAGGTGATTAAACTAAAATACAATGAGCTCACTGGCCCCATACCTCCCGAGATTGGGAACCTTACAAATTTAGTTAAATTAGAACTGGATTTTAATAATCTGTCTGGGCCCCTTCCTGCCGAACTTTGGACACTTGACAGTCTTACTCAATTAAGATTACAGAAAAATCAATTTACGGGTTCGATACCACCCGAGATCGGGAATCTCACACAACTGACGCATTTGTATTTATATGGGAATCAATTTACGGGTTCAATTCCAGCTGAGATCGGAAATTTGATTAATTTAGAGAAACTACACTTAAATAATAATCAATTTACAGGACTTATACCGGAGACTATATGTAATATAAATATGGCATTCTATAATCCTTACAGGTTTGATATTTCTGGTAATCAGCTTTTACCTCCTTATCCTGACTGTATTTCTTATTTTGTTGGCTATCAATATTCTGAAGATTGTGAGAGCAATTATCTATTTGATGGAATTTGCACAGAACAATCTGATTTGGACGTATTGCAGACATTTATTGATAACAGTTCAGAAACTATCAACATGGAAATGGATGATAACATTAATGGTATTATTGAGCCCATCGAGTTGGGTACGCAGCACTGGTGGAATGGCAGGCTGACTGAGTTAAACTGCAATTATGATCTGGTAAATGAATTTACATTAAGTGACCTGGGTTTATCGGGAGAGATTCCTCAAGAGATAGGTACTTTAGACAGCCTTGAAATATTATGGTTAGAAGATAACCAGCTGACAGGACCTATCCCAGCTGGAATAGGTAATCTGGAGCATTTGAAATATTTGATCTTGCACCATAACCAAATCTCTGGTTCCATCCCTCCGGAGATAGGCAATCTGGCCAATTTACAAATATTGAAATTGGATAATAATGAGCTATCGGGATATATACCGGAAAGTATCTGTGATCTCACTCTTCAGTTTCATGGTTCGAACAATCTATTTGGGGAGGATTTTGCAATTTACAACAATCAGCTCTGTGCCCCATACCCGGATTGTGTCGATGCTTATGTTGGTATACAAAATACAAGTAATTGTGATCTAGCTTCAGATACTTTTAATCCTATCCCATTAGACTATAGTTTATATGATCCCTATCCAAACCCATTTAATGCACAAACAACAATACAAATTACTTTGCCAATAAAGGATGTTATGATTGTTAAAGTATATGACGTCAACGGTAGTGAGTTAAAAACACTCGTCCATAGTATTTTTGATAGCGGAACGCATACGATTAAATGGGATGCCGGGGATTTACCTTCAGGTATTTATTTTATTAGAATGCAAACCAGACATTTTTCGGGTACAAAAAAGGTTAGCCTAATTAAGTAATGGTAAAAATGATCATAAGAATATTTATTGTCCTTTGTACTATTGTTAGTGCTCGTGACTTGTATGTTTCAAAAAGTGCACTAGAACAATATGAAACGGATGATTATCTCTTGTTTGATTTTTTCAGCGATACCCTTGAAGCATTCCATAGTACAAGTGATCCTATTGCTATTGATGTCATTGATTTAGGGAAAGACGGACCTAAAGTAGGCGAACAGTTCACGTTGGAAGTAAGAATCTACCAAGACGGAAGACATACCCCTCCATGGGGGCATATTATGGGCTATCAACCTGTAGATAAAGAAGGATTAGACGCAGATCATGAATCACCATTCATTTGGGTGTATGAGGGTGTCAATATAAAATATGGATTTGGGTCTGGTGACCAGAGACACTACTCAATTGTGGACAGCGTAATTTTGAATAGAAAAACATGGTACCATATAGCGACTACTTTTGATGGTACAAATTACAGGTTATTTGTTAATGGAGAAGAAGTTCATAATACTACAAACTTTGCCGGTAAAACACCTTATCCCACACCAGTAAGATTTATTGGAGGAGCGCATATTGGTCACCAACGAGGTAGGTTTTTTGGTAAGATTGATGAGGTCCGGATGTGGAGTGTTGCCAAAACTCAGGTAGAAATCCAGGAAAAAATGAATGACCAATTAACGGGTAATGAGTCTGACCTAGTGGCCTATTATCCAATGGATATAGATAATCAGTATGTGCTTGATCGAAGTGGTAATAATTATCATGGAATAATGATTGGTCCAGTGGTAAAGTCACGATATTTTTCCGATGAATGTCCCAAACCTGATGGTACTATGGATTGTCCCTATCCAACCATCGCAAGTGCTCTGGAAGATGTACGGGCATGGGATCGTATTATTATACGTGAAGGTCGCTATACCGAGTTTATTATGAAAGATGGGATCAATATTGAAGGGACTGATTATACCTGGTCCCAACTAGATCCTGATTTTGGTGGTCCTCCGACAAACACAATTACTATTGAACCTTATCCTAATGAAACAGTGGTTATTGATGGGACTGTATCTATAGATGTTAATTGGGAACCATATTATCATAATGGTCATGGTTTTTTTCGGGCAATCCTTGATTCTGCTGCTATTGCTGATGAGATCCAGAGACCTTTTAGGGATGTTTATGGGGTGTGGATTAATGACAGGTATCAAATACCTGCAGTTTCCCCGAATATTAAAAATCCAACAGACCCTTCCTATGG
>Ga0066867_10001072_pt1 | contig 13541 bp, 10 predicted proteins | sample ETN01SmetaG_4_FD_65606 | JGI IMG/M metagenome (GOLD analysis project Ga0066867, IMG submission 65606) | Marine microbial and viral communities from oxygen minimum zone, Eastern Pacific Ocean - ETNP2014F12-01SV261 | ecosystem: Environmental > Aquatic > Marine > Oceanic ... | reverse complement strand
GGTCTGGTCCTCGCAATATATCTACAGCAATGATGAGATCATGGGGAAGTAGGTCAGATACATTTGTTATTGATGAGCCATATTATGCTTATTATTTGAGTCAAAATGATTTAGAACATCCGGGAAGAGATGAGGTGATTAGTGAAGGAGAATTAGATAGTGACAAGGTTTCTCAGGGGTTAGTAAATGACACTAAAGACAGTTGTTCAATATACTATCAAAAACACATAACGCATCACCTTTTAGATTCCATAGATAGAGAATGGATGAAATCAGTAATTAATTGTTTTTTGATAAGAGACCCTAAGGATATGATAATTTCATACAGTAAAGTTCATCCAAATTTAAATATGCATTTATTGGGTTTAGAAGAACAAAATGAAATATTTGAATATGTAAAAAATATTACTGGTGAAATACCTCCTATTGTTGATGCAAAGGATGTATTATTGAATCCCAGAAATATTTTGAGTAAATTATGTGGAAATATAGGTATTACTTTCTCAGAAGAAATGTTAAGTTGGTCTCGAGGTCCAAGAGATACAGACGGTAATTGGGGTAAATATTGGTACAAAAATGTTATGAATTCTACGGGTTTTAATGAGTATAAATCTAAGAAAGAAGACGTTCCCAAAGAGTATGAGCAACTTTACCAAAAGTGTTATATATTATATAAAAAGTTACATCGTTTGAGGTTAAAATAGATGTCAAGTATAACTCCTAAACCATACTATTTCCTTGGTTTGGCTATTCCTTTGTCAGTAATTATTGGAAATTACTATGGTGGTTTTTATGTTGGTACATCTACATTTCTTGGGTTAGTTGTTTTTCCGTTACTTGATTTGATTTGGGGTGAGGGCGAAGACAGTAATCCAGAAGGTGCTTCACCTGTTTTTTTTGATACCATTTTGTACATGCATGTTATCTTGCAATTTTTTGCTGTTGGTTCTTTCATAAATTTTGTATTAACAAATCCTGAATCTCATTATCTTGTTTTATCCATTTTATCAACGGGGTTAAGTACTGGAATTTCAGGAATAGTAGTAGCTCATGAGTTAATCCATCGCAAAGGCTTTCCAAAATATTGCGGCTATCTTCTACTTTGGACTGCCTCATATTTACATTTTGAGTGCGAACATGTAAGAGGTCATCACAAGTATGTGGGCACCGATCTAGATCCGGCATCAGCCAAAGCAGAGCATGGTTTACAGTATTTCGTTTTAACTACAATACCAAAACAATTTGTAGATTCATGGAAGATCGAAATGAACCGGAGCAATTCCTTATTTATTCATCATGCAAGTTTATTTCTTTTGATTGAGATTTCGACTCTAGCTGCATTGTACTACTTGCTTGGAATTAATGTTTTATGGGCCTTTTTAGGACAATGTGCAGTTGCAATCTACCTTCTGGAATACGTCAATTATATTCGTCATTGGGGTTTAAGGCGTGAAGTCGGTGACAAGGTAACTGCACAAATTAGTTGGCAGTCAAATGCCAGACTCAGTCGTTATGTTTTAGTTGAATTAACTAGGCATTGTGATCACCATCTTTTTGCTAACAGACCTTATCAGTCGTTAAAATCCTATGAAGGGGCTCCGACTTTGCCAAGTGGCTATTTTGCTTGTTTCTATCTTGCTCAAATTCCGATAATTTGGAGGAAGGTAATGAGTAAAAGATTGCCGTCTAAATCTGATTAGTTAATTTATATCGGCTACTATATCATACTTCATGGGTAAAGAAATTAGTTTAACAAATGTTAATAATTATCTGACAAAATTTAAATCTAATAATCAAGCAAGAATATCAATGAATGCAGCTACTCGAACAGATGTTCGCAAGTTGGCAATGAATTGGGAAGCTTTTAGAGAAATAGATCATACTTTTTCAAACAAAGTAAGTGGTGAAATGAAAGCTACAAGTCAAATGCGCAGTGGAAGATGCTGGGGTTTTGCAGGTCTTAATTTGTTAAGAATTTATCTTGGTAGAAAATATAAACTCAAAAACTTTGAATTTTCACAAAATTACTTTATGTTTTATGATAAACTTGAAAAGGCTAACTATTTTTTAGAAAATATTATTGAAACCGCTGATAAGAATACGGGCGATAGATTAGTCATGCATCTTCTCGATAGCCCAATACAAGATGGAGGGCAGTGGGATATGTTCGTTAATCTTTTGATGAAATATGGAACAGTACCTAAGAAAGTGATGGCTGAAAGTTACCACAGTAGCCATTCAGCACAAATGAATAAATTAATTACACGTAAATTAAGAGAATGTGCAAAAGAGCTAAGGGCTGCAGTTAGTAGTGGTTCATCCAAGGCCGTAATTAGTAGGATGAAGGATGATATGCTTTCTACAATCTATCAAATGTTATGTATAAGTTTAGGAACTCCTCCAGAAAAATTTGATTGGTCAATCCGTGATAAAAAGGATAAATTCAAGAGATTTACGGACATGACTCCACAATCTTTTTTCAAGAAACATGTAAATATTAATCTAAATGATTTTGTTTGTTTGATTAATGATCCACGTAGTTTTGCAGAATATAATAAAACATATACAGTTGAATATTTAGGGAATGTTTCCGGTGGTAACATAATTCGTTATTTAAATTTAAAAACTGAAGAATTGAAAAAATACACAATAAAATCAATAAAGGCTGATGATCCGGTATGGTTTGGTTGTGATGTTGGTAAGTTTTTCACTAGAGAACATGGAGTAATGGACACAAATTTGTTTGAATTTGATAAATTCTTTGATACTAATTTTAGTATGAATAAAGCCGAAAGGCTAGATTATGGAGATAGTGTCATGACTCACGCTATGTTATTCACAGGTGTCGATCTTAAAGATAAATTACCTGTAAAATGGCGAGTTGAGAATAGTTGGGGGGCCGATCATGGAGAGAAAGGATTTGATATCATGACAGATCCCTGGTTTGATCAATTTATGTATGAGGTTGTTGTTCATAAGAAACATTTAACTAAAAAACTTATATCACAATATAATGCTAAACCTATTGGGCTTCCACCTTGGGATCCCATGGGTTCTTTAGCAAGATAATTTTAATTTTGAAATAGGCGGAATGGTATATTTTGAAGAGATATCTTTATAGACTCAGTTCTATCAAACTAACTATCCATGAGCTATGTCAAAGAAGCTTTTGATAGAGTAAAACTTAGGGACCCTGATCAGCCTGAGTTTCATCAGGCAGTTTGGGAAGTTCTCGAAACTCTGGAACCGGTATTCCAGAAGCATAAAAAATATCAAGATGCACGTATTTTAGAGAGATTGACAGAACCAGAACGTGTGATCTCATTTAGAGTTCCATGGGTAGATGATAATGGAGAAGTTCAGGTTAACAGAGGGATGCGTGTAGAGTTCAATAGCGCAATTGGCCCTTACAAAGGAGGATTACGTTTTCATCCTAGTGTGAATCTAGGAATTATTAAATTTCTTGGTTTTGAGCAGATTCTAAAAAATGCTTTGACTACAAGGCCTATTGGTGGAGGAAAAGGAGGTAGTGATTTTGATCCTAAGGGTAAGTCAGACTTAGAAGTAATGAGATTTTGTCAGTCTTTTATGACTGAATTATTTAGACATATTGGAGCTAATATTGATGTTCCAGCAGGAGATATAGGTGTTGGAGGTCGTGAGATCGGTTTTTTGTTTGGGCAGTACAAACGTTTAACTCGTAAATGGGAAGGTGTTCTAACTGGCAAAGGCCATGGTTGGGGAGGTTCGTTAATCAGACCTGAAGCTACGGGATATGGACAAGTTTACTTCTTGAGAGAGATGCTTGCATCCAAAGGAGATAGTATAGAAGGTAAGAAATGTGCAATATCTGGTAGTGGTAATGTCGCCCAGTTTTGTGCTAAAAAAGTTTTGAGTTATGGTGGTAAAGTTATCACAATGTCAGATTCTAGCGGTTATATTTTTGATAAAGATGGAATTGATGAAGATAAGTTAGCTTGGATAATGGATTTGAAAAATAATAGGCGAGGCAGAATCAAGGAGTATGCATCAGAGTATTCAGGTGCAAAATATTATGAAGGAAAGAGACCATGGGGTGAAGTTTGTGATATTGCATTACCTAGTGCAACTCAAAATGAAATTGAGGGAAAAGGTGCTAAGAATTTAGTTAAGAATGGTTGTTTGGCGATAAGTGAAGGTGCAAATATGCCTACTTCACCAGCAGCATATGAAATACTAAGTAAAGCTGGAATATTATTTGGGCCAGCTAAGGCAGCTAATGCTGGTGGAGTAGCAGTATCGGCATTAGAGATGTCACAGAATGCAGCATTTGATGAATGGACTAGTGAAAAAGTTGATTCAAAATTGGATCAAATTATGACTGGAATCCATAAGCAATGTGCTGATGCAGCACTAGAGTATGGTCAAAAGGGTAATTTAGTTGTTGGAGCAAATATTGCTGGTTTCCTGAAAGTAGCAGATGCTATGCTTGATCAGGGCGTTGTGTGAAACAGAAGGCTACACTCGCTTTATTTTTAGTAACAATAATATGGGGTTGGACTTTTATCTGGCTCAAAAATGCCTTAAATGTAGCTGTGTCCTATTCTTCTGAAGAACAGATTAACACAGTTGCTACTTTATTTGTAACAATAAGATTTGGTTTTGCAGTCATTTTATTTTTTATTTTTACACCTAAAGTAGTGGGTGAATTGGGGGATGAACGTGTATGGAAAGATGGATTTCTTTTGTCTCTTTTTATTGTAGGTGGTTTTGTCTTTCAAATGATAGGTTTAGAAGGTATTTCACCTGCTGTTTCTGCATTTTTGACTAGTCTTTATGTTATATTTACAGCATTAATTTTGGCATGGTTTTCAGGAAAATTACAAAATCGGAATTTACTATTCGGTGTGTTTTTAGCAACAATTGGTGCAGGTTATATTCAAGGACCTCCACAATTGCATTATGATATTGCAGAATGGTTGACTATACTTTGTGCTTTGATGTTTGCTGGACATATAATTTTTACAGATATCTCAACAAAACGTGTGTCTCCTCTTGGATTGTCTTTTACTTCAATTGTAATTTCTACGATAATGTGTTTGTTATTACTTAATATCTTTTTATTCGTAGAAATAGGAGAAGTTGATATCGTTGGATTGTTAATGGATACAGGTTTTCTAGTTCCGTTGTTATTATCTTCTGTATTTGGTACTTTTGCAGCATTAGTATTAGTTAACACATATCAAAAATATATAGACCCTGTAAGAGCAGCTATATTGTATGCTTTAGAGCCAGTTTGGGCTACTTTATTTTCGATATATCTTGACATGACCGAATTCACATCTTGGTTAATTCTAGGTGGTAGTCTATTGATAATAGGTAATTTAATTGCTGAGTTAGGCAATCAGAGGGTTTCAGAGTAGCGTTTTGAAACTTCAGCCCAATTGACAACATTAAAAAATGCAGTAATGTAGTCAGCTCTAAGATTTTGATAATTTAGATAGTATGCATGTTCCCAAACATCAATTCCTAAAATAGGAGTTTTTCCGCACCCACCATATTTACTTCCCATTAGTGGATTATCTTGATTTGCTGTAGAACATATAATCAATTTCCCATTATCAGAGCATAACCATGCCCACCCAGAACCGAAGCGCGTCATTCCAGAGTTCTGGAATTTTGCCTTGAAATCGTCTAAGGATCCAAATGCATCTAGTAAGGCAGTATTTAGATCTGAACTCATTTCGCCATTAACTGGCCCCATAACTTCCCAGAATAATGAGTGATTGAAATGTCCACCTCCATGGTTTCTGACGGCGCCTCTTTGATCTTCAGGTACAGAATCTAAATTTGTAATTAATTCTTTTACAGATTTTCCTTTTATTCCTGCAGCATCTACAGCACCATTTAACATGTTAACATATGCTGCATGATGTTTGTCATGATGTATTCGCATAGTTTCTTCATCTATGTATGGTTCAAGTGCGCTATATTCGTAAGGTAAATCTGGTACTTCAAATGACATAGTTTCTCTTATAAGACAGATAATAATAAAGTTCTCTATTATTTTATTTATTCAATATCTTCTTTCATAATTAGCCTAGTTGGATATGCTAATCTGACATCCTGTTCTTCAAATTGTTTTAAAATTTCTTTTACAAAATAAGACTTTGTACTTCTCATTAGTGGTGCATTAGGAACATAATATCTAATCTCCATAATAACTTCCTGATCTCCAAAATCTCTTAATACAATTTGAGGTGGTTTTGGTTTATCCTGACAAATGTCATCATGACTTTTAGCAATATTTCCGACAATTTCTTCTCCCTTAGATACATTTTCCCAGGTAGGTACTAATCCTAATCTAATTCTTACTCTCAGATTTCGATCATCCTTGTGGTTAAAATTAGCTATAGTATCTTTTGTTAGATTCTTGTTTGGAATAGTTAATAGTACTCCATCTGTAGATCTTACTCTTGTAGTTCTAAGACCGACTTCAATAACGTCTCCCCAGCTTGAATATAGGCTTCCTATTTTTTTAGGTAATAATATTCGGTCACCCTCTCTAAATGGTCTATCTACCATAAGGAAAACACCAGCAATAATGTTCTCAATTGTGTCTTGGGCTGCAAAAGCCATGGCTAATCCTACAATACCAAGAGCGGCCACAATTCCGGCTACATTTATTCCCAATTCATTTGCAGCAGTTAGAAGGATAACTATCCAAAGAGACACACTAACTACTCTGTAAAGAAAATTTTCAATCCCTTCATCGATGTAATCATATTTTTCAAATAACTGTTTTACATATTTTAGAACTAGTCTTATCAGTGGAATACCAATAAGGATAGTCAATAAAGCAGCAACAGGACCAAAATTTGTTATTTCTGTTGCGCATGTAACAGTTAATTCTAAATCGTTTGGCAGATTTGTAAGACAGCTCATAGTGTTTGGCTGTTGTAGTTGTATAAAAGATTTATTGTTTAAGATGGTCTTTAAATTATACGGCTGTTAAAGGTAGATAGCTATGGATATTTCTAAGTACAGAAAAGATTTTCCAATTTTGAATTCAGAGAAACCACCTGTTTATTTAGATAGTGCTTGTATGACATTAAGACCAAAAGCTGTTATTGATGCTGTAACTGATTATTATACCAATTATCCTGCTTGTGGAGGTCGTTCAGTACATAAGTTAAGTTGGCAAGTAACAGAGAATTTTGAAATGGCTCGTGATAGTATTCGTAGATTTATGGGGGCTGAAAACCAGTCTGAGATTATATTTACTAAAAATGCAACTGAAAGTATGAACATAGTGGCTAATGGCCTTAATCTGAGTCAAGGAGATCAAGTTTTAACGTCTGATAAAGAGCACAACGCGAATGTTGTGCCTTGGCATCACCTAGCTAAGTACAAAGGGATAAAGTATGACGTATTACCAGCCAAGAATAATTATTTTTTTGATATTGAAGCTTTGAAAGAGAGTCTAAGTAGTAAAACAAAATTATTCAGTTTTGTTCATACTTCAAATTTAGATGGTCATTCAAATCCAGCTAAAGAAATAATTGAAATTTGCCATGATAGCGGTGTAAAGGTAATGATGGATACTGCTCAATCAGCCCCTCATAAGGAAATTGATGTTGTAGATTTAGATGTAGATTTTGCAGCAGTAAGTGCACATAAATTTTGTGGACCTAGCGGAATGGGGGCCTTGTATGGTAAGCTTGATGAATTAGAAAATTTAATTCCAACATATGTTGGAGGCTCAACAGTTGTTAATTCGACTTATAAAGATTATAAATTATTGCCACCACCATCTTGTTTTGAAGCTGGATTACAGAATTATGCTGGAGCTATTGGCTCTGGTGCAGCAGCAGAATATATTATGAATATAGGAAGAGATAATATTCAGGCTCATGAGAATAAGTTGAATAGACTCATGACTAAAGAATTAGAAAATGTGGAATCTTTGAATATTGTTGGCCCATCTGATGTCAACCAAAGAGGAGGTATCTTTTCATTCAATCTAGACGGATGGGATCCTACAGAAGTAGCCATGCATTTAGATGAAGAATATAATATTGCAATACGTAGTGGTATGCATTGTGTTCATTCTTGGTTTAATTCAAGAGGTATTGAAGGAACTGCTAGAGCTAGTGTTTATCTTTACAATAACGAAGAAGATGTATTGTCATTTACCAATGCAATTAAGGAAAGTATAAAAAATCAAAAATGAATGATTATCTCTTAGCTTCTTCGGAAACTGAGTTAAATATAGGAGAGGAAAGGTATTCTGGGTGTGATTTCCCTCCCTATAGATTTGTACCTGGACTTCATCCACACCCAACTAACAGCCCAGAAGGGCATAGTTTTCAACATAATGAAGAGGAGGTTGTTGAATGGGATTCAGAATTATGGGCTAATAATCCGGATTATCTTTTTGGAATTGATCTTTACAATTTCCATTTTTATTGGGAAGCTCATGAAGCTTGGGAAGGTTTATGGATTGTCTCTGTAAGAAATAGTAGTGAACATATGTTTCTACAAGGATTGATAAAGTTGGGAGCAGCTTTATTGAAAATTAGAATGGCTAGTTTAGAAATTCAAGATTTGATTGGTGCCCGTAATTTGGCTAAATCTGGTATGTCTCTTCTATCTAAGGTTCAGCCCACAAAATTTATGGGATTGAATATTCCTAAGTATTTGGAATTTTATGGGGATTTTATTAAACCAATATATGAAAATGATATACCTCTTATTGATAGTAATACTCCTAGACTATTGTTAGACTTTAATCAGCATTGACCATTGGTCGACTAGATCCACATTCAGGGCACATTTGCATCTTATCTTTCTTGTAATCATGGTTACATGCAGGACAAATCGGAGATAAGATAAGCGTAGTATTTTCATCAATCTCAACTCTTTCGTCTTCTACTCTTGAAAAGCTGATTTCATTTTGTTCTGCAGTAGGTATTTCAAATCTACCTGAACCTCCAATTTCGGCTAAAAGATCAGGTGGTAACGTTACAGTTCCCGTATCATCTATTATAATTTCCCGACTGACATTTAGATCTGTAATATCAACAGTATTCCCGTGTTGAGCCACAAATCTTCCATCTCTTAATTCTAAGGATCTATCTGCAAATGCAGCTACTTCTCTACTATGTGTAACTATTAGGAATGCAACATCTCTTTCTTCATGCAATTCTCTGAATAAACCAAGAACTTCTCTACTAGTTATTGGATCTAAAGCTCCAGTGGGTTCGTCAGCAAGAATAAGTTTTGGATTAGTTATTAGTGCTCTTGCAATCGCAACTCGTTGCTGTTCACCCCCAGACAATTCTTCAGGCATTCCGTATGCTCTTTCTTTCATTTTTAGGAAATCTAATAAATCCATAGCTTTTTTCTGAGCATTCTTTATCATTTCACCTTGATGAATTAGTGGTTGTGCAACATTATCTAATGCATTAAGATCAGGTAATAGATTTGATTCCTGAAAAATAAAAGAAACAGTTTTTTGTCGCATTTCAACAAGTTCAGAGCCTTGCATACGCGTAATTGCTTCTCCACCCATTATGACACCTCCAGCAGAAGGTTTCATTAGTCCTCCTAGACATTTTAGAAGAGTGGATTTTCCAGAGCCAGAAGGCCCTACAACGGCAACAGCTTCTCCTTTGTTTACACTAACATGTAACCCTCTTAGTGCTACTACATTTCCTTCTAAAGCTTTTGATTCGTATACGTGATATAGTCCACTGGCATTTAGAATTTCTTTTTTGTCAGAAGATACACTTTTCTCTATTTGTGTTTTTTTAAACTCCATATTTGCATTTAGCATTTCTTCCTCAGTATTTCCACTTTCTTTACCTTGGCCTACAGTATGTTCAAAAGGTTTTTCTTCGCTCATTATTCCCCCTTTAATATCATTGCTAAATTTGCATTCAGTACTTTTCTGGTTGTTAATACTAGAGCTATTATTACGGCGATAAGAACGGAAATATTTACAATTATTATTTCAGCCCATGGCCACACCAATTCTCTATCTATAGGTGTTGCATTACCTAGGAATATTTGGAAAATATATCCAAATACAAAGAAAAATCCGTTGAATGTTTGAGCAACTCCAATTCCCAATAATACTCCAAGAGTCATACTAACAATAATTATGGATAAGATTTCAAAGAGGACTAATTTTCTGATTTGATTTGGACTTGCCCCTATAGCTTGGAGAATTGCTAATTCTTTGCTTCTTTGGTCTAAGACAAGAGATAAGAATACAAAAGCTGAAGCTACAACTGCAACTGATGAAATCATAAATTGTAGGCTTAGTAATCCTTGTGTACCAAATATTAGGCCTCCATTTGTTTCAACTTCTTCGTGGGATGATGCCCAATCTTCTGAACTAAATACTATTTCATTATTAGTCATTTCATTAGCAATTTTAGATAGTGCTTTTTTACAATCTTCTTTTTCTTGATCACACAATTCGAAAAACCAAATATTAGAGACATAAGAGTCAGCCATATCTTCTCCTACTAATTTCCTGTATGAATTTTCCCCCAAAATTATAGCATTATTTGTATCTGTTGCAGAAATTCCTGGAATCCATTTATGTTCCCCAAGATACTTAATTTGAGTTTCTCTAAAAGTGCTATTTGCATAATCAATTTCAAGAGAGGGATTACTACTTCTTACTCCAAATCCAAATTTATTTTGTGTTATATTATCATTGTCAATTGTTATATTGAAATTTAATGTATTATCTACAAATGGTGGAATTTCAAGGAATAAAGTGAAATTACTTCCACTAGTAATTGGTAATGTATTATTTCCAATAATGCTTTCAATTGTTAAGTTATATGTTGTGTTATCCAAGTTATTTATAACAATCCAAGACCCAGCAGTCAAATTATTAGTCCAATTTTGTGTCAATGAACCATTAGTAATATTTAATTCGTATATTTCATATTTATAATTTTGATTCATCCTAAACACATATTCGGGATATTCTAAGGTAATTTTGTACTCAAATCCTGAGTTTTCAGATTCTGATTCAGGGCTTATCCCTATTTCATCCGCTTCAGGTAAATCAAGTAAACTGATGGCACCTTCACCAGCAGTGAACCCATCATTTGCTAATTTGTTCATTGTTCTATCAATATTTCTATCAGGTACTGCTTGTTGATCCCAAATAAGTGTGTTTTCAGAATTATCAAATATGACATATGTTGTAATAATCCCAGAATTGCCTTTTGTAGTAGGATATATTGTTCCGACTGAAACACTAGATTTTATCTCTTTTATTTCTTTGTCATTTACTTTGTTTATTGCATTTTCTACTGCGCTTTGAGCTTCTTCTTTAGAGATTGGATCTACAAATTGTATTTGCAGATCAGCTCCAACATCTGCTGATGCTGTTCTTTCATCTACATCAGTCCCAGTATACCCTTGTATAGCTGCTAAAGTTACAATAGATAATGTCAACAACATGATAACTGCTAATCTGTTTACAGTGTCTGAAGAAGTCGAATTGGTTAATCCCCTTTTAATGTCAGATAGAAGGGCAGTTCTTCCGAATATTTTAACTAGAATTTCTGGTCCTTTTGCACCTATTCTGCCTAATATTATGGCACCTCCAATCCACAATAGGAATGGGGCGAATATTTTGAGAAGACCATCAGTTATAAAATTAGTAATCAAGCCGTCTTCTCCAATACCTCCTAGGCCTCCATTATCTTCTATCCAAATTTCCATTCCTGTAAAAACACCTATAATGAAGGCAATAAGAGGAAGCCAGAATCTAGGTTCAACCTTCTTTGCACTATTTTTGACACCTTCTTCAATTTCTTGTTCAAGGAATTCTTTAGCCTTAGTTCTTCCATAGTACCAAGCAATTCCTATTGTGACTGCTATTGTGAAGGTTAATGCAAGTGTGCCCAAGTTATTCCATCTATATTCATCCAAATCACTGTTCCGCTCGAAGTCCATAAATCCAACAGCGGATAGTAAATCTGGAACTATACCTATTGAAAGGATATAGCCGCCAATAAATGCCAATGTACTAACTATTATTACTTCAGAAGTAAGCATTTTCCTCAAACCTTTTTGAGTACCTCCAATAACTCGGTGGATTGCTATTTCTCTTCTTCTTTGTTCGAGTGACAATTGTAATCCGTATATCAATACAGAAAAAGATAAGACTACAATTGGTATTGCTAGAATATAATTAAAAATTCCAACAAGGCCTAAGAATATATTTAGAAATATGATGCTTCCCCGGATTAAGTCAGTATAAATTAGTTCGACTTCTCCGTCAGCATATCCTCCCCAAGAATCTACGAGAGTTCCATTTATTTCTGCACGTGAGCCTAAGTATTGAGACTCCATGATGAAATAGTCTATAGATTCATTATTGGAGTTCACGAAATTTTTAAGATTGGTAACATTACTAACAAAACATTGGGCTTTTATTGTTTTATCATTACAATCTTTTTCACTTTGTGAACCGCTTAAAACACCTATTTTACTTTCCGTAGTTAGGTTTTCTCTTGTTATTGGTGCAGTTCCATTGGCTGCATACAATACTGTTATTCTTTTTTCGGTAACTTCTTCATATAAATCATCTAAGTAATCCGCAGCAGCATCTGCAGTTTGAGATGGTAATTTGTCCCTATCTAGGGCAAAACCAAGATATCCATGATCATAATCCATTAAAGTTGTTTTTTGGTCTTCACTTAGTAATTCTGCAGGGATAATTACAGGGTCAAATAAGATGGTAGGATTTCCAGCACCTTTTTCTTGGTAAATTGCAGCGATTGTAAGATTTGTAACAGTCATATTAAGTCTACAATATTTATGGCCATTATCTACAGGTCCGTATTCAATATTCTTGACGTCACATCCTGGCATTTCTTCAGAGAATAATTTTGCATCTGTAACATATGAAAATATTAGAGAGTCTACGGTGTCATTTACTTCAACACCAGCCTGACTAGCTAATTTTGAGGGAAGAATTATCGCTCTCATTTCTGTAGCTTCGCTTCCAGACTGAGGCCATTCTCCGTACATTATGTCTTTTGAATGTCTTTCTCCTAATTCACCATCCCATATTCCATCACCATAGAAGCGAATTATTCGTTCGTCATTAATTGGAGGTCCTGATTCAAGCGCTTCAGGATAATCAAGACTAACATTCGCCCAATTCCCCTCACCTTCTATATTTTCAACGTTAAGGGGTTGGGGCGTAACAAAACCTTCATCAAAGAAACCATCTATACGTATCCCTTGTCTTCCGAAAACAAGTCCACAGTCATCGAATTCATCTTTTTGAGTTAACTCATCACAAACCGATTCCCAAATGGCTGAATCGTTTGTTCTTCCTAATACATTATCTCCAGGATCTTGGCGAAAATCTATTTTTCCATCAAATAATAAATCATCAACACTATCTTTGAGTGCTGCCTTAGAAAGGCCACTGCCATAGGCGAAAACGGTAGTTATTACTAAGGTAGCCAAGAAAACACCGCCATATTTCGTTCAGTCCTTACAAGAATGTGACAATT